>JACCDI011484529.1_pt1 | contig 13827 bp, 14 predicted proteins | sample 7442791 | NCBI WGS metagenome assembly JACCDI01 (sample SAMN15323434, study PRJNA562643) | freshwater metagenome | isolation source: river surface water | place: USA:Blue River Watershed | collected 2017-08-15
ATTGCACCCCCTCATTGCATCTGCGGTCGGTGGTTTATTTTCATTTTGAAGTTCCTCGTTGTATTGAGCACTTCGTTGCACAGATTCATAACAACAGTGACGTGGCGTCGGGTCCGATAATCCCGAGTGGCCATAATATGGAAGAAACTGTGGCAAAGATGGCTCTTCATGTGCAAAAATCTTATAAAATAGGGTTCCTAGTTTCCGAAATATATCATGCTCCAACATCTCATCGACCTGAAAGCCAGCCGTATGTTGAAGCGAGGGAACCAGTTTCAAGTCGCATTCACCTCCCAAAATTGACTTTATTTGCGAATGACTGTATGCACGCATGATATCTTCAGCGTTTAATAACGAGTTTTTGACGGGCACTTCCCTCGGTACCCTCACCTCTACCAAGAAGTTTTCCGCAGAAATTTCGTGCGCCTTCAAGAACGTGACTCCTTCGATGTCAGGTAAATCAGTATCATCTTTGTTGCGTACAAGCCGATCCACAAGCATTGTAGCCATTCGAATAGATCTCATTATGCCATCCGTCCTGGCATGTTGGCAATCAGTGACTCCGTTCATCGACGAACAATTACAAGCATTGTTTCCCGCAGGACAATTTTGAGATGATTCGCTACTGCATTCCTGTTCAACGAAACCCGAGATTGCGATCCAATCATTAAGGGGAACGTTGATCTGTTGCTGTCGTGGGTATACGTCGATTGAACTCATGGTAGGAGACAAGAAATTGAGTTGGGACAGATAGAGTAACGCTTATAAGTGTATATAATATTATGTCAGACTAAACGGCTGCATATTGTTCACTGCAACCAAGTCTTGTCTAATTGTAGGTCTGAAAACAAGGTGAATGCGGCTCGCATAGATGATTAAGAGGCTTGTGTGGGGGGGAATTGGTGAATCCTTTTTTGCAATAGGAGAGGACTCCTAGTATGGTATCCTAGCACGAACTTCCGACAACGAGATAGTACGAACTTCCTACCACGAGTTAGTATAGTACTCCTATTTTGGAGAACTATTTGTCAGACATGTTCAATGCATCAGAACGAAACCAACTGCAAACCTTTGTTATACGACGTGGGAAGGTCCTTGAGACACATCAGACGAACTATTAGTGTTGAGTCACTAGGTCGTTCAGACTCTTGTGAAAATCACCGCTGGAAACTGAAGCAGATATTATAATATAATATATACACATGGTGTAAAGGGAACAATTTTCTGAATAATGCTTCGAAGTGGTTCTTAGTGTTAGTAGTGTATGGAACTCTTTTCTCCGGCTATTTTCATGTGAGACATCTCTGTAGAATAAAAGTAAGGCATCGTACGTATGATAATTCGATGGTATCAGTTTAATACGGGTCCTGGCGAGACTGTAACAACTTTTGTAGACTCTTATCTCTCGTCACAACCCATCTTCACAGACAATGAGCAATAAGATTTCCGGTTTTTTTCTGGTCAGCACTATCCATGGGAACGCATTCAAAAGTAGATGATATTACTCCAAACCAAGCATGCCGGCCTCTTCTAACGCATGTTGGGAGTGGGCAGGGGCGCTATTGTCCTGCGAAATGATGTCCGTGGGCCGTAATAAATAATTTTCTATTTTCAATTGTTTTGTTACATTTATGAGGACATGTAAAATATTAATAACTAGTGATTAAATTGCAGCTTCTTGCTCCTCTTTGAATCTGTCTTTAATTTTTACCTCATCCCCTTCTAACTCCTTTAAGAAACATGCCTTCTCCTCCTTTGTCATGGCTCTGAAGGTTGCCATGATCTCCATTTTGTGTCTGCTTTTCAATCGGGTGAGAGCTGTGTTGTGAATAGAAATTGGCTCAGTTTTCAACCTAACCAACTCTAATTCTTCCTTTTCTGTCCACAGAAAATAAAAAGGAGCCGCTTTTCCATCATCTAATATTTTTTCAAGCGTTTCCTTTTCTCATCCACTTTCCTAATTGTTGGATTTGGTTTGTTGAACAATTTCAAAAGTACAATTAATTCTTGGCCGATCATTCCAGCAATTAGCTTACCAGTTTCCAAAATTTTCTTCCCTTCACCCATGAGCACAATACCTGCAGACCTCTCCTTTTTGTTCTTTTCCATTTTTCATTTGGTCTTTTCTTACTGGAATTTCAGCTGCATGGAAAACATCATCCAATGTAAAATGTTGGTCTCCTGTGTCTGCAAAATGAGCTCTGTGAGTTACAGCTCTGGCCAATGTATCTAGATGTTGCTGGGAAATTGGAACTGTCACTCCTACATTTTTTCATTCTTCTGCTTTTTCTTCAAATAATCTTGTAGCATACTTTCATCAAACATTTGAACTGTCAAGAGGTTGTAAGCAATTGTATTTGCAACTTGCATTTCTCTCATTGCAATTTGCATGTTCTCTTCCAGACTTGAATCTCCAATGTCAGGACAAACTGTTGGTGATTTCAAACATGCCTGTGTTGGTGGAACCGCTCTTACAGCATCCCAGCATTTCAAATTCTTTCCTTTGTGAAATGCTGCAGCAAATGCATCATGATATGCTCCAATTCCTGTTTCAGGATCTTGTCCTCCAAACACCACAAGACCAATGACATGAGGAGGAAGGGAAATTTTTTCCTGCAGCCAGTCAATCTGCACACAGGTCAGCTAAATTTTGTCTTGTCACTCACTTGAACTTGCCTTATCCATGATCAGTCTCTTGAGTAACAGCAGTGGTATTTGGGACTCCTGGATATAAATAAATTCCCAGATTCCAGAGGCGAGCACACATAACCTCATTATTGTTTTGGCCTGGTACGCTGTCGATTTTGATTAGCACACGTTTTCCTGGAATGTCAAGAGCATTTGGATAAAGAGGAACATTTCCATTAAAGATATATTTTTCAAATTCCTCTCTATCCACACCTCCTTTTTTATTGAGCCCAAGCGTGCAAGGAAAAATTTGCTCCTTGTCAGAACTAAATTATACTCTAATTTCTTTGTGATATTTCAGAGTCTCAAGCCAAATGCATTCATGGTTTTCACTTTTTGCATTTGTTGAGAACTGGAAGTGAGGAGGAATCACCTCCCTAAGAGCATTGCTTCCAGTGATTATAGTTGTTGATTGTGACATCTTTGATGCTGCTGAGCCAATTGCTCAAAGCCCTCCATCAACAAAAGACATGCTTGGTCTGCAACCTCTTGGAGATTTGCTTCTGTTGAGGTGATATCAGTCTCGTCAAAATTTAATAGCCTTGCTTTCTGATCATTGGGCACATGCATTTTTAAAGTGTTGTTGCCAGGTACTCACATTCCAAATCCAAGGCTAACCAAATTTTCTTCCCAATGATCAAACCAAGAGTTTAAGTTGTTGAAAGTAGTCCATTGCATCCTTTGCTCTTCAACAGGATCACTAACAGTTGCTTTAAAATCAATTGCGAACTCACCCAACAGTCTTTGTAAAAGGCAACTTGTGTTGCTCACGTTGTTCATGGTTTTGTCAACATGCTGGGATAGAAGGTTTGCTGTGTTGCAGTTTTTTCTCCATTGATTTGCTGGATTTGAAGAAAAGTCTCAAAAGCAGTCAGCAAGAGTTTGAACACATCTCGAGGACCACCTCCATCAGGACCCATTTTTAATGGAGACTGCCCTGCCATTCTGTTTGCAACATACCTCAAAACCATTCAACCCGAAACACTGGTTTTGTAAGTTTCATTCACAGCCTCTGCAATTACCCCCCCCCTTTTTTTGCTTTTCTCCATTTTTCATCTTGGCCCTCTCTGTCTCATACAAAAGAGTCGCATCTTTCAGTGCCTTGGTTTTTGTGTTTATCTTTTTTAGTATTGAGTCTGTTTTGCGCTGTGTGCAATGATGTTTTCCAAATTTCCTTTGCTCCAGAAGGCAAATTGGAGTTTCTTCATTTCTTAAGCATTTGATATTACTCAGATGGACTTAACTTGGATGGATTAATTAAAGTAGATTCATTCAATTAAAAATTATCTGTCATCAACAATTGAGATATTGTCCATGATTGAGATATTGATGGCAGTGTCAAACTAGAAGTGATGGTTTGGTTACTAAAATTTTTAATGGGACTGGCAATGAATGTTGGTGAACTTTTGGTCAATGTAATTTCCTTGTGATGACTCTGGAGTGACATTTGCAACCCCCTGCTTTTGCACTCATTCTCCAAATATTAACCAGTGGCATGTATTGCTTGGGTCATGGTGAGGTTGGGGTTGGAGACCTTGATGAAGGCTGCAACCCTGACTAGTTTGGGAATTGGCCACTTCTTGGGCATGGTCACCCAAGACCAAGGATTTGATCCAAAATTGGCTTTCCTTGTTGTATTTGTGGATAGATCAATCAATGTTGTCCAATTGCATTGGGTCTCATTAGGACAAATTTTGATGTTAACAAATGAGGTTGATTGTTGAATTGCTTGTTGGCAACTTTTTTGCATGTGCTCTTACTTCATCTGTCCATATCTTGACTTCTAATAGGAGCTATAGAAACTATTGCACATAATTCATCATTGAAAAGAAAAGTTTAAGCTTGTTCCAATAAATCTAACTAAACAACTTCATTTCTGTATATTTACATAGTTTTTGGGAGAAATGAGAATAGGGTCAAAAACTGCTATTCATCCAAAAAAATAAGGTCATGTTACGCATCACCAACACCCATAATAATCTAGTAACATTCATCCGATTCTGGTTTGAAAAACTATTCAATGACTGATCATAGTCATAAGTACTCATCTTTGTGCTAAATTCATATGTAATTCCTACGGTGTTGTTCATTTTGGTATGTGATGAATGATTACTTTCCTTTTTATGTCATATTATATCAACAACGGTTTAACAAACGGTCAAAAATAATTGGAGATTTTCGACCGAGATATTTCATATTGTCAGGTTGACAAATCTATCACTGTGAAAAGTCTGAACAGAGATATTTTTCTCACTCTAACAGAAAAAAATCAATCATGAAAATGCTAAAAAAAAAATTTAGTTGGCTATCAATGTTTACAATGCCAAAAAAATTCAAATATTATTATAATTGAAGTATTGGAAACACAATAATAATAACAAATAAATCTATAATGGAAACTTCCTCATCAAAATGGTGGAGGGGCATAATTCTACCTACCATTGTCCAGCTATCAAAGAAAATACAAACAAAAAATTTGCTTATAGAAATGAAAGAATTTTATGTGAAAGACCATTTCCAAAAATATGATTTCAGCAACTAAATATTCTGCTATTTTAATAATTTACTATTGGCAATTCCAAATAATATACAATGAAAAAACATAATATAATGAAAGCATTGGCCACAGAGTTTTAATTAATATGGTTAAGAATGTGTTTTTTTTATTCAAGGGGAGGGGAGAGCAGACTTTTCCTATCCAATTGTGTCCCTGGAACTTAAAAAATAATATATCAATGATCACAAAATAAATCTCTCAATGCCAGCATTTTCTTTTGCCTTCAATTCTTGTTTCATATCCTAATTCATCTTTTCATTTCAGGATTCTGCCAGAGGAGCTAACACAGCTGTTGATAATGACATGAAAACACACCCATCAAAAAATTTACCTAAGAACCTAGATAATTGTGGTCATTGTGGAAAAAATTAGAGTTTAGGACTGATGAAGGAAATGATTACACTGTTCATGAGAAGGATGCTAACAAGTCCCTTCACTGCAGATTGTGTTTTAGGAATATTTGAAGACGATGAATGCCAATGAACATATTTTTGATAATGCTGTTGTTTTATTTCATTGATTATATGGGAGGGAAATGTTAAATTAATTTTCATGAAGGATTTCAAGAATGATGAGGGAGTAGGTATTAATAATTTGGGATGATCACAACTTAAAGGTTAGCAAAGATACCTTCTTGATTTTCAGGCTGTATTATTTGATGGTGATTATGATACATCTGCTTGTCTGATATTCACTAAAAATCTCAACATCATTCTCCATTTGTCTTTGAACATCTACACATGTGACTTCATGCTAAAACAATGCTCTGAACAATTTTTGGTATTACAATAAAACCAAAGATTATTTATTTACACAGCAACTTGCCCTTCATCACTTTCTCTCCTTGCCTCCATGGAATATCATCATTTGGAAACCCCTGATTAATCCCCATCAATGCCTCTGCAACAGTGTGTTCTGTCTCATTCCGCTCTATACAGTTGGGAGCACAATCTTCATTATTGCAATTGTGATGTGAGATGGTAGTGGAGTCTTGGCAATTCCCCTCACAACAACACTTACTCCTTATAGCAATGTTCTATGTTATGGCAGGTTCCTTTGCAACCCACTTGCCTTCACACTCTTACATTTAGGATTTTTCAAACTTGTTTAGGGACTTGAATTGATGCTTTTGTTGTGCTCAATTGACCTTGTTTGTATTGGTGACAAGAATCCATTGCTTCTTTCTGGCCTTCTCTCTCTTGATTCTTAATGGCTTTCTTGTTGTTTTGACATTCCTTAAAGCCAAGGAACTTTGCATTGAGAAGGGAAACGACTCTGTTCTTTGTTGGTTAGAATATTTGGTATTTTTCAGATGATGCTGCGATGAGAATACTGCTTATTTGCTGCCTCTTTTGCTAGCCTCTATTACTACATTGTTATTTGTCCTCTCCCTCAAAATCCCATCAAGAATTAGGGATGCCATTCCCTCTGCATTCGCAATGTTCAGGCTAGAAAGCTTGTGGACAGAATGAATTTATGAATTTTGACCTGTACTTCCTGAAAGAAGACTTGGGTGTTCCACAGACTTGCAGTTGAAAGGTCCTCTTCCACAATCAGCAATTGCTTGTTGATTGATCTCACTCAGTCAAATACAATGGCAAAGACCTCACAATGCATGGGGATCATATAATAATGCCATGTCATGCATTTAGCCCACCTCTCACACAACCATAGCAAGAATGGATCTTTCAGATGTTGCCAGTCTTTCTTGAAGGTACTGATTTTCTCAGCCAAATCCCCATCCTGCTATATCAAAGTTGCATATGGGAACCCAAAGCAGTTCTTCCACTGAGGTTTTTAATTATTGGTATGATTGATTACGAGGTGGTCCTAGGAAGTAATGGGGCTGACCAAGAGGGGAAATAAAATGGGACCACCAGTGATGCAAAAGGAGACTTTCTTCTCATCAATGTATTTGAGGACTTTGGTGAGGATCTCAGTAGTTATTCCATCACTCTCAGAACTAAAGGTTAGCCAAGTATTTGTTTTCCATTAGAAACACACTTGTTTAGTTCTAAGCGTGCAATGTAATCCATTTACCCGTCTGCATTTTTTAATCCACCTTGAGGTTGACATCTTTTCCCCATTTGAGTGTTGTCTTGAGGTTGTCCATTTGCAGCAATTGTGGGAAGGATGATGCTTAGTTCAAGGAAGGTGTTTTTTGACCTTTGTCCATCCATGCTAGAGAGACAGCTGGTTTTACAAAACTTCTTTTTGAGAAAAAACAAAAGGCATTTTCTTCACACAAATAAATCCAGGTAGCATTTTTTGTGGTTTTGTGATGTAAGCTATACACCTTCCACACTCTGATCAGCCCTCAATTGTGTAAATGCTTTGTTCCTACAATTGACCAGTGATAACACATATTGGAAGCAAATTAATTTGATCCTAATTCAAATCTGTTGCCAAGGCTATAGTTTATGAGAAAGATGTGAAAAAATACAATTAATAGTATTTTGACTATATTGGTCACCAGGGACCATTTTTGTCTGTCTCAAGCCAGGCAGGCAGAAGACCTTGACAGGTTTTGTATTTTACTGTCTGAAATTTTCAATATGATGCAGACAGCTCACAACAGACAATTATGTCAAAAGAATAAAAAAGACTCATGTTTGACGCAAACCTGTTTTACTTTCAAGTTGTGTGTTGGGGGCTTGTTGCAGTCAATAAATGTAAATTACAGTTGCTGTGTGTACAAAAGTTCCAAATTTATTTTTGGAAGCAACACATCAAAATCAACTCCAAAAGCAATTACAAAGTAGTATATTTGGAGTTGCAAATATGTTATTAATTCCTAAATAAAATTCTTACATCTAATGCAACAAAATTTTTTGATGATGCAGTTTGCAGTTTCAGTAAGGGAAATAATGTGAATCATTGTTTGAATGTATGGGTTGATAATTGCAAAAGACAACTCATTTCCAAACATGAGTGTTGGAAGAACCCAAGTCAAGAAATATTGCCTATTGACTTGCAAACAGCGATGGTACAAGGTGTTATCATACCAATTTGGGACGATGTAGAATGACAAGATTAAATTGGCAAAGGGTAATTTATGTCCATAGGAGGCAAAAGTGAACTTTAACACTATTGAAAGTAGTTAATGTATGGCTGTATGAAAATAAATCCATTGCACTTAAAATGGGCTTTGAAAAAAGGCCAGGGTGTAATCATTTTTTCTTTGAAACACATTCAGTATTGGTGTTGAAATTAGTCAAATGCTTTGCATCATTGCAAACGTCTTCAACAAAGTTAAAGTTAAGCCAGGGAAGTTTTCAAAGGAAGATTTGACATATGTTCTTGAAATTTCTTATTTGCTGCAACAATGTTGATACACTTTCCACCTTTTTATTGCACATTGCATGAAGCTGTTGAGGGCTATTTTTTGTTGTGGTTGATGTCAAATATCTCAGGTTCGCTCAACCCAGATGAAGCCTTGCAAAGGCAAGAGAGTCCTTTAAGGAGGTCAAAATGATGTTTATTGCCAAAATAGAGTTGATGTTTGCAAATTTCTTGATCAAGGAAGTCAAGTTATTTTTGATAAAAAAGAACAATATAGTTGACCATGAGTGTTGCAGGTGTTTGTTTGTTGGGTTTAGCATGGTACAAGTGACTATACTATCCTGTTTCTGTGCAATGAAATTTGTCACATCAATGCTAATGGGAAGTCTTTAGGTGGACATTGGTTGTGATGAGACTCATCACTGGAGCTGTAGTCAAGATCAGTTGGTAGTTCAAAATTCTTTTGTGGAGGTTGAGATGTTAAGATTTGACATTCATTGGAGTTGTACATGCTACAGTTTGCCAGATGGTTGGGGTATGTATCTGAATTTAAGTACCAAGCAGAATGATTGAGTATGGATAACTCAGTACTTGATTTCAAGCGCTCTTGGCACTGTGGATAAGTGACTGTGGTCAACCAAGCTCATTGTCATTGTACAATAGTTGTGGACCAAGGGTAAAATCAAGGAGAAAGCATGATGCAAAGATAATGAGCAGTGATTGTGACAATGATCATGATGGTGATCACAACTGTGCTAGCAACTATGAAAGGGACTGCAATTGTTTGAGGAGTGATGCATATCATTGATGTGATACAAGTCTTGAGAAGGTCAATTGCAACCATGAGGGGAAGAAGAGAGCTTGGAAGGAGCAGATCCTTGTGAATAATCACAAGAAAGATTTACAGCCTTGCACATTTTGTCAACATCTCTTGCAATTCTGGTATTGGTGGTGGGAGTGTGCATTGTACAATACACACATTCAATGGAACAATCCTTACAACAATCATAAGCACTGTACAGATGAGGGGGGCTCCCATAATGGTTCTGACCGTGGTGATAGGGGCAATTGTTGGAACAATGAGTTGTCTGGTTGGAGGAAGGTGCAGCATGCTGCCTCCTTCAAACTTGGATGAATGTTTGTTAGAGCAACAAGAGGTCTGACCTTTATCATCAGAAAAATTGATTTTTAAGGGGGTTCCTTTATCAAATTGACCCTGGAAAGAATCCTTGATGGTCTCCAAAGTCTTGTTGCTGAAGTCACAATCAGCTTGATAAATGTAATTAGTAAATGAGGTAAAGAGCAAAAAATAAGATCTTTGCTATGACATTTTCAAGATTCTTTTTGTAACAACAATTGTGAAGTTTCATGTCACACATCATTCTCTGGAAGCAAGTGAGAAAATATTGATGGGTCATGGTGTAAAGCTTCTTTTTACCACTGTGCATGTAGGGAAGGAGACAATCATCATCAGCAATAGAGCATCCATTGGAGACCACAAAGTTAAAAAGGTGTTGCAAACTTTATGAAAGGCATCATCTATGTAAGTTCCATCATCATTTTTAAGTTTTGTGGTTGCCTAGCTTGCACCAGACCAGTAACTTTTGTAAGTGTCATTATGCAAGACATGCTGTGTGGACTTGCTCATGGCACTGACAATAGACACAACAAGTTAGATTGTTCTGTGTTGGGGTGGGGTGTAATTTGCAATGTTAAGGTAAATACTTCCGTAGAGGAAAGGGGATTGGATGAGGTGGTAGCTTGCAATTGTTTTTTCATAGAATTAGCTAATTACCTGTATTGTACCTGGTTTTGAGTGACAGTATTTTTAAATTATGATATGATGGTGATAGAACTAGATGAAACATTCAATGAACATAGAGACAAAACAAGAGAAGGATAAGATATATGTGTTTGTCATGTGCACATGACATCACACAGAAGCATGGAATGGGAGGAGCAGAAATCTACACAAGAGAATTCCCAGGAACCAAAGCAATGTGCAACTGGGTATACAACTAATCTAATGTTATAATGTGGTATAACATTGTTCTGGTCTACAACTGGTTTGTGAAAGTCATGAAAATGACTAAAAATTAGAAATTTGGATATACAAATAGTTATATGCAAAAATCTGGTGTCTACCCACCATTTTTTGTTGGGATGAAAGATCACGCCTGTTTCAATTATCCAAATGGCAAGGCTATGGAACAACAACTTGTTGGGAAAACTCAGAGATTGCAAGCAAATTTCCAGAATGTGTTAAGCTCAAATTCACTATTGAAGAGGAGGATGAAAGCATATGAACTGAAAACATAAGTTCATGGAGCCTATGTTGAAGTAAAGTCATGAAATAATATTGATGTTAACACAGCAGAATGTGACATAGAAATAGTTGTCATATTCAACAAACCAATAATGTCAGGATTTAAAACCAGGGATGCTCATGCAAGAATGAACACTGAGATTAAGGATAAATGTGATGAGGATCCATATGTAGAATGGAGACAATAGCTAATTTTAATCATAGCTCCAATTTTGGAGTGAGGGAGGGTATCAAATGGTGAATTTAAGTAGGGTCTACACCCGGATATTGTTCCCCAACTTAAATCAGACCAATCAGCAACAAAAATACAAACAAATATAAAAATATTATTTCCAACTGATACAACCAATCGAAAATACAATTAACAAATATCCCAACTCCAAAGTCTCTGATAATAGATAAGGGATTAGACGTAAATGTACTCATTTTTACACCGGATATAGACAATTATAACATTCTATCTTACAAAAAAAATGAAAAGTATGGCTATGTTTTCTGTTCGCCTACTATTGTCCTCAATATCCCAAAAGCTCCCCATGTTTTGTAGCAAGCATAAACGCCCTGCAAGCATTCCACTTCTTGCTCGACATTACCACGAAAATTGTGAAATGTTGCAAACATATCCAACGCTAAACCTTGTTCGTGTACATATTTGTGTCGACGAGCAGATTCGATAGAAGCGATGTACTTCTTCTCCGCAGATGCATAATCGCCCTGCAAGAAAAGCAACTCGGCTTTAAGGAGAAACAACTTGCTTTCGAAGTTCCACTCGGAGTGCTGAGCCCACTCTTCATACTTTGTGATAGACCTTTCCCCGATCATTAGCCACTTATGATTGTCAGATTGAGAACGAGCCATCTCCAACGCAACCAACCCTTCATAGAACACATACATGATTGTGGTGAAGTGAAGACTATCCATTCCAAGCTGGCTGTTATATTTCTCAATCATTTCCGCTGCATATTTGAATCGCCTGGAGAAACAAGCTGCTATCACTCGATAAGCATATATTGAGTTGGCGACAACTAAATTTTCAGAGGACTCGACGTGAATTAACACTTCGTCTTCATCGTTAAAAGATATCCCGTCTAGTTTGAATGGGTCTTTCGTGCTTCCAATTAATTGAAGGACCATGTTGTGAATACATAAGTGACCCATAACAGCTTGAACTTGCTTCAATCGAATCTAGAAAGGACGTGGGGGGCTTTCAGCGAAAGGTATATTGAAAAAGGAAAGAAATGAATGTTGAGATACGTACCATTTCTTTCGACAAAAGAGCGCACTCTTCCTCTGCTTTTGACAGAGGATCACCACTGAGAATTACAAACTGACAATGAAACTGCGAACTGAAAATAGAGTATTCAATGTCTCCAAACATCAATGCATCTCGTCGACACTGAGACAGCACATCAGCTACAGATTGTAACGGTTCCTTAAAGAAGTGCAGAAATGCATATTGAACAAGCTTAATTTTTGGGAGCATTGATTTGGCGTTGACTTTGGCCAACACCGCAGATGACAACTTTGACCAGTGGTACGCTTCATCAATATCTTCCGAACTTCTCAATATACTCGAGCTAAAAGAGTTTAGACCATATGCAAATTCTTTCGTAAGTCCGTTTTGGAGAGAAAGTTGTACCATTCGAGTTGCGAGTATAGGCACATGAGTAGGAGAAATCATGAAGAAATAAGGAATCATTGTGTCCATAAATGTCATGGCCCACTGTTTCCTTTTGTCCGCCATTTTGGGTAGGGACAGCAGCTCTTCTAGAGAGTATTCCATCAACATATCTCTCGTTTCATTTAAGCTTGATTGGATGTGAGATGGATCGACAACTGAAGGCAATTCCTCGTCGAGCTCCTTCATTACTTCAAAGAATTTATCCATCGCCCCAACGAATTCCCCTGTTGTCGCCAATGACTGTATAAGGATGTGATGACACCTGATTTGGTCCATAAAATCATCTGTATGGGATAATACTTTGTCCATGTAAACTGGCACTCTATCGTGCAGCGCATTTAAATAGCAAGCATGACATATTGACTCATGTAAACGCAGAGTTATGTCGTGGTTTAGCTCCCACCCGTCGTCGCCCGAGAAGGAAAGTCCTCTTTCAAAATACGACAACGCTGATGGAAAGGCAGCTACTTCGATAAAGTCCTTTCCAGCCTGCAAAAAAAGTGCGGCGAGAGACATGCGAACTTTTGGTTCTGGAACTGTCAAATCCTTGGCTATGTTAATTTGTTCCAAAGCAATGAAGGACACAGAGCTAGGTGGGTCCACTTGGACCATTTGAGTGACTTTCCTGATAATTCGTAAACCAATGTTGAAGTGGTATGCAAGAATAGATTCTCTTGGTAATCGCTCATACGCTGCTTGTTGGATCAAATCGTGTGGAAAAGCAAAGAAATCGTCATCATTTTCCAAAATACCCTCCTTGACTGAAGTTTCCAAACAATCCAAAATCAAGGAAAATTCATCAGAATTGCATGACGCCATTGCCAATAAATCTCTTCTCACTTTCATTCCAAAGCATGACACAAATGTCAATGCATCCTGTATTTCATGTGGCATCTTCAGCAACTTTTCGGATAAAATCCGAGCCAAATTCTTATTCATGGATGTTTGATCAATGACATTAATATCCCACGACCAACGCCTTTCCTTAACACTGTAACACAGGGATTTCTCTTCAAAAAGGACGGTCAGAAATACTTTGACGAAAAGAGGGTTCCCAAGCGTCTTTTGCTGCACTACATCTGCAAGAGATCGAATCAGTCTGATAGGAAGCTTGAGTGCATTTGCCAACATTTCATTCGTTGCTTCTCTGTCCATGCCAGCGAGCTGTATGCGTGTGAGTTCGGCCGAATCTGATACTTCCAGAGCATTAATAAAACCAACTAGGTTGTGGTTTGATATTCCTTCGTTATTTCGATAAGTAATAACAAAACATATACAACGTTGATCAGCGTC
>JACCDI011087489.1_pt1 | contig 13826 bp, 12 predicted proteins | sample 7442791 | NCBI WGS metagenome assembly JACCDI01 (sample SAMN15323434, study PRJNA562643) | freshwater metagenome | isolation source: river surface water | place: USA:Blue River Watershed | collected 2017-08-15
GACAGTTCCGCCTGATGGCGCACGAGGTCAGCCGCCGGCGTGGCCCAGCGTTCCCTTTGGCGCGCTGCCTCGGTCAGCAATTGCCCGGTCAGGCGGCGCTCGGCCATCAGGTCGGTGCCCAGCCTTGGCCCGGTCGCGCCTTCGCGGCGTTGGGCCAGCATGGCGTCCAGCCGTTCGGTCATCGCCTCGGCCTCGGCCTTTTGACGGGCGAGTTTGCCGACCTCGGTCAGCGTCTCGGCGATCTGGGCCTTTTGCTTGAGCGCCATGAGGGAAAGGGTGCGGGCCTTGTCAGTCATTCGGTGATCCCTGTCAGGTCAAGCAATGCGGCACGGCTGGCCGCGAAATCCGATGGTTCATGAGCGGGCTGGCGGATCATCGCCTCGATCCGGGGCCAGAGGCGGATCGCCTCATCCAGATCGGGGTCCTGGCCGGGGACGTAGCCGCCCATCAGCATCAGGTCGCGGTTGTCCATATACAGCGCGATCATCCGGCGCAGCTTTTGCGCGGCGGCGCGGTGGGCGGGGTCGGTGATGTCGCTCATCACCCGGCTGGCGGATTGGGGCAGGTCGATGGCGGGGTAGATGCCCATCTGCGTCTGGCGGCGGGACAGGACATAATGCCCGTCCAGAATGGCGCGGGCAGTATCGACCACCGGATCGTTGGTGGTGTCATCGCCATCGGCCAGCACGGTATAGACCGCCGTGATCGCGCCTTCACCCGGCAGACCCGGCCCGGTGCGTTCGATCAGGCCGGGGATCAGCGAGATGACGGATGGCGGATAGCCCTTGGCCGTCGGCTGTTCGCCCAACGCCAGACCGATTTCGCGCTGCGCATGGGCCACGCGGGTCAGGCTGTCCATGATCAGCAGGACTTGTAGACCCTGCGCGCGGAAATGTTCGGCAATCGCCGTCGCCCGCCGCGCCGCGCGCAGACGCAGCAGCGGCGAGCGGTCGGCAGGCACCGCGACCATGGCGATTTTCTTGGCGGCCTCGCCCTGCATGATCGACCGCACGAAGGCGCCGACTTCCCGCGCGCGTTCACCGATCAGACCCACCACCACGACATCGGCGGTGGTAAAGCGGGCCATCATCTCCATCAGCACGGATTTCCCGACGCCCGAGCCTGCGATGATGCCAAAGCGTTGGCCTTGGCCCACGGTCAGGGCGGCGTTGATGATGCGGATGCCCACATCCAGCGGCTTGTCCACTGGCGTCCGCGCGAGCGGGTTCATCAACCGCCCCGCCAGCGGCCATTCCGCCGAACAGCGCGGCGGCGGCAGACCGTCCAAGGGGTGGCCTTCGGCATCGACCACGCGGCCCAAGAGTTCCGGCCCGACCTCGGCCATCTGACCGCCGTCAATCACATGCAACCGCGCGCCTGCGATGATGGCGGCACCCGGTTGGTTCAGGAACAGAAGCGTCCGCCCATCGCGGAAACCGATCACCTCGCCCTGCACCGGCGTGCCGGTCTCAGTCGCGATCTCGCACAGCGTGCCGGGGCTGGCGGGAAAACCTGTCGCCTCGAGGATCAGACCGTCATAGCGCAGCACGCGGCCTTCGATGCGGGGCGCGGGCGGGGCGGTGTGGCGATGCAGATCACGGGCGAGGGCTTGCAGCATCACGCCCCCAGCACATCGGCAAGGCGGATGCCATCGGCGCGCACCTCGACATCGCCCCGGTTCAGCGCGGGGTCGGGGGGCAGGGTCGCCCCGTCAAGATCGGTGCCCGCCAGATGCGGCGCGATGGCGGTCAGGTCGTCGGGGTTCAGCCGCAGTGTCACAGTCCGCATGCCCTGCGCCACGCGGTCGGCCAGCTTGGAGATGCGCGCGACAAAGGGTTTCGGTAGTGCGTCAATCGCCTGCCCGGCGCGTTGGGCGGCGAGGTCCCTCACGGCAGAGGCCATCAGCGCGGCGATCTGGTCGGACAGGTCGGGCGCTGCCGTGCCCAAACCCTTTGCTGCGGCCAGAAAGGCGGCGCGGGCGGTCTCAAGCTCTGCCAGCGCCTGCGCGCGGCCCTCTGCCACGCCCTTGGCATGGCCTTCGGTCAGGCCCGCCGCATGGCCTTGCGCCTGTGCTTCGGCCAGCAGTTTTGCCGGATCGGGCGGCGGCGGGGCGGCGGGTTCGGGCGCAATCTCAGCCGGGGCGGGGTCTTCCACCCACTCCGCCTCGACCACCTCCACCGGGGTCAGCGAAACGCGTTCCACCTGATCCAGACGCAGCGCCTTGAAGGCCGCCTCGCCCACGGTCAGCGGCGCGCGTCCGGTGAAGGCGCGGTTCTGCCCGGCCCGCAGGCGTGCGGCGAGTTTCGCCGGATCAATGACAGAGTTTTCGCGCGTCATCGGTTACACCATCTGCTCGCCGCCGCGACCGGCGAGGACGATGGTGCCCTCATCCGACAGGCGGCGGGCGGTGGCGATGATGGCCTTTTGCGCCTCTTGCACATCGGTCAGGCGGACGGGGCCAAGCGCCTCCATCTCATCGCGGATATTGGCGGCGGCGCGGGTGGACATGCAGGCCAGCAGCTTTTCGCGCAACGCCTCGTCTGCGCCTTTCAGGGCAAGGATAAGCTGTTCGTTTTCGACACTGCGCAGCAGCGTCTGCAAGGACCGGTCATCGGATTTGATCAGGTTGTCAAAGACGAACATGTTGTCCTGAATGGCCTGCATCAGGTCTTTGTCGTCCTTGCGCACCTCGCGCATGATGCGCTGTTCCATCGCGGTCTTGGTGAAGTTCATGATCCGCGCCGCCGCCTTCACGCCGCCGATCTGGCTGGCGCGCGTGGTGCTGGAGGCCTTGAATTTCCGCTGCATCACATGTTCCAGATCGCGCAACGCCTCGGGCTGGACGGTGTTCAGGTTGGCGATGCGGGTGACAAGATCGGGTTGCAGCGCATCGGGCAGCATCGCCAGCACCTCTGCCGCCAGCCCGTAATCCAGACAGGCGATGACCAGCGCCATGATCTGCGGATGTTCGTCCAGGATCAGTTCCGCGATGGAGCGGGCATCCATCCAGTCCAGAATCTCGATGGGCCGTTCGGCCGAGGCGGGGTTGATCCGGCTTATGATGGACTGGGCCTTATCCTCTCCCAGCGCTTCGGTCATCATGGAGCGGATGTAGAGGGGGGCACCGATGCCAAGGCCGGTCTCTTCGGACAGGCCTTGCAGGAAGGATTCCACCAATTCCTCCAAAGCGTCCTGATCGACATCGCCCACGGAATACATCGCGGCCCCCAAGTGCTGCACCTCCAGCGGGGACAGGTTTTTCAGGATCGCCGCGGCGGCGCGTTCGCCAAACGGCGGCACCAGCGCGGGGGCGCGTTCCAGATTGGTCAGCGGCCCGCGCGGGGTGCTGCCATCGGTGGTCAATTGGGTGGGGCGGGGGGCGGGCATGCTGTCCTCATCAACCGGCGGAAGGGTCGATCTCGTCCTTCATCATACGCTGAAGGACCGAGGCGATGCGGGCGGGGTCTTCCTGCGCGATCTGGCGCAGGACGGCGAACTTGTCCTCGCGTGCCACATTGGCGCCGAGGGCGGCCGAGGCGAGTTTTGCACGCCGCGCCTCAAGCCGGGCCTGAACGTCATCAAGGCTTTCACCTTCGCCGACCTCAACCCCCGGCAGACCGGCAAAGCCGAGGGGCGCGGCCTGACCTGCGGGCGTGTCGGGCGCGGTGGAGATGCGGCCCAGAAGCGGGCGGACGATGCCAAGGGCCACGATGGCGATCCCGGCCAGCAGGACCAGCTGCTTGGTCGCTTCGGGCAGCCATGTCAGGTCCATGCCCGCCTCAACCATCTGCGCCTCTTCCACAAAGGGCTGGGCGGCGATGATGATGCTGTCGCCCCGCTCCGCGTCAAAGCCGATGGCGGTCTGGGTCAGCTTCTCCAGATCGGCTTTCACATCGGGGGGCAGCGCGGGCTGGGTCTCGGTGCCATCCGCCGCCGTGACGGTGGGGGCGGCGCGCAGCAGGATGGCGGCCGAGATGCGGGTGATCTTGGCCGTCTGCGGCTGGGTGGTCGAGACGGTCTTTGACACCTCGTAATTCCGGGTCGCGGCTTGGCTGCGGTTGGTTGCCGCCTGCGGGGCGGCGGCCGGGGCGGCACCGCCCACCGGGGCGACATTGGCCTGAACCGGCGGAGTGTTGGACACCGCACCGGGCACGCCGCGCGCCGGGGGTTCGCTGTTTTCGGTCGTGGTTTCCTCTTCGGACAGCAGGGCGCGGCCCTGAGGATCGACCTTTTCCTCGGTGATCTGGCTTTGCGTGAAATCCATGTCCACCGTCACCTGCACCGACAGATTGCCGGGGCCGGTGATCGGGGTCAGAAGGGCCTCGATGCGCTGTTTGTACAGCCGTTCCATCTCGATCCGGTGTTGCAACTGGCGGTCCGACACCATCGCCAACGGATCATCCGACCCGCGCGACAGAAGGCGGCCCATCTGGTCAACCACGGTGACATCGCCGCGTGCCATTCCGGGGATCGACGACGACACAAGGTTCACGATCGCCTCGACCTGCGACGCTTCAAGCGCGCGACCGGGGGCGAGTTGCAGGAAAACTGACGCACGGGGCGGTTGGCTGTCGCGCAGGAAGGCGGTCTTTTCCGGCAGCGCCAGATGCACCCGCGCGGTGGCGATGGCCGCGATTTCGGTGATGGACCGCGCCAGCTCCAGCTCTTGCGCCTGCCGCAGACGCGCGCCTTCGACGGATTTGCTGGCCCCCATCGGCAATTCGCCAAGCACCGTATCGGCATCGGGCATGGAGGAGGGCAGGCCCTTGGCCGCCAGTTCCATCCGCGCCTTGTGATATTCGGCCGAGGGGACTTCAACCTCGCCCGTCATGTCGTCGATGCTGGCCGTGATCCCGGCGGCGGTCAGCGCCTCCAGCACGCGCGCCTTGTCGGCTTCGGCCAGACCCGGATAGAGCGTCATGGTGGAGGGCTGGCGCAGCAGCACGAATGCCGCAAACCCAAGCACCGCGACCGACAGGATCAGCACGGCGGGCAAGGCACGGCGGACGGCGGGCTGATCGCCCATCCGCAGCACGTTGGACAGGACGCCGCGGGCCTGTGCGACAAGGGGATTGCCAGACGTGGGCTGGGTGACAGGAGAAAGCGCCATCTTGGATTACACCGGCATGTTCATGATGTCGCGGTAGGCCCCCAGCGCCTTGTTCCGCACGTTCAGGGCAAACTGGAACCCCAATGAGGCGATCTGCTGTTCCACCATCACGGCGGCCAGATCGCTGCGTTTTCCGGTTTCGAAATCCGATGCCGCCTGCGTTGCGCCGGATTGCGATTTGGCCAGCGACTCCACCGCCTCGGTGATGCGGTCACCAAAACCCTTGCCTTCTGGGGCTGCCGTCAGCTCGGCCTGCGGGGCCTGCACCGACAGCGGAAGGGGCTGAAAGCCGTTGATCGAAGAGATGGACATGGATGACTGCCGCCTGCCGTTTTGTCGTTCTGCTGCCTCAGACCGCGCGGGCCAGCGCTTGTGCCGCGCTGCGGGCCGTCGCGTCGATCAGCAGGTCATGGGCATGGATCGTGCCACCGTCCTGCATCACCAGCGCGCGCTGGATCACATTTTCCAACTCGCGGACGTTGCCGGGCCAGGAATGGGCCAGCAGGGCAGAAATCGCCTCGGGCGTCAGCAGGGGCAGGGGGTGGCCTGCCGGGCTGTGGCGACGCACAAGGGCGGCGGCCAGCACCGGGATGTCGTCGGGCCGTTCGGCCAGGGCGCGGGTGGCCAGCGGGAACACGTTCAGGCGGTAGAACAGGTCTTCGCGGAACCGCCGCGCCGCGACTTCGGCAGGCATGTCACGGTTTGAGGTGGCGATGACGCGGATGTCCACCGGCACTTCGGTTTGCGCGCCGATGGGGGTCAGGGCGCGCTCCTGCAACACGCGCAGCAGTTTGGATTGCAGACCCATCGGCATTTCGGAAATCTCGTCCAGCATCAGCGTGCCCCCTTCGGCGGCGCGGATGATGCCCTTGTTCGCGGCAGCGGCCCCGGTGAAGGCGCCTTTTTCGTGGCCGAACAGGATCGCTTCCAGCATGTTTTCCGGAATGGCGGCGCAGTTGATGGCGACAAAGGGCGCCCCGGCACGGCGGCTGGCGGCATGGACCTGACGGGCGAGCACTTCTTTCCCTGATCCGGTGGGGCCGTTGATGAATACGGTCACATCGGTACGGGCCACGCGGGCGGCGAGGTCGATCAGTTGCTGGGTCTCCGGGTCCGCCGCCACCATCGCCTGAAGCTGCGCGCCAAGGATATCGGCCATCATCATCAACGCACAGTCACGCAGCGCCTGCGGGGCAACCGGCGAAGGCAGGGCGACGCGCAGGATGCGGCCGCCCATCTCTTCGGTCACGATCAGCGCGGGGGCGTCCTCGGTCACGATCACCAGCGTCTTGGCCTGCGCCGCACGGGCCATATCCATCAAGGCGCGCGGACCCATCTGCACCTCGACCGCGGCAGAGGTGACCACCACCTGCGCGCCGGTCGCGGGTTTGGCCCCGCGCTCCACCGCCACGCGCCGCCGGGCAAGCAGCAGCGCCAGCGGTTGCGCGGCGGAAAAGCTGGTCTCGATCAGGTGGATATGTGCCATTCTGTGCCGTCCCGATGTGTGCGTCCTTGCCAGATACAAGGCAGGATGCGTGCCACCCCGGACCGGGACGGGAAAAAAAGCGCGGCACGCGGCTAAAATCGCCCTTCCTTGCGCCGAAATGGGTGCTGAATGCCCCTGACTGTCGGGAGCCTTTGGGTCAATCCGACGTCACGCCTGGGGGATGCGTGTCGGAAAACCGTTTTCTGACACGACCTTGGGCCAGATCCGGGCCAGCCGGTCCGATGGTATGGCATCCATGGGATGGGCCTGTGCACCCGGGATGGGCATCCCTCTCGCGCCATCGCGTGCACCCTGGGCCAGACCCCATCCGTAGGAATGTATCAACAATACCCTCCCCCCGGTCGTTCTGGCCTCGGTGAGTGGAACAACCTTGAGGCACGTGCTCCATGCTTTCCAAGACATATCATCTGAAATTCCCCAGCCTCGACGCAGCACAGATCGCGGCCCCGTTTGTCATCGAGGCGCTGGGGAACGCCATTCCGTCCTGCAACCTGACCGGTCTGAATGTCCTGATCAGCAAGGAGGGCGATGTTTCGATCAATGTCTTTTTCCCGTCCGTCGGGGATCTGAAGATTTTCGAGAAGAAGCACGGCGGTTTTCTCGACACGATGAAAAAGACGTTCCTGTTCAAGTCCACGGGCTTTGACGGCGTTTGCATCTTCAACTTCGACCGCAGCGAGGAAGCCGCCTGATCCACTCGCGCTGCAGCGACGTGGCGCATCTGGCGCGGCGTTTGCAGTCCCCGACCGAAGCAATAAAGGCAATTTGACATGGCGGCCGTAGGCACAAGGCACGTCTGGCAGGGAACAGACCTTCGGCGTCATGCCGCGAGGGGTGAGGTTGCATGAGCGCGCCCCTCCCGGAAACAAACGCGCCCGATGCCGGGCTGATGCGGGTCTCGTCTGACAAGATCAGCCGTCTGATGGATCTGGTCGGAGAGCTGTCGCTGTCGGTGTCGGAAACGGTGCAGTCGCCCGATCTGTCGGGGCTGGTGCTGACGAACTTCGACGCGGCGGTGCATCGGCTGAACATGATCGTCCGCGAGGTGCAGGACGCCGCGACCGAGCTGCGGCTTGTGCCGGTCGATGACGTGTTCCGCCGCCTGCGCCGCATGGTGCGCGAGTTGGAACGCCAGACCGGCAAATCCATCGACATGGTGATCGTCGGCGGCGATACGGCCATCGACAAGCTGGTCGCGGACAAGCTCTATGATCCGCTGCTGCATGTGGTCCGCAATTCGGCGGACCATGGGCTGGAATCGCCCGCAGAGCGTGAAACCGCCGGAAAACCGGCGCAAGGCCGCATCACCCTGTCGGCCGCGCAGGTGGGCTCCGAGGTGCAGATCGTCGTTGCCGATGACGGGCGTGGCCTGAGCCGGGAAAAGATCCTGCGCAAGGCGCGCGAAAAGGGCTTCTTCGGCCCGGACGAGGAACCCGAGCCCTCGGCCCTGTGGCGCGTGATCTTCGAGCCGGGGTTTTCCACCGCCGAAACCGTCTCGAACCTGTCGGGGCGTGGCGTCGGCATGGATGTGCTGAATTCCACCATGACCGCCCTGCGGGGGCGCATCGGGGTGGACAGCACCGCAGGGCAGGGCACGCGGGTGTCATTGCATATCCCGGTGTCGCTGGCCTTTCTGGATTGCATCATCCTGCGCTTGGGCGTGCAGCTTTTCGCCGTGCCCATCGATGTGGTGTCGGAAATCGCCAAGCCCGCACCGGGGGATCTTCTGGATATCTCTGCCGGGGATGGATCGGAAATGTTCCGCCTGCGCGGCAATTACATCCCGGTCTGCCGGTTGGACCGGTTCTACGGCGACACCTCAAACGCGATGCGAAGCACCCATCCGGACCCTGTTCTGGTGGTGTTCAACACGTCCAACGGGTCGATTGCCGTTCCTGTCGATGAAATCCTCGACCGCCAGCAGGTGGTGATGAAGCCGCTGATCGGGCGTCTGGCCAAGGTGCGCGCCAGCTGGGGCTGTGCCTTGCTCGGCACCGGCGAGGTGGCATTGGTGCTGGATTGCGAACGTCTGGGCGCGGGGGTCAGCGCATGAACAGGGCCGCCGATCTTGCCGGGTGTGAAGCGATCCGCGACTGGCTGACGCAGCGGTGCGGCATCCACTACCCGCAGCACAAGACCGACCTCTTGCGCCAGCGCCTGACCCGCGTGCAGCGGGCCTTTACCCTGAACGATCTGGGCGAAATGGCCCGCCGCCTGAACTCTGAGGCGAACCATGACCTGCAACTGGCGGTCATGCACGCGGCTTCGACCAACCACACCTATTTCTTCCGCGAGACGGAGGTGCTGGAAGCCTTTCGCACGAAAGTGCTTCCGACCCTTGCCGCGCGGGATGAGATCCGCATCTGGTCCGCCGCCTGCTCCACCGGTGACGAGGCCTATACGCTGGCCATCATGGTGGCCGAAACACTGGGTTTCGCGGCGCTGAAACGGCTGCACATCCTTGGCACCGACATCAGCGCCCCCGTGATCCAGCAGGCCGAAGCGGCGGTGTTTTCCGAACAGCGGCTGGACCGCATCCCGCCCGATCTGCGTCGCCGCTACTTCGACAGCGTCGGTATCGCGCAGTACCGCATCAAGGCGGAACTGCGCGCGGCCTGCACCTTCCGACAGATGAATCTCAAGACAATGCCCTATCCCTTCCGCAAGACCTTTCAGGCAGTGTTCTGCCGCAACATCCTTTATTATTTCGAACGCCATGATCAGACCGCCACGCTGAACGCCATCTATGACGTCACCGAACCCGGTGGCTGGCTGACCACCAGCGTCACCGAGAATATCCGCGACCTGCCCACCCGCTGGATTCCGACGGACAACGGCATCTACCGAAAGGCGTCGGCATGAGCACCGCTGCGCCCTCCGCCCGTCCGCCCGTCAAGGTTCTGATCGTCGATGACTCGGCCATGGTGCGCCGTGTGCTGTCCACCGGCCTGTCCGCCGATCCGATGATCGAGGTGGTGGGGGCCGTCTCCAGCGCCGAGGCAGCCTGGACCCTGATGCAGGACCTGCGCCCCGATGTGGTGACGCTGGACATTGAAATGCCGGGGATGGACGGACTGACCTTCCTGAAAACATATCTGTCCAGGATTCCGATCCCCACTGTCGTCATCTCCTCCCTGACGCGGGAGGGCGCGCAGATCACGCTGCGCGCGATGGAGGCGGGGGCGGTGGACATCGTCACCAAGCCCAGTCTGGGTCTGGGCGATGGCCTGCCGTCGATGATGTCGGCCATCTGCACCCGCGTGCGGGCTGCGGCCCATGCAAGGGTGATCGTGGGCGGGCGCAAGCCCCCGCAGCGGGCCACGGCCCTGCCGCCGCCGATCCCCACGGGCAGCCCGTCGCTGTCGGTGATCGCGCTGGGTGCGTCCACCGGCGGTGTGCAGGCCCTGTGCCGCATCCTGCCGCTCTTCCCCGCAGACAGTCCGGGGATCGTGATCGTCCAGCACATGCCCGAAGGTTTCACCACCGCCTTCGCCCAACGCCTTGATTCCCTGTGCGCGATGACCGTGCGCGAGGCGCAGGACGGCGATCTGGTCCGCACCGGTCTGGTGCTGCTCGCCCCCGGTGGCACCCGGCACATGAGCCTCGTGCGGCGCGGCGTCGGCTATGCCGTCACGCTGACGCAGGGCGACCCGGTCTGTTTCTCGCGCCCCTCGGTCGATGTGCTGTTCGACAGCGTCGCCCGCGTGGTCGGGCGCAACGCGGTCGCCGCCCTGATGACGGGCATGGGGCGCGACGGGGCCAACGGTCTTTTGGCGATCCGCAACGCCGGGGGCCGGACCATCACGCAGGATGAGGCGACCTCGGTCGTTTACGGGATGCCCATGGTCGCGCGCGATCTTGGCGCTTCCGAGGAAGCCTTGCCGCTCGACGCCATTCCGAACCGACTTTTGACACTGGTGCCCACGCCGCAGGCGCGGGCCCGCGCCTGACACATGACCACCCCACCCGAAGCAAGACACAGGAGACCGACATGGCAGAAGACACATCCGAAGCGACCCGGTCCCGCGGCGCGGGTCTTGGCGTGACCGATACCGACAACATCGACGAGATGTATCTGACCTTCGCCTTGGCGAATGAGGAATATGGCGTCGGCATCGCCGGTGTGACCGAAATCGTGGGCATGCAGCGCATCATGTCGGTGCCGGATGTGCCGCATTACATCAAGGGTGTGATCAACCTGCGCGGCAAGGTGATCCCGCTGATGGATGTGCGCCTGCGCTTTGGCATGCCCGAACGCGCCTATGACGAACGCACGGTCGTGATCGTGATGGATGTGGCCGACGCGCCCATCGGCCTGATCGTGGATGGCGTGTCCGAGGTGCTTGAGATTCCGCCCGCGCAGGTGGACCGCCACGCGCAGTTCGGCCGGTCGTCCAGCCGTCCGGTGGTTGCCGGGATCGGCGGTGTGGGCGAGCGTGTGGCGATCCTGCTGGACACCACGGTTCTGGTTTCGGAATCCGATGTGGCGCTGCCTTCCGACATCTCCATGGCGGCTGAATGATGCGGGTCCTGATCTACAACCAGAAGGGCGGCGTCGGAAAGACCACCACGGCGGTCAACCTTGGCGCAGCCCTTGCCCGCGCGGGGGCGGGGCGGGTGGTGCTGGTCGATCTGGACCCGCAGATGCACCTGTCCGCCTCTTTGGGCCTGACCGGCGCCGCGGGGTTCAGCGTGGCCGACTGGCGCGCGGGACGAGCGGGACAGCCGGTCGATGTGGCCGATTGCCCGAACCTGTCGGTCGTGTTGGGCCATCCCGAACCCGCAGCCGAAACCGCCGCGCTTCCCGATATTGACGCCATCGCGGCGGATTGGGTGATCTACGACGCTGCCCCCGGCTGGAACCCCGAGGTCGCCCGCGTGATGCAGACCGCCGACACGGTGATCAGCCCGCTCGAGGCGGATTTCCTTGGTCTGAACGGGGTCAGCCGCCTGATGAAGCGCATGCAGGAGGCCGGCGTGTCCTGGGACCGGCTGAACCTGCTGATCTGCCGCTATTCCGACCGTCTGGCCGTCCACCGCGAGGTCCGCGCCCGTCTGGCCGAGCGTTTTGGCACGCGGGGCCTGATGCCCATCGTTATCCGCAACTCCGTCCGTCTGGCCGAAGCGCCGGGCCTTGGCCAGACCATCTTCGGCCATGCGCCCAGCAGCACCGGGGCGGCCGATTACTCTGCCTTGGCCCGCCATCTGATGCCCGCTGCCGGTTCGGGTGCGGCAAAGAAAAAAGCAGGACCCGTGTGATGGCCAAGAAACCCAGCGCCCCCGAGCCGCAAGACAACCGCCCGCGCCTGATGAACGATCCCTTGGCATGGATCGACGCGGCCCCCGTCGCCGCCAGCCAACCGCCAGCGGACGCCGCCCCTCGCCTGCCCGAGGCGACCCCGCCGACGCCGCCCGTGACCGCCGCTCCGGTGCAACCGGAGCCGACGGCGGTCCTGTCCCGACCCGACCCGACACCACCCTCCCGCCCGACACGGACTGTAGCCCGCGCCACTGGGACCAAAAACAGGACCGAAGCCATGAAACAGCCGACCGAGATCCCCGCCGCCTGGGATGGCATGCACACCTTTCAAGTCCTCGATTTCCTCTCGAACCCGATGATGGTTGCCGACCATGATATGGTCATCCGCTATGTCAACGAAGCCGCCTACACGATGTTCGAGCGGATCGAGGACAGCATCCGCCAGGACCTGCCGCATTTCACGGCGCGCGACGTGGTGGGCAAGAACATCGACGTGTTCCACAAGAACCCGTCCTATCAGCGTCACCTGATGCACGGCATGACCAAGCCGCATGACGGCAAGTTCACGGTGGGTGGGGCGCATCTGGGCTTTCGCGCCACGGCCAAGAACAACCCCGACGCCAGCCTTGGCTGCAGCTTTGTCGAATGGCGTGACCGCACCGTAGAAGTCGAGGCGACTGAGGAACTGGCCGCGATGGTCAAGGCTGTCGACGACATGGCCCGTGCCCATATGGAAGGCGAGATCGATGTCAGGATTGACGCCGCCAAGTTCCGCCCGGTGCTGCGGGACACCCTGACCTTGGTCAACAGTATGGTGCAGGAGCATATCAGCACCAAGAAAAAGGTCGTGGCCTGTGTGACAGCCATGGCCCAGGGCGATCTGGACGCGCCGCTGGAACGGTTCAACCGCAAGCGCGTGTTCCTGAACGATGCGATCGAATTGATCCGTGGCAGCCTGAAAGCCTTTGACGCAGAGATCAAGCGGCTGCTGGGCGACATGAAACAGATGACCGCCGCGCATACCGCCGGGGACATCGACCACTTCATCGACACGTCGGGCTATTCGGCCCGCTATGCCGAGGTGATCGCCGGTGTGAACAGCATGGTCGAAGAGCATATCGCGACCAAGCGCAAAACACTGGCCTGCATGATGGAGTTTGCCAAGGGCAATTTCGACGCGCCGCTGGAACGCTTCCCGCGCAAGAAGGCCTTTATCAACGAGGCAATGGACGCCATCCGCGACAATTTCCGCAGCCTCGTTCGGGATGTGGGCAGCATGGCGCAGGATCTGGCCGAAGGTGTGCTGGACAACAAGGTGGACAGCGCCGCGCATCAGGGCGAATTCCGCAAGCTGATCGACACCATCGACCGCATTCGCAGCAATTTCGGCAGGGTCACCTCCGAGATCGAGCGTCTGTCCCGATCCATGGTCGACGGCAAGCTGGATGTCGCCACGTCGCCCGAAAGCTTCAAGGGCGCCTATCGCCAGTTGATCGAGGCCTTTGAACAGGCCTTCACCAGCCTGAACAATGCCTTCCGTCTGATCGGCCAGCAGGCGCAGCAGGTCTCGATCACCGTGGAACAGATGAGCCAGTCGTCGCAATCTCTGGCCACGAACTCTCAGATCCAGTCCTCGTCGGTGGATGAGATTTCGTCCTCGGCGGAGCAGACCGACATTCAGGTGAAGTCGAACGCGGCGGCGGCGACGACGGCCAGTCAGTTGGTGACCGGCGCGTCGGAAGTGGCCGAAGGTGGCAAGGCCAAGATCAACGAGATGGTCACGGCCATGGAAGGCATCCGCGCCAGCAGCCAGGACATCGCAAAGATCATCAAGGTGATCGACGAAATCGCGTTCCAGACCAACCTGTTGGCGCTGAACGCAGCCGTTGAGGCCGCGCGGGCAGGCCAGCATGGCCGCGGTTTCGCCGTGGTGGCGCAAGAGGTGCGCA
>JACCDI011535260.1_pt1 | contig 13824 bp, 13 predicted proteins | sample 7442791 | NCBI WGS metagenome assembly JACCDI01 (sample SAMN15323434, study PRJNA562643) | freshwater metagenome | isolation source: river surface water | place: USA:Blue River Watershed | collected 2017-08-15
CGGGTTTTCCATGGTGCGCATCTTCAGGCCCTTGAGGTCGTCAGGGGCATTGACCGAGCGCTTGTTGTTGGTCATGTGGCGCACGCCGTTCTCGCCCCAGGCGAGGGCCTTGAAGCCCTTGGACTCAAACTTGGCGAGCATCTCCTGACCGATCGGGCCATCGAGCACCGCGCGGGCATGCGCCTTGTCGCGGAACAGGAAGGGGATGTCCAGGATGCGGGCTTCGGGCACGAAGTTGGGCACCGGGCCGGTGGAGGAGAAGGTCAGTTCGTGGGTGCCCAGTTGCACGGCCTCGATGGACTCGCGCTCGGCGCCCAGCGCGCCGGAGTAGAAGGTCTGGATCTTGATGCGGCCGCTGGTGCGCTTGTCCACTTCGGCGGCGAAGGTGTCGATGCCGACGCCCTGGTGCGAGTCCTTGGCCACCGAGATGTTGATCCGCATGGCGGTCTGGGCCGAGGCGGTGGCACCGAAACCGACGAGGCCGGCGGCCACGCTGCACGCCAGCGCGAGGCTGGTCAAACGACGAGAAACTTTCATGGTCTGTCTCCTTCAGGTTTTAAGTGGGGCCACCAGCGGCCCCGGGTTGTCAAACTCTTGTTACGCCTTGCGGGCGTTTTGATAATCACGCAGCCAACCCAAGCCCGCTGAGGTCGGCCCGGCTGGAATGTACTCGCAACCAATCCACCCCTCGTAGCCGAGGGCATCGAGCCGGTCAAACAGGTAGACATAGGCGACTTCGCCGGCATCGGGCTCATGGCGGTCGGGAACCCCCGCGATTTGCACGTGGCCGACGCCGGCGATGTGCCGCTCCAGGCGTTTGGCCAGATCGCCTTCCATCACCTGGCAGTGATAGAAGTCCATTTGCACCTTCAGGTTCGGCTCGCCCACATCGGCCAGCACGTCGTGCGCCTGCTGCTGAAAATTGAGGAAATACCCCGGCATGTTGCGGGTATTGATCGGTTCAATCAGCAGGGTGATCCCGTGCGGTGCCAACACGCGGGCGGCGGCGCGCAGGTTGCTCACGTACGTAGCGCGGGCTTGTTGCGGCGTCACGCCTGCGGGCAGCAGGCCGGCCATGGCATGCAGGTGGCGGCAGCCGGTGGCCTGCGCGTAGGGCAAGGCGTCTTGCACGCTCTGGGCAAACTGCGCCTCGCGCCCCGGGTGGCAGGCCATGCCGCGCTCGCCGGCCGCCCAGTCGCCCGGTGGCAGGTTGAACAGAGCCTGCACCAGGCCGTGGGCCTGCAGGCGCGCCGCGATCTCTTGCGGCGGGTACTCGTAGGGAAAGAGGTATTCCACCGCCTTGAAGCCGTCGGCCGCGGCCGCGGCAAAGCGCTCGAGGAAAGGCACCTCGTTGTAAAGCATGGACAGGTTGGCAGCGAATCGGGGCATGGTCACCAGGGGGCGTTGAAATGCAAGCGCAGTTCGTCGAGTTGCGCGGGCGTGAGGGGGGTCGGCCGCGGCGTGCACATGCACCACAGGCGCGCGGTCTCCTCGAGTTCTTCGAGCGTGGCCATGGCCTGCGCAGGGTTGGCGTGCCAGACATTGGGGCCCAGGCGATCGAGCATGACGGCGCGCAGCGGGCGGCCTGCGGCTTGAGCGCGCGCGATCTCTTGCGCCACGCAGTCGGCCACGCGCGGATCACCCGGGCGGTGGTAAGGGATGCGGGGCACATGGCCCACCTTCATCACGAAATACGGGGTGATCGGCGGCAGCAGATCGCCTGCGCCCTGCGGATCTTGCAGGGTCAGGGCCACCAGGTGGGTGGCGTGGGTGTGGATCACGCAATGCGCCTGCGGGTCGGCCTCGTAGATACGCCGATGCAGCACCAGGGTCTTGCTGGCGGGCAGGCCGCCCCGGGCGACTCCGGCATCGTCGACCCAGGCCAATTGGGCCGGGTCCAGAAAGCCCAGGCAGGCGTCGGTGGGGGTGATCAGGAAACCGCCGCCAGCCTTTGGCGGCACCCGCACGCTGATATTGCCGGCGGTGGCATGCACATAGCCACGCTCGAACAATGAGCGACCCACGCGGCAGATCTCCTCGCGCAGGGGGGTCTGGTCGGCCGGGAAGGTGTGCGTGCTCACAGGGCCACTCCCGCCAGGCGCAGGGCCTGCGCGAAAAAGTCGGGGCCCCCAAAGTTGCCGGACTTCAGGGCCAGCCACATCGGTGCGCCTTGCCATGTGCCCTGCGTCCAGGGCACGCCCGGGCAGATCGGGGCGCCAATGCGCAATTGGCTCAGGCCCAGGGCCTGCGTGACAGCGCCCGAGGTTTCGCCGCCGGCCACCACCAGGCGTCGCACGCCGGCCTGCACCAGCGCGTGTGCGAGATCGGCCAGCGCGTGTTCGACCAGCGTGCCGGCAGCGGCCGTGCCCAGTTGCTCCTGTACGCTCTTGACGCGGGTGGCTTCGGCGGTGGCATAGACCAGCACCGGCCCTTGAGAGAGAGCCGCCAGGGCTTGCGTGCGCAGGTGTTCGAGATGCTGCGGGTTCGAGGCCAACGTGAGCGGATCCAGCTGCAAGGCGGTGTGGCCTGCCGCGATCCAGTTCGCCACCTGGCCCTGCGTGGCTTGCGAGCACGAGCCCGCGATCACGGCGGCGGGGCCTGCTACGGGTGTCAGTTGGGCCGAGCTGGCATCGGGTGTGAGCCAGCCGCGCCGCGCATAGGCCGGCGGCAAGCCCAGGGCCACGCCGGAGCCGGCTGTGATCAGGGGCAGGTCGGCGCAGGCCTCGGCCAGCGTGAGCAGGTCGGCGTTGGCGACCGCGTCCGCCACCGCCAGGCTGGCGCCCTCCGCGCGCAGCGCGTCGAGCCGCTCACGCACGGCCTCGGGGCCGCGGCTCACCACGGGCTGGGCCAGCAGGCCCACGCGCCGACGCGTTTGCGGCTGCAGCACGCGCACCAGATTGGCATCGGTCATGGGCGTGAGCGGGTGATCGCGCATGCCCGAATCGGACAGCAGCACGTCGCCCACAAAGAGGTGACCGCGAAACACGGTGCGGCCGTTGTCGGGAAAGGCGGGGCAGGCGATGGCGATGTCGGCGCCGAGGGCGTCCATCAGCGCGTCGGCCACCGGGCCGATATTGCCCTGGGGGGTTGAGTCGAAGGTGGAGCAGTACTTGAAGTAGATCTGGCGCGCGCCAGCGGCCTGCAGCGCGCGCAGAGCCTCCAGGCTCTGGGCCACCGCCTCGGCGGGCGGGCAGGTGCGCGATTTGAGCGCGATCACCACCGCGTCGGCCTCAGGCATGGGGCCTTGCGGCACGCCGATCACTTGCACGGTGCGCATGCCCGCGCCCACCAGCATGCCCGCCACATCGGTGGCGCCGGTGAAGTCGTCGGCGATGACACCCAGGATCACGTGGGCTCCTTGTCGCCGGTCGGCAGCGACAGGCCGGCGAGGGCTGCGTAGTACTTCACGACCGCCGCATCGTCCTCGGCGCCATGGCCCATGGCGGCCGTAGCCAGATACAACTGGTGGGCGGCGGCGGCCATCGGCAGCGGAAAGGCCAGCTTGCGCGCTGCATCGAGCACGATGCCCAGGTCCTTGACGAAGATGTTCACGGCGGACAGCGGCGTGTAGTCGCCCTCCAGGATATGGGGCACGCGGTTCTGGAACATCCAGCTCATGCCGGCCGAGTTGCAGATCACCTCATACAACTGCGCGGGGTCGGCGCCCGCGCGCATGCCCAGGGCCATGGCCTCGCACGCGGTGGCGATGTGCACGCCGGCCAGATGTTGATTCACCATCTTGACGGTCGATCCGATGCCGGGGCGCTCACCCAGGCGGTAGACCTTGCCGGCGCAGGCTTGCAGCAGCTCCAGGCCCGCTTCGAAGGCACGCGGCTCGCCCGAGGCCATCACCGTCATCTCGCCGGCCTCGGCCTTGCGTGCGCCGCCCGACACCGGGCCGTCGATCAAGAGCAGGCCGTGGCTCGCCAGGCGCTCGGCCCAGCCCGGCACCACCGCCGGATCGACAGTGGCCGAACACACGATGACCGAGCCGGGCGCCATTGAAGTGGACAGCCCGTGCGCGCCAAACAGCACGTCTTCGGTTTGGGCGGCGTTGACCACCAGCACCACCACGACGCGGCAATGCGGGCCGAGGTCAGCGGGGCGTTCGACCGCGTGGCCGCCGTCCTTTGAAAAAGCGTTGCGCACCTCGGCGCGGGTGTCGCAGCCCCAGGTGGTCACGCCGCGGCGCAGCGCCGAGCGGGCGGCGCCCAGGCCCATGGAGCCGAGGCCGACGACGCCCAGTGCAGAAGGTGAGGGGGAGGTCATGAGGTTGAAAACGTTCAGTGAGTGGCGGGGACCAGCAGGCCCTCCAGAGTGCGGCGCGCCGGGGCGTCCAGGCCCTCGATGCGCACTGCGGCATTGACCATGTGGCGCACGGCGGCGCGGCGCGCGGCCTGCGCGTCGCCCGCCGTGATCGCGCGGGTGATGGCCTCGTGTTCGCGATGCACGGCCCGCATGAAGGCGCCGTGCATGGCTTCGTTGGTGCGGGTCACCCGCATGGCGTCGCGCTGGTATTGCTCCAGGAAGGCCAGTAGGCGCTCGAACTGCGGGTTGTCGGTGGCCTGGGCGATGCTGCGGTGAAAGGCCAGGTCTTCTTCGACGCCGTCGGAGCCGGCGGCCACGGCCGCATCCAGCGTATTCAGGGCCTGGCGCAGGGCGCGGGCTTTCGCCGGGGTGATGCGCTGGGCGGCCAGGGCCGCGACTTCGCCTTCCAGGGCGCGGCGCACCTCCACCACCTGCACGACGGAATCGAGCGACTGCAGCACCGAGGGGTCAAAGGCCAGCGCGCGGGCCTGACCGCGTGGCGCGACGAACACGCCGGCACCCTGGCGCGAGACGAGCAGGCCCATGGATTTAAGGCGGCTGACCGCTTCGCGCACCACATTGCGCGAGACGCCAAAGCGCTCGGACAACTGCTGCTCGGTGGGCAGGCGTTGCGCCGGGCTCAGCTCGCCGCTGTCGATCCGGCGCGCGAGTTGGTCGGCCACCCGGTCCGAGAGGCGTTCGGGGGCGCGCAGGGGCTCGATGGGTGTGTGGGGAGCGGACAGCATGACGATCGGATTTGTCCGGTCATCCTACAAGTTGCTGCGCCGCGAAACGCTCAGGGGTTTCCCGGGAATGGCCGTAGGCCATTTGGGGGCACGGGGTTAGCCGGGTGATGCGCTCAGTATTGCTTGGGCGGCAGATCGACCGTCATGCCATCGAGGTCGTCGGTCAGCGTGATCTGGCAGCTCAGACGGCTGCCGGCTTGGCGTGGCCAGGCGGTGAAATCCAGCATGCCCTGCTCGTCGCCGCCGGCGGGCGGCAGCTTCGCCACCCAGGGCTCGGTCACGATGACATGGCAGGTGGCGCAGGTGGCCAGCCCGCCGCAGTCGGCGGCGATGCCGCGCACACCGGCGTCGACCGCCGCTTCCATCAGGGTGGAGCCGGCGCGGGCGGTGACGTCTTGAACGGTGCGTTCGCCGTTGGGTGCGAGAGAAACAAAGCGGATCGTGGGCATGGTGTGTCGGCGGATTAGAAACGCGAGAAGTATTCGCGGCGCTGGAAATCGTCCTTGTCCTGGGCGGCCTCGTATCGGGCGATCTCGCTGGCCTTGACCTGGGCGAAGTAGGCCACGAAGTCGGCGCCCAGGCCTGCCACCAGGGCTTCGTCCTCGCGCAGGGCCTGCAAGGCCTCGGGCAGGCGGGTGGGCAGGCGGTCGCTCTGGCTGCCGTAAGGCGAATCGGTGGCGGCCGGCGCGCGCAGGCGCTGGGCCAGGCCGTCCAATCCGGCATAGACCTGCGAGGCCATGTACAGATAGGGGTTGGCCGCGGGCTCGCCGATGCGGTTTTCGATGCGGGTGGCGTGGTCGCCGCAGTCGCCGATCACGCGCAGCATGGCGCCGCGGTTGTCGCGTCCCCACAGCACCGATTGCGGCGCCAGCGCGTTGGGCCGGAAACGATCGAAGCCGTTGATCGTGGGGGTGCACAGCGGCGCCATGCCGCGCGCATGCCGCAGCAGACCCGCCAGCCAGTGCTCGCCAAGATCCGACAGCGTGAGCGCCGCATCCAGCGGACCGGCCTGCGGTGCGGGGGTGTCACGGCGCATCGCGTTACCGCCATCGGACAGCCGCACCAGCGATTGGTGCAGATGCCAGCCGCTGGACATGATGTTCGGGAAGGGCGGTCGACACACGAAGCTGGCGTGGTAGCCCGCGCGTCGCAGGGCCATGCGCACCGCGTTGCGAAACACCACCATGTGGTCGGCGGCCGTCAGCGCGTCGGTCGCATCGAACACCGCCTCGACCTGCGAAGGCCCAAGCTCCAGCTCCAGCGAGGACAGCGGCAGCCCCATGGACTGCGCGGTGTGCTGCACGATGCGCAGCGCCGGCTCGGCCATGTCGTACCAATCTTCTCCCAGCAGCTTGTAGCCCGGGTGGATCAATTCGACCTGCGGTGGCAGGCCCGGCCAGTCGGCGCGCTCCGGATCCAGTTGCGGGGAGGCGTCGGTGATGCGGTAGATGTGAAACTCGACCTCCAGCCCGCAGCGCAGGCCCAAACCCTCCTGGGCCAGGCGCGCCAGCGCGCGCTCCAGCACGCGACGGGTGTCCAGTGCCACGGGCGTACCGTCCTGGAAAAAAGCCTGGGCGCGCAGCCAGCCGCTACCGGTGGACCCGGGCAGCTCGCGCAGGCTGCTCGGATCGGGCAGCAGCATCACGTTATTCGCCTGACCGAAACCGGGCAGCGAGTCGGTGCCCCCAGGCTCGAACACCTTGAAGGCGGTGCGGTCGGAGGTGTCTTTGAGCACCAGCGTGCTGACCATGCCGATGCCCTCGCGCAGCGCGCGGACGGCGGCCTGCGCGGTCAGGGTCTTGCTGCGTGTCTGGCCATGCAGGTCGCACCAGGCGATGCGCACCCGATCGAGGCCGCTCGCTTCCATCTGGGCGATGGCCTGGACCACCGCCTGCTCGCGCGCCGCATCGTGCACGCCACAGCGCTGCGCAAAATGGCTCATGCCTTCACCGGGTCGGGGGCCGGGGTGGTCCACGGCGCCTGCGCGCGCTTGGCCTGCGTCTGCTCGCCCCACCAAGTGCCCCAGGTGCCAGCGGGTGCAATGCCGTCCACCGTATCGGGGCCGTGCATCTGCGCGTGCAGTGCGGGATCGGCCACGCCCGGCGGCGTGCCGCCGGCGGCCACGGTGTCGATGGCCGCCAGCAGCATGCGCCGGTTGGCCATGATCACCTTGTCGGTGGTGCCCAGGTGCTCGCGGGTGCGGTCCTGGATGGGGCCCATGCCCTCGACCGCCCACTGGTCATGCACGTTGATGTCTTCCTCGCCCATGCCCAGGAAGGTGGACGTGCGTTGTTCCTGCGCGTTGAATCCCCAGTCGTTGTGACGGCCCGATTGCGGGATGAAGTCGGGGCCGGGGATGAACTGCGCGCGTTGGAGGCGCATCGCCTCCTTGTCCACCGGCTTGTCAAAGCTGGTGAAGAAGGCGTACCAATAGGTGTGCGTGTCGTCGATCGGCACATGCATCTGCGTGATGGTGAGCGTCTCCGACAGCGGGATCACGAAAGTCGAGGGAAAGATGCCGTGCGTGATGCGCACATGCGTGAGGGCCTCCGTCATCGGCCGCAGCGTGGTGATCTGCAGGCCCCAGGGACGGGGCTCGAAGCTGATGTCGGGGCGGTGGAACTCGCGCATCACGCGCGTCATCGGCCAGCGCTCGCCACCAAAGTCGCCGGCGCTGGCGCTGCGAAACTGCTTGCCGGCGGCGTTGTCGCCGATGTCTTCCAGCGGCGCGTCGTTCAGGAAACGGTGCAGGAAAGAGGTGTGCACCGGGTCCAGCCCGACTTCGAAGGCCTGCAGCCAGTTGCATTGCCACATGCCCTTGTAGGCGAAGGTGTGGGTGCCTGGCGCGGCAAAGCAGTCAAACGCAGGGAAGGGCGGCGCCGCATCGGCCTGCCCCAACCACGCAAACAGCACGCCGCTGCGTTCGATCACCGGGTAGGCGCCTTGCTGCACGCGCTCGCACAGGCGGCTGCCCACCGGCTCGCCCGGCGTCTCCAGGCAACGGCCGGTGGCGTCGAACTTCCAGCCGTGAAAAGGGCAGCGCACGCCGTCGCCCTCGTGGCGCGCAAAGGCCAGGTCGGCATTGCGGTGCGGGCAGTCGCGATCGAGCAGGCCCCAGCGGCCCTGGTCGTCCTTGAACAGGATGAAATCCTGGCCCAGCACCCGCACGGCTTTCAGCGGACGCTGCGCCATGCGCGCATCCAGCCGCGGATCGAACTCGTCGACCAGGGCCACCGGCTGCCAGTAGTGGCGCATCAAGGCGCCGCAGGGCGTGCCCGGCCCGATGCGGGTGATGCGTTCGTTCTGTTGTGCGTGCATGGCGCCTCTGAGGATGGAGCCGCCCCAGGTGGGCGGGTATTGCTCAGCTGCAGTTTAGCGGCCCCGTGGACGCGCCATCCCCGCGTGCCTGCGGGCGCCTGAGTCAGCGCCTTCGTGGGCGGCTCAGTGGGCGGCTTCTAGCGCGCGCTCGGGTGTGGGATGACCCGTGCGCGTGGGTGGGTCGCTCCGCGGGCGATTGCCGGTCCCGCTCGCAGGGCCCGGCGCGCGTGGGCGATCTTTTTCGCGGGTCAATCCATAGGCCGTGGCCGTGACCGCCAAGACGGTCTGAGCCCGCTGCGTGATCTCGGGCGTGCGTGAAAGGGGATTCGAATGCGGGTGCTGCATGACAACTTTCGGAAGGCGTGCGCCAGTATGGGCGGACCGATTCCGGCCCGGTGCACGCTGGCGGTGCGGTCTCCCACAAATGGATGGCGTCTGACGCGTTCAAACGCAGGCTTGGACGCGATCGCAGGCGGGTGTCTGGCCGCGTCCGCGTCGCCGCTCAGTCTTCGAGCGATGCGCTCCAGCGCGCGTCCCAGCCTCGACGGGTCTGGTCCAACTCACGCCGCTCGCGCTTGGTGGGGCGACCGTGTTCGATCGACAAAGCGGGCTCGGGTGCATCGCGCCGGGCCTGGGCCTGGCGCTCACGCATCGCGATGCTTTCGGGCGTTTCCGCGTACAGCCCTTGTGCCACGGGGGCCGGCCCGCGCAGGCCCGAGAGCCCGCGCACGACCACTGTGCGCACCGCGGCATCGCGCCGGATCGCCACGGTGTCGCCCACCTTCACCTCACGCGCGGGCTTGGCCGCTTGGCCGTTGACCGCCACACGCCCCAGGTCCAGGTCTTCGCTGGCCAGCGACCGGGTCTTGTAAAAGCGCGCGGCCCAGAGCCACTTGTCGATGCGCTGTCGTTCCATCCGCCGTGGAGACGCCTTAGTTCGTCGCGCCCAGCGCGATCGCGGCCTCGCGCGAGGCGGCCAGGGCCGCCGCATCGGGGGCGGCTTGCGTGGGCCAGCCGCCCATGTGCTGCTGCGCGATATCGGCCAGCGCCGTGATCCAGGCCGGGTGATCGTCCGGGCACGCGATGGCGTGGTACTCGCGCCCGCCCGCCATCAGGAAGGCTTCCTTGCCCTCCATGCCGATCTCCTCGATCGTTTCCAGGCAGTCGCTGGTGAAGCCGGGGCACACCACATCGACCCGCCCGACACCGCGCTGGGCCAGCGCCTGCAGGGTCGGCTCGGTGTAGGGCTCGAGCCACTTGGCTTTGCCAAATCGCGACTGGAAGCTCACCGTGTAATCGGTCTTGGCCAAGCCCAGGCGGGTTGCGAGCAGGCGGCCCGTCTTGTGGCATTCGCAGTGATAGGGGTCGCCCCGCATCAGCGTGCGCTCGGGCACACCATGAAAGCTCATGACCAGATGGTCGGGCTTGCCGTGCTCGCGCCAGTGCGTCTCGACGCGGCGCGCCAGGGCTTCGATGTAGCCCGCGTCGTCGTGGTAGCGGTTCACAAACCGCAGCTCGGGCACGAGGCGGGTGCGCGTCACCCAGGTGTTGACCGCATCGATCACGCTGGCGGTGGTGGTGGCCGAATACTGCGGGTAGGCCGACAGCACCAGGATGCGGGTCGCGCCCGCGTCCTTGAGCGCGTCCAGCTGCGAGGCCATCGACGGATTGCCATAGCGCATCGCGTAGCGCACCACCACACGGTGGCCGCGCGCAGACAGTTGTTCCTGGAGCAAAGCGGCCTGACGCTCGGTGTAGACCTTCAGCGGCGAGCCCTCGGGCGTCCAGATGGTGGCGTACTTGGCGGCGGATTTGCCCGATCGCAGGGGCAGGATGATCCCGTGCAGCAGCGGCAGCCAGATGGCGCGGGGGATTTCGACCACGCGCGGGTCACTCAGGAACTCGCGCAGGTACCGACGCACAGCGGCCGCCGTGGGCGCATCGGGCGTGCCCAGATTGCACAAGAGGATGCCCGTGACCGGTGCCTGCCCGTGGGAAAACGGGGGTTCGGTGTGAAAAGGGAGAACGGCGGCCATCCGGTATTCTCGCCTGCATGCTGAACCGAGGAAAAATCCGGGCCATTTCACTGGACCTGGACGACACGCTGTGGCCGATCTGGCCCACCATCGAGCGGGCCGAAAAAGCCCTGCATACCTGGCTGGCCCAGAACGCACCCGCCACCGCGTCCCAGTTCACGACCCCCGAAGCCCTGCGCGAGATCCGCACCCACATGGTGCAGCACCGGCCGGATCTGGCGCACGACATGAGCGGCCTGCGCCGCGAGTCCATCCGCCTGGCGCTCACCCGCGCGGGCGATGACCCTGCACTGGCCGAGCCGGCCTTTGAGGTCTTTTTCGCCGAGCGTCAGAACGTCACCTTCTTTCCCGATGTCCTGCCGGCCCTGGAATTCCTGGCGGCGCACTACCCCTTGGTGAGCCTGTCCAACGGCAACGCCGACCTGGCGCGGGTGGGGCTCACGCGCTATTTCAAGGGCGGCCTGTCCGCCTTCGCCTTCGGCGTGGCCAAGCCCGATGCGCGCATCTTCCATGCTGCGGCCGATCTGGTCGGCGTGGCCGCCCATGAAGTCCTGCATGTGGGTGATGACACGGCGCTGGACGTGCTGGGCGCACGTAAGGCCGGCATGCAGGCTGCCTGGTTCAACCGGGCTCAAGCCCCTTGGCCCCATGCGGACGATGCGCACGCCGACGGGCACGGGCCCGACTTCGAGTTCGCCCGCTTCAGCCAGCTGTGCGACGCGCTGCGCTGAGCGTCGTCGCCACGCGCTGTCCGGACATCACGGCGCCCTCCAGCGTGGCGGGGTAGGGGCCCTCGACCCAATCACCGCAGGCCCACAGCCCCTCGGCAATCGCGATGCCCGGTCGCACCAGGCCGGGCGTGCAGGCGAAGGTGGCGCGCTTTTCCACCACCGTGCGCAGGGGCGCCACATCGTGCCAGCCCAGTGCGTGAGCCTGCGCCACCACCTGGCGCTCCAGCGCCTCGCGCTCGCCCTGGCAGGCACTGGCCACGAAGGCCAGCAGGCCCGGCGGGCCGTCCAGTTGCCCGCGGTCGAACACGAATTGCGCGGGCGCGCCGGGGCCCTCGCGCAGGGCCAGCATGGGGGCGGGCAGGGTGCGCGCGCTGGTGGCATAGACCGTGGCGATGGCCTCATGCCGCAAGGCCTGCGCGTGTGCGAGCCAGGCCGGTGCCTCGATGGCGTTGTCTTGCAGCAGCCGGATGGCATCCCAGCTCGGGCAAGCGAGCACCACCGCATCGAAGCGGTCGGCATCGACCTGCCAGCCGCTGATGGTGCGCGCCAGCAGGGCCACGCGGTGACCCGTGCGCACGGTCGCACCCTGAGCGGCGAGCCAGGCGGCGGCCGCTTCGGGCATCAGTCGCCCCAGCGGCGCGCGAGGCAGCAGCAGCCACGATGCGCCCCAGTCGCCCCAGCCTTCGCCAAACAGCGCGTCGCGCAGCACGCGCAGGAACACCTGCGCACTGGCCTGCTGCGAGGGTGTGTTCAGCGCGGACACGCACAGGGGCTCGATCACGTCGGTGCGTACCCGCTGGGGCAGACCGTCGCACAGCGAGGCCACGCTCAGGTGGGCCGCGCAATGAAAGTCTTGCGCCCGCCAGGCCAGGCAGGTGCGCACAAAGGCCAGTCGATCGGCCCAGCGCCAGCCGCGCGCGGTGGCAATGCCCCAGACCGCATCCAGGGGCGCCGGCCAAGCGGGCAGCGCCAGGCCCTGGCCCTGCGGATCGCGCAGCGACAAGGGCTGCGCGCGCAGCACCTGCGCCGGCGCCACGCCCACCGTCTGCATCAGCGACAGCGTGTGGCGGTAGGCGCCGATCAGAATGTGCTGTCCGTTGTCCAGGTCCACGCTGCCGCCGTCGGGCAGGGTGACGTCCAGCGTCCGGGCCCGTCCGCCGAGCGTGCGCGCGGCCTCGAACACCGTCACCGCATGGCCTGCGCGCGCAGCCTCGACGGCAGCGGCCAGGCCGGCCCAGCCTCCGCCGACGACCGCCACCCTCACCCTAGAAGCGGCCAAGGGCCTGCACCTTCCAGGCGAGCCAGAACTTGCGCAGCGGCGTGAGGCTGATGCGCTGATGCAGCACCTGGAAATCGTTGCGCTCGATCTCGCGCAGCAAGGTGCGGTAGATGCTGGCCATCATCAGCCCGGGCTTCTGGCTGCGCCGGTCGGCGGCGGGCAGCAGTGCGAAGGCCTGGTCATACAGGGCGTGCGCGCGCTCGGCCTGCGCCTTCATCAGCGCGCTAAAGCGTGGCGAGTACTGGCGCGAGAGGACTTCGTGCGCCTTCACGTCAAAGCTTTGCAGCGCGTTCACCGGCAGATAGATGCGTCCGCGCATCGCGTCCTCGCCGACGTCGCGGATGATGTTCGTGAGCTGAAAGGCCAGACCCAGCGTGTGCGCGTACTGCGTGGTGGCCGCATCGGTCTGGCCAAAGATGCGCGCGGCGACTTCGCCCACGATGCCCGCCACCAGATGGCAATAGCGCTCCAGGCCCGGCCAATCGAGGTAGCGGGTCTGCTCCAGGTCCATGCGGCAACCCTCGATCACCGCCAGCAGGTGGCGCGCCTCGATGCCAAAGGCGCTCGTGTGCGGCATCAGGGCCTGCATCACCGGGTGGGTGGGACTGCCCGCATAGGCCTTGCCCACTTCCTGGGCCCACCAGGCCAGCTTGGTCTGGGCCACGCCCGGGTCGGTGACTTCATCGACCACGTCGTCCACCTCGCGGCAGAAGGCGTAGAAGGCGGTGATGGCCGCGCGCCGCGGCGGTGGCAGGAACAGAAACGCGTAATAGAAGCTGCTGCCCGAGGCCGCGGCCTTTTCCTGGACGTACTGCTCGGGGCTCGTCATGCTTTGGATTGTCCCATCGGCGCCGAAGTGCCCGCCCGCATGCGCAGACATCGCCACAGGATCACAGGGGCATCGGCCAGCGTGATGCGCGGGCGCCGGCGCAGGCTGTCAAAGCCGCTGGCCTCGATCTTGTCCAGAATCCGCAGGCCGCCTTGCACCACGGCCCGCAGCTCCCAGCCCGCGCGCCCTGGCACGCGGTGCACGATGCCTGCGCCGCGCAGCATGACCGTGCGCGCCCAGGCCACTTGGCTGCGAACCATCTGCGTGCCGCGCGGATCCTGTGCCCAATCGGCCGGCCGTGCCGGATCCAGGCCGTGCGCCAGGCAGTCGGTGGTCGGTACGTAAAAGCGCCCGCGCGGGATGTCCACACTCAGGTCCTGCCAGAAGTTGATCAATTGGAGTGCCGTGCACACGTCATCGCTCTCGGCCCAGGCGCGCGGATCGTCCACGCCATACAGATGCAGCAGCAGGCGGCCCACCGGGTTGGCCGAGCGGCGGCAGTAATCGAGCAACTCGGTGCGGTCGGCGTAGCCGCGACCATCGCGGCTGCGCCCCACGTCTTGCACGAAGGCATCGA
>JACCDI012097151.1_pt1 | contig 13823 bp, 10 predicted proteins | sample 7442791 | NCBI WGS metagenome assembly JACCDI01 (sample SAMN15323434, study PRJNA562643) | freshwater metagenome | isolation source: river surface water | place: USA:Blue River Watershed | collected 2017-08-15
AAGCAAATTATTGAGTCGATCAGCAAGGACTTCATCAATTACGGTAGCTTGTTGGCGCAGTGGCAGTACTTGTGCGTTTAATTGCAAGCACAAAAATAGTAGACCGGATAATATCAACTTTTGCATATGTCTTGTTTCAAGTGAATTCTTGAATACAAGTTAATTTTTATTTTATAATTAGCACATGGTAATGATAAAATAATATAAGGGCATGCCTATTGTTATATTAATTGGAAAAGTGATGGCTAGAGCCATTGGAATAAACAGGCCTGGATTTGATTTTGGGGCAGCAATTTTCATGGCTGCGGGAACAGCAATGTATGAGGCGCTAGCAGCCAATATCGAAAAAATAAATTGATCAGAAGTATCGTGTGTTATAAAGTGGCTAATGTATGCTACAACGCAGCCGTTAAAAAGTGGAACAATGGTGGCAAATAAGAAAGGGGTAACGCCATAGTTAAATAGCTCTTTTAATTTACTTCCGCTTATGATACCCATGTTTAAAAGAAAAATGGATAAAAATCCTTTAAATATATCTGTTGTAAAGGGTCTAATGCCTTCGGCTTGAAGTGGATTGGCTAAAAATCCAATAATTAAACTTCCTAAAATCATCACAACACTTCCATTTGTTAACGCATGTTTGACAAGACCGCCTATGCGCTGTTCTTTTTGTTGATCAAAAATGGACATTAAAAAAATAGAAATAATAATTGCCGGAAACTCCATTAGTGCCATAATAGCTACCATATGGCCGCTAACGGGATATCCTTTTAGTTCAATGTACGTTACAGCTGTAACAAACGTAACGGCGCTTACACTTCCGTAGGCAGCTGCAATGGCTGCGGCGTCGTATATATTAAGTTTACGTTTTAGTAAAAAAAAGGTGTAAAGTGGGATGAATATCGATAGTGAAAATCCAAAAAATAATTTGATAACCAGCGCCTGGTTAAAATGTTCGTGAGATAATTCTTGTCCTCCTTTAAATCCAATAGAGAATAGTAAATAGAGTGAAATAAATTTTGAAGTATGATCTGGTATGGAAAGATCGCTTTTTATCAGTACGGATACGATACCAAGAATAAAGAAAAGTAATGCTGGGTTTGTTAAATTCTCTAATAGTAAGCTAAAGTTCATGGGTCTGTTTAGATGCGGGTATGTACTAATATTTTTTAAAACGTTTTATGGCTAGGCAGACAATAGAAACCAGTGTTAGTGGAATAAGAAGTAGCGGATTTGTAATAAGTGCGGAAAGGGCATCTATATCATCTTTAGTGTAACTGCTTGAATACGAACTGCTGCCAAAAAGTAAGATGCCAATAAATAGCAGATAAAATAGTAAAACTTGCATAGGCTTCTTTTGATGGCAGCAAAACTCCTTTATTTTACATTATAACTATTATTTATTGTTATTATATTTGGAATAAATATATTTTATGAACTATACGCTTAATCAATTAAGGATATTTCTGAAAATCACACAAACCTTGAGTATCACTAAGTCGGCAGAGCAGCTAAACTTAACTCAGCCTGCCATATCCATCCAGTTAAAGAATTTTCAACAACAATTTGATTATCCTTTAATTGAAATCATTCAACGAAGAATACATGTTACTGCGCTTGGGAAAGAAATTGCACTAGCGGCAGAAAGTATCATTAGTGAGATTGATAATATCAATTACAGATCTCAAAATTTCAAAAATAATTTAGCAGGTCACTTGCGTATATCAATTGTTTCAACCGGCAAGTATATTATGCCTTATTTTTTATCTGATTTTTTAAAAAACAATGTCAATATCGATTTAACCATGGATGTTACAAATAAGTCAAAAGTGATTCAAAGTCTATTGGATAATGAAATTGATTTTGCACTTGTGTCTATTCTTCCTGATGATATTCAAGTCGAAAAATTCAATCTTATTCCAAATGAGCTTTATTTGGTAGGCAATAAAGATGTTGCTTCAAATATAAAAATTGAAGAACAGCTTGCCTCAACTCCATTTATATTTAGAGAAAAGGGATCTGGTACTAGACAGGTTATGGAAAAATTTATTGCTAAAAATAAAATTAAGGTCAAAAAAAAGTTAGAGCTCACTTCAAATGAAGCGGTTAAACATGCAATTATTTCGGGTCTTGGTTACTCTATAATGCCACTCATAGGGATACGTAATGAAATTCAAAATGGGTTACTCAAAATTATTCCTATAAAAGGACTTCCACTAAAAACTACATGGCAGCTAATTTGGCTTAAAGAAAAACGGTTAACGCCAATAGCAGAATCTTATCTAAAATACCTAGAATTAGAAAAGAAAAATATCATAAATAAGTTTTCTTTGTAGATTTCTATTGCCAGCGCCCTCCCAGGTTTTTAAATAATCTTACGAGGCTTTGTTTGCTTCTTTTATGAAGCATTATAAGTTCGATATTGGTTTGTAATGCATTTTGTTGGCTCAAAAGCACATCGTAATAGGGTACTCTTGCTGCTTTGTATAAATCAAAGGAACTTTCAACTGCCTTATCAGAGGAATTTGATTTGAGGATAGTTAATTGTTTAATTTCTTCTAGATGGTCTATTTCTGTATAGTCGTTAACCACATCAGCATAAGCATTTAAAATCGTTTGTTGATAGTTTAGCATCGCTTCAATTTGGTTGGTTTTAGCAGTATTGAATTGCGATTTTATAGCAGCTTTATTTACGAGCGGCGCCACTAAACTACCAATCGTATTATAGGCAATAGATTCTGGACTTCTAAAAAAGAAACTAGGGTTAAAGGCTTGAAGTCCATATCCTAGATTTATAGTAAAGGATGGATAAAATGCCGCTTTAGCAGCATTTAGATCAAATTTGCTAGCTATGATTTGAAGCGATGCTGCTTTAATATCTGGTCTATTTTCTAAAACAGTAGATGGAATCCCTTTTGAAAGGAATTGACCTTGCATATATAAGCTAGCCCCGTTTCTTGCTATAGTTGTGGGATATCTCCCTAATAAAAAGTTGAGTCTATTTTCTTCTTTTCTAATATTTTGTAGGATTTCCTTTTCAAGAATGGTTAGGGAGTAGTATTGAGCCGTAAACTGCTGTACGGCAAGTTCGTTCACCTTACCTGCTTCTTTTTGAGCTTTTATAAATGCTAATACCTCATTTTCTTTTTTAGCATTTTCTCTGGTTACAATAAGTTCATTATCGAGTGCAAGAAGTTCGTAGTAGGATAGTGCTACATCAGCGGCCAAGCTGCTTACGACAAATTTATACCCTTCCTGACTAGCAAAAAATCTAGATAGTGCTGCTTTGTCTAAATTTTTTAACCGACCTCTTATATCTACTTCCCAAGTGCTTTGTAAGCCCAAATACATGTCCGGCAAATCGATAGGAACCATTTTACCTGAGGTCATTTCTGTGGCAATATTACCCGCGCCATCCATCGTATACAATCCAAATTTTCTAACAGAACCGCTGGTTGCTAGACTCAATTGAGGAAGCAAATTGCCTTTTGTAAACTGACGTTGACTGCGCGCAAGTTCAATTTTTTGATATGCTAATTGAAGCTCCTTATTATTTTGAATAGCTGTGTCAATCAAAGCTTTTAAAATAGGATCATTGATTACAACATCCCATTGCAAGCTATCTTGTTTGGAATTCACTTCATTATCAAAAAACTTTGATGGCGTTATTATGGTATTTTTTAATTCTACAAGTGTAGAAGGTGTACTACATCCAATTAATAAAACAAATAAGCTAAGTATAAGTAAACGGTAACGTTGCATGATTATAATTATTTAGTAATTGGTAAATCCTGTTTTTTACGATGGCGTTTTGCTTCTAGTTTCGCAAAAACAACATACAGTCCAGGTATGATTAGTACGCCAAATATGGTTCCAAATAGCATTCCCCCTGTTGCAGTTGCACCAATGGTTTTATTACCAATAGCACCAGCTCCGGTTGCAATTAGTAGTGGAATTAAACCTGCAACAAATGCAAAGGATGTCATTAAAATTGGACGCAGCCTTAGTTTAGCTGCCTCAATTGCTGCCTCTAATGGTGTTTTACCCTCTTTCTCTTTTAAGGCTGCAAATTCAACAATCAAAATTGCATTTTTACCAAGTAGTCCAATGAGCATGACAATGGCTATTTGCGCATAGATATTATTTTCTAATCCCATCATCAATAAAAACAGGAAGGCGCCAGCTGCTCCAGTAGGTAGTGAAAGAATAACTGGCATTGGAAGCCAGAAGCTTTCATATTGTGCAGATAATAGTAAATAAATAAATAGTAAACTAATTAAAAAGATGATAATTGATTCGCTGCCCTGATTGGCTTGGTCTTTAGAGGATCCTGCCCAATCAAAATCATAACCTTTGGGTAATTTAGCTTTTGCGGTTGCTTTAATGGCATCAATTGCTTGACCACTACTAAATTTCTTTTCTGGCTCACCATTAATAATCGCAGATGGATACATATTATACCGTGTAACTTGCTCTGGCCCATAAATTTTTTCGATAGTTGCAAATGTGGCAACAGGAACCATTTCTCCATTTGTGTTTTTTACTGTCAATTTCAAAACATCTTCGGGATGTGCTCTAAATTCAGGGGCGGCTTGCACCATAACCCTGTACAGCTGTCCAAATTTGATAAAGTTGGTTGCATAATCACTACCTAAATATGTTTGTAGCGTATTTAAGATATCTTCTACTACAATATTTTTTTGAGCAGCCTTTAAGTAGTCTATGTTTACCATGTACTGCGGGTATGAAGCATCAAATGAAGTAAACGTATTGGTAATTGCTTTGTCTTTATTGAGTTCTGCAACAAAGTCATTGGTTACTTTTTCGAAAGCCTTTAAATCTCCTTTTCCTGTTTTGTCTAACAGTCGGAGTTCAAAACCACTTGCATTACCATAGCCTGGAACGGGCGGCGGCGTAAAAAATTCAATTTTCGCATCTTTAATATGACTTGTTTTTTCTCTGAGTATGGCAATAATTTGTTGATCAGAATATTTTCTTTGGTCCCAGTTTTTCAGACCAATTAAATTCATGCCAAAATTCGCACCCGTGCCATCTGTTAATACGTTAAAACCTGCTAGTGTAGAAACAGATGAAACCATGTCTAAACCATTGGCCACGCGTTGAATTTCGTCTACTACTTTTTCTGTTCTTTCAAGGGTAGCGCCTGAAGGAGTGGTAACGTTTACATATATCGTACCCTGGTCTTCGTTTGGAATAAATCCGCCTGGAATAATTTTACCAAGTAGTCCTGTCGAAACACTAAATGCAATTAAAATGCCAAAAATTAATAAGCGTTTTGGAGAAATTATTGAGATGAATTTTTGGAATTTATTTTCGACACTATCATAACGCTTATTAAACCCATGTAAAAATTTTTCTAGCCAATTTTTTGGTGCATGCCCATGTTGGTAAGGTTTTAAAAGCATGACGCAAAGGGCAGGTGTTAATGTAAGAGCTACAACGCCTGATAATACAATGGCTACGGCCATAGTAAGTGAAAATTCTCTATAAAAAATTCCGGTAGGCCCAGGAATAAAAGATACCGGTATAAACACCGCCGACATCACAAGCGTAATTGCAATGATGGCGCCAGTAATTTCTTGCATAGCTTCATCTGTTGCTTTTCCTGCGCTCATGTTAAATGTGGCCATCTTGTAGTGCACGGCTTCCACAACTACAATAGCATTATCTACTACTATCCCAATGGCAAGCACGAGGGCAAAGAGTGTAATTAAGTTTATTGAAAACCCAAATAACTGCATGAACAAAAAAGTACCAACAAGCGAAACGGGCACTGTTAAAGCGGGAATCAGGGTAGATCTCCAGTCTTGTAAGAAAATAAATACAACCAGTGATACGAGAATGAACGCTTCCAATAAGGTTTTATATACCACTTTCATGGAGGCGTTTAAGAAATTAGAGATATCGTAGCTAACAGTATAATCAATGTCTGCTGTGAAGCCCTCTTTGAGCTCGTCCATTCTCGTTTTGATATTTTTAATTACCTCATTTGCATTGGTGCCTGGTCTTTGTTTTAATAAGATGGCCGCAGAAGGCTTACCATTTTCTTTTGATATAACATCATATTCCTGTGAGCCTAATTCTACCTCAGCGATATCTTTTAATTTCAATACCTCACCAGTTGCGGCACTTTTAACGATAATATTTTTGTATTGTTCTTCTGTATTAAATTTCCCGATGTATTTTAATACATATTGTAAGGATTGTGCATTTTTTCCGGAGCTTTCACCCACTTTGCCTGGAGCAGCTTCAATATTTTGTTGTTGTAAACTTTCTATAACGTCTTGGCTTGAAACATTGTAAGCAGTCATTTTAACCGGGTTCAACCAAACGCGCATAGAGTATTCACGCATACCCATAATATCTGCAAATCCTACACCTTCAATTCTTTTAAGTTCAGGGAGGATGTTAATATCGGCAAAATTGTACAAAAACTTTTCATCGATGGTTGAATCGTTGCTCAATAAGTTAATATAGAGCAACATGCTGTTTTGTACCTTTTCAACAATAACACCTGCTTTTACAGCTTCTTGCGGTAGTTCATCTAGTGCAGAGGATACCCTGTTTTGAACGTTCACCGCTGCTAACTCAGGATCAGTGCCTGCTTTAAAAACAATTGAAATAACGCTGGTACCATCATTACCCGATACCGATGACATGTAAGACATACCCGGCACACCGTTGATTGCTCTTTCCAGCGGCGTTACAACCGCTTTAACGCAGGTTTCTGCATTTGCTCCTGTGTATTTGGTAGTAACGGTAACTTCTGGTGGCGCAATATTTGGAAACTGTGTAATGGGTAATTGCGTCATGGCAATAACGCCTAATAACAGTATAAATATTGAAATAACAATGGATAATATGGGCCTATCTATAAATTTTAAATTCATTTTAATTTCTTTGTTTATTTAGAAAATGAAGGCATTTGAACGAGCTGTGACTTAATAATGTCACCTTCTTTAACAGATTGAATACCCTCTAAAATGATGGCATCTGTTTTTTCTAGGCCTATGTCTAAAACAAAAAAATTTGATAACCTTACAACGGGATTAATTTTTTTAATACCCACTTTATTTTGTTTGTCTACGAAGTAGACGTATATATTTCCTTGTACTTCAAATGTGGCTTTTTGCGGAATTAATATTGCATTTTTAAATTGTGAAGGCGCTAATATTTTACCGCTAGATCCTTGTTTTAATAACCGGCTCTGATTTGGAAATTTTGCCCTAAATGCGATGTTTCCGGTTGAAGCATCAAATTCTGATTCGGTGGTTTCAATTACACCTTGTTGGGGGTATAGGGTATTGTTGGCTAAAACCAGTTTAACCTTGTTGTTTGATTTGTTATTGTCCTGAGCATATTCTAAATAATCTATTTCTGAAACATTGTAGTAAGCATATACAAACTCATTGTTTGAAATAGATGTTAGTAGGGCACCTTCATCTACTAGACTTCCTTTTTTAAATGGAATTCTATTGATAACGCCATTAAAAGGCGCTCTAATTTTAGTGAACTGAAAGTGAAGTGTAGCTTGCTCTTTTTCAACCTTTGCAGCACTTAATTTAGCTTTTTGAAGTGCTACTTTTGTGGCCCATAAATCAAGTTCAGATTTTGCAACAATATTTTTATCAAATAGCTTTTTTGTATTGTCATATTCTATTTCGACACCTTTTAATTCAGCCTGCGCACTTTGTATAGTAGCTTCTGCTTTGTGTATTTGTTGCTCAAGTTCTTTACTGTTGAGTGCAAATAGAATTTGTCCAGTTTGTACTTTTTGACCCTCGTCTACATAGATTTCTTCAATAAAGCCTCTTACTTTATTTCTGATTTCAACGTTTTGTAAAGAATTAATGGTAGTAGCATATTCCCGTTCATAAGTCGTATCGGTAATGATTGGGTTAACGACTTGATAGGATTTGATTTCTGGGGCAGGCGTATTTTCAGAACAGGACGTTAAAGTCAATAATAGTATAATAGACAATGCAATCTTAGTCATTGATTAAAGTTTACTTGAAGCAAAAAAAATAAAAGGTAAAACGGGTTAGGAAGAAACTAACAGTGGCTACGCATATTTTGGAGGGGGCGTATTTAACTCGGGCTGATGCAAAGAGGTAGCTGTATTATCTAGGGGGATAATTTGGAGTCCTTTTGTGTTTGGGTATACCGGATCTTTTTTAGCAATTTCAATGGCGTCAAATGAAGTAGATTTTTCTATACCGTTATCTTCAGATTCGGTTGGTGCTTCTTCTTGATTTGTGGAAACTAGTTTTGTTATGGAAGTTGTGGCATCAAGGTAGGGAAGAACAATGCCGTTACTAAGCATTTGCATGCAAAGTACCATGAGTATCATTTTTATCCAGTTGCTTGTTTGAGTATTTGCCATTTGTGCCGCGAAATTAGCGAGTTCTCAATCTTAACAAAGGAAGTTGCTATATGTTGGCTTATTTTAAGAAAATCTTTGGATTTAGATCTGGTATATTAAATACGATTTAATTTTTTCAAATTAATTAAACTATTGGGAGCTCAGCATATTCAAATTGATCCAAAGGGTTGCTCGATGTTCTAAAACTTTTGTCTATAGTGTAGGCGCTCATGGACGATGCGTCATATACGCTGGATGCGAGCTCCATTATTTTAGATTCAGATAAATTTGGCTGCAACCACTCGCCAGCCTGTGCTTCATTTAAAATGGTAGGCATTCTTTTTTTCTTGTTATGGATTTGTTCCATGAGGTTATTTGCTTTTGTAGTAACAATAGAAAAAGTATCTATGGTTTCACCAGTTTCTTTATCGGTCCAGGGTTGATAAATTCCTGCCATGTAAAAAAGCGGCAGATCTTTTAGTGAAATAAAATAAGGGTAGGCAATTTCTTTTTTGGCGGTTATGGGTTTGTAATGTCGCCATTCAAAAAATCCGGTAGATGGCACAAGACACCTATAATTCAGCGCTGCTGGTTTAAATAATTTACTTTCTAATAAACGTTCAGAAGTGGCGTTGAGGGTATTAAATTTTTCGCGACCTGCCTCGGCTTCTTTTATAGTTTTTACCCATGGGGCAATGAGTTCCCAATGGGCAATGTCTATGGCAAAATCTCCGGCACTGCCTTTAATTATAGGCCAATTGCTATAACTAAATCCACTTTGAAGGGGTATGTGCGTTGGAGCTAGTTTTTGGGTATTACCTTTTAGGTTAATCGATGCCCCATTTGGAGCTACAAGGCTATTAAAATAACACATGCTTAAAGGTAATAAAAGACGGCTATTCGAACTCTAAGTCCGAAAGGTATGATTCCCAGCTAATTATGCTGTAGGTGTTTGGTTTGGTAGGCATGATTTAAAATTATCTATATTAAAACGCCTATATTGCCATTTTGTTTAACAGAATGCCATTTTTTTTCTTGAAATGATTTGACCTACTTTTATAACATGTCTATCAAGTATTTGACTTTATTTTTTGGGATGGCACTGGTTTCTAACTTAGCCAGTGGTCAACTTCGTTTTCTGGTAAAACCCATGGCTATCAATAAAATAAATAAAGTAGACAGTCTAAAAGCTAGCCCCGTTCAATTACTTGCACCTAATAATTATATAAAAGGACTTCCTTTTTTTTGTAGGCAAGAATTTCAGTTTGAAAAACGCACAAAAGTCCCTTTTAGGTTTAGGCTGGGTAGTTTAGATTATGTCAACAAACTAGAAGGAAAAAAATAAAACTATTAATAAACTGCAAAATTTTGCATCATTGGCTCTGCAATAGAATTTAATATTTTTAATCTTATACTGCTAGCTGTAATAGGCTTTTCTAATAGTCCAATGTATTTGTGGCCAATGCAAGTGCCTTCATTTATTATTTTCCATTCGCCATTTATATTGGCTTCTACTACAAAAGAGCGAACGCGTTCTCCTTCTTGGATATTTTCTTGCAATACAATTTTGCTAAATTTCTTTTGTGAAGGAATATTTATGGTGTAATCTTTGTTTTTAGTTGACCAACTTGCTATTGGTGTTTTAAATACTTTTTTAACGCTATCTCCCCACTCGGTAAGCCTTTGTACATCTACGTTTGGAATAAGGCCTCTATTGTCTGGTGTAATGCCAAGAATAAGCGTAGAATTATGTCCCACTGATCCGTAATACATGCTCATCATTTTATCTAATGGGTTTACATGATGGTCTTCGTTAGGGTTCCAGAACCAATCGTGGCCGCCTTTGTGTCCTCGAAGCGGCGCGTCACTCATGGCAGGCATCCAATATTTACCAGTGGGAGATCCTGTTTTTAAGAGTGCAAAATTATTGGCAAAAATGGTGTCTTGTCTAGCTGCATGTGAAAACACAAATGGAAATGTAGACCATGAAGGGTAGGGTACTGTTCCAGATTCGGAACCACCCCATCTAAAGTCTGCTTTTTGAGCGTTGTGGTAAAAGAGACAATTGGGTTGATATTTGGTGACTATGGGTAAAATGTTTGGTCCGTTTTTAGATGGATCATCGGCGCCACCATCAAACCATATCATAAATAAATTACCGTAGCGGGTGCAAAGTTCGGTTACCATCCCTTCACACATATTTTTATAAGCGGCTTGTCTGCGCTTTGCAAATTCACTTGTTCCTTCTACTTTAAAATCATGAATGCCTAAATATGAGTTCCATCTAATGCCCACATAAATCCCAGGCTCAATGCCATATTTACGACAAGAGTTTACAAAATCACGTACAATATCGCCCTTACCATTTTGAAATGTTAGCGCTTTCATACAATAGGGGTTTACATCACTTTGATATAGAGCAAATCCTGTTTCATGTGTAACGGTGAGCACTGCAAATTTTGCTCCACCTGCTTTAGCGGCTTGTATCCACTGATCGGTATTGAGTTTTGTAGGGTTAAATATATTGGCATTTGTAAATGGTGTAATTCTGTTTTGCGCCTGATTGTAAGGAGTGCCCTGAAATACCGGTAAATCATAAGAAATGAGTACACCAATTTCTGCTTTTTGCCAAGCTAGTTGTGCAGCAGTTGGTTTAGGAATATCGCTTTGCGTGTTTTGAGCGGCTGCGCCACTAACGCTTACCACTATTGCAACTAAGATCCAATATTTTTTAAACATAGTTTTTGCTTATGGTCGTTTTCTAATTTTAAATACCCCTCTATTTTGAAAAACGTTATTATCGGAACGCATAAATAAAGTAAGCGTAGAAGAACTGTTGGTGCTTATTTGCGAAGTTCTATTGATGTAAAATGTTTGATGGTCTTTTTTAGTGAGATACGACTGCATGGTATTTTGATTTTCAAAATTTATGATTGCCGAATCTATGGAGGTGCCCGTTACTGCTACATCTGCTAAAAACTTTACTTCATACTGACCTGGTGTTGTAATATACTTACTTAAATCTAGTGTAATCGTGTCTTTATTATTTTTAAATGTTTTTGTATCCCAGTTGCTACAAATAGCCCAGTCGTTGGTTTCGGTGGGTGCAGGGTTGTGGGTGTAGTCATTTACATGGTATACTTTTAGAGATCGTATAAGTGGGGTATTTACATGTGCATCAATTGTGAGTTTTAGTTCCGTTACATTTTGAGTAGCAAAAGCATCAATTTTTTTACGACCCACCGATGATCCTTTGGTAATAACTTCCCACTTGTTATTTATTTTACCCTGTACAGTATAGTTTCTGATGCGGTGTCCATAACGGTAATCTTCTTCAATAACTATATGATTAACGGCGGTGGGTTTATCAAATGAAATAGTAAAAATGATCCCTTTTTTATTATTTAGTTGCTTTAGCGGATTAGAAAATCTTTGTTGAATGGTTTGGCCAAGTGCACGATATGCATTTTTATCACCGTCTGTAATTTTACCGGTAGTATCCGGAGAGGCATTAAGTAGCATAACACCACCATAACCCGCCGATTTATAATACATATCGATTAGGTTTTGTAAAGACTTTCTCTTTTTTTCGTTGGTTGGATTCCAAAACCAATTATGATTATAAAGTGGTGCATCGGCTTCTAGTGGCGCCCAGGCATCTCCATTAGGATCGTCATTGTACTGGGTAGAAATACCACTGTTAAGGTCTTTACTAGATAAACTATTCCAGGCAGGGTAAGCAAGCATGCCAGACTCTGAACCAGGCCATCTAATAGAAGCTTTTTTACTCTGAAATATAACGGATTGGCTAGCGTGCTTTTCAAGAATATCGTCTATGTCTACAATGCAATTACCGTCAAACCAAACTTCTAGCATGGGTCCGTAATTGGTGAGCACTTCAGTGAGTTGTTGTCTAAAAACTTTATTGTAGGCTTCTTGCAAATCAGGATTTGTGGTTTTACCACCGCTACCAATACCAGCACCATATTTAACATCACCCGGATAAATATATACACCAAGATTAAGTCCATATTTTTTACAAGAAGCTGCAATGTCTGCTAATAGATCGCCTTTACCATTTTTCCAAGGAATATTTTTTACACTATACTCCGTGGTATTGGTTTGCCACCAACAAAAACCGCCCACGTGTTTGGCAACAAAAATAATTTGTTTTGCGCCCCACAATTTTGCGGTTTCACACCAGTCATCTGTGTTAAGCTCAGTAGGATTTATGCGCGATATATCAAATGTGCCAGTTTCATCATATTCCGATCCAAGCCAAGTGGCTACTCCAAAATGTACAAACATGATTCTTTCCTGTTCATGCCACTTATACTGCACTGCAGATGGTTTTGCAAGATGTTTTGTTTGAGAAAAACCAAAACTTGTGAAGCTGATAGTGATTAAAACGAAAAATAATTTTGATAGATTTTGCATATTGTTTATTTGGTAGCAGTTTTACTTTTTTTTTAAAATACTAGTTGCGTATTGGTAGCAACAGTTTGAAGCTTTCCGTTACAATAAATACTAGCTTGTTTTTTTGTATTTGACTTGATGTGCAAACTTGTTACGCGCCCTTTTGTCCATTTTATATCTATCTCATAGTTGCCTCTTGCTTTAAGGCCATTTACAGCGCCTGTACTCCATGCTTTAGATATAGCAGGCAACAGCTCTATGTAACCAGTATGTGATTGAACGAGCATTTCAGCAACAGCAGCAGCGCCACCAAAATTACCATCTATCTGAAAAGGGGGATGTGCATCGAGTAAATTTGGATACGTGCCACCCATGTTGTTATAATTTTCTTTGGTTTCATCGGGTGGGACAAACTTTAAAAGTTCACGGTACATTTTGTATGCGTGTTCTCCATCTTTTAACCTAGCCCATAAATTAATGCGCCATCCTTTAGACCAGCCTGTAGTTTCATCACCTTTAATTTCTAATGTTTTTTTAGCAGCATTAGCAATAGCTGGCGTTTGTGTAAGTGTTACGTGCGTGCCAGGGTAAAGTCCATATAAATGGCTTTGATGTCTGTGGGTGGGTTCGACATCTTCCCAGTCGTAATACCATTCTTGTAAATTTCCTGCTTTACCCACCTGGTATGGATACATTTTATCGAGTGCTGCTTTAATGTTATCTGTAAATGCAGCATCGTTTTTAAGTACTTCCTGTGCGGCAATAACGGCTAAAAATAATTCACGAATCATGGCAAGGTCTGCAGTGCCACCATATAGTGTGCTTCCCTTAAAACCTGTTGGCGTAACAAAATAATTTTCTGGTGAAGTAGAAGGTGAGGTAATGAGTTTGCCGTTTTTATCCGGAATCATCCATGCCAAACAAAATTCGGCGGCACCTCGCATTACTGGGTAGCCTTCTTTTTGTAAGTAGGCTGTGTCTTGTGTAAATAAATAATGTTCCCAGGCGTGAACAGAGGCCCAAG
>JACCDI010288342.1_pt1 | contig 13820 bp, 15 predicted proteins | sample 7442791 | NCBI WGS metagenome assembly JACCDI01 (sample SAMN15323434, study PRJNA562643) | freshwater metagenome | isolation source: river surface water | place: USA:Blue River Watershed | collected 2017-08-15
CCGATGTCGAGGAACTGGCCCGGCTTTTCCTTGTCCGTCAGCTGCATCTTGCGCGCGCGGATCAGGCCGCCATCCTTGCCGGGGAGGCCGACGGCCTGGCCGCCGTAATGGTTGATCAGCATCACGATGTCCTGCTGCACCTCGCCGCCGAGCACCCATTCGACGACTTCCATCGTCTCTTCATCGGTGATGCGCATGCCCTGCACGAAGGTGCCCTGCTTGCCTATCTTCTTCAGCGCGCTGTCGATCTGCGGGCCGCCGCCATGCACGACCACCGGGTTCATGCCGACCAGTTTCAGCAGGATCACGTCGCGCGCGAAACCGTGCTTCAGGCGCTCCTCGGTCATCGCGTTGCCGCCGTACTTGACGACGATGGTCTTGCCATGGAACTTGCGGATATAGGGCAGTGCCTCCGCGAGGATCTCGGCCTTGATCTCGGGAGCGATGGAGGTAGTGGGCATTGCGGTGGCGGATGGTGACGGAGGAACAAGAAAATGTCCGCAGATTTTACAGCCAAACCCCGCGACCGTTGGATTGCATTTTGCACAGCCCGGCCTTAGCCTGAGCGCTGTGAGGTTCAGGGGACGCCAATGAGCGAATGCGTGAAGTGCGGAAAGGCTTTCGGATGCGGCATGGTCGATGCCGCTTCGGCATCGCCTTGCTGGTGCACGCAGCTGCCGCCGTTGCCGGCCGGACTGCCGGGGCGCGATGCGCGTGGCTGCTACTGCCCGGACTGCCTGCGGCGGCTTCTGGACGATGCCGGCGCCCGCCTCATGGGCAGCGACGCAGCGTGACGCCGGCAAAATTCGACGCGGCCGCGGCCAGCCGTGCGGCCGACGCGGCGTCGACGTCGGGTACGCGGTACGCGAAGCGCGTCGAGTTCGCCGGATAGTCGCCGATGCGCGCATCGTTGACGCCGGCCGCGCGCAGCTTCTCCAGATGAGCCTCGGCCAGTTCGGTGCGCGTGAAACGGCCGAGCGAGATGCCCCAGCGACGCGACGGCTCGTCACGGATCACGGCGCTGTCGGCGAATCCTGCCTCGCGCAACTGTGCGAGACGGAGATTGGCCTCGGCTTCGCTGCCCTGCGGCGGCAGGTAGACCATTTGCGACGGCGCCGCCTGTACCACGCGCCGCTGCGGCAGGCCGGTATGCGACAGGCGTGACAGTTGCTGCTCGAAGCTGGCCGCCGATTGCGTGCTGAAGTCGCCGATCTCGACACAGCTTCCGGCACCGGCGGTCACGGGCGGCGGCGCCGGTTCGGCGGGCGTGGCGGCGGCCGGCGTTTTTACCGGGGCCGGCACGGCGGCCGGCTTGCCTGCGGCCTCGATCACGCTCACGCGCTCGGCATTGACCTGCAGCGCGAGCCGTTCGGGCTCGCCCGAGCGGTCGCGCGCGGCCTGCATCACCAGCAAGGCCACCATATTGGCCAGCAACAGCAAAAAGAAGAACAGTCTCATCTCGTCTCCGACAAGAGCGCCACGTGCAGGCCATGCAGCACGAGGTTGTCGATGCGTTCGACGGGCAGCGGAAGATGCGGCGCGATGTACTGCGCCGCGCCGCCCGAGAGCACGCAGCGCGCGCCCGGCAGCTGCGCAAGCGCCTGCGCGATCGCGCCCACCTGCGCATGCAGGCAGCCGCTGATGATCGCGTCGCGCGTATTGTCCGCGAACAGGCGATCCAGCGTCGCGTCGTCGACGGCCGGCAGCTGCGCGGTGTTCAAGGCGAGCGAGCGCGCCATCGTGCCGAGGCCGGGCAGGATCATGCCGCCGACGAAGCGTCCCGATACATCGAGCGCGTCGACCGTGGTCGCGGTACCGGCAGTGACGACCAGGAGCGGCTGCGACGGATACCGATGGCGCGCGCCGACCAGCGAAGCGAAGCGGTCGCAGCCGAGCTGCGCCGGATCGCGATAGCCGTTGGCGACGCCCGCGCACGAAGGCTGCGAGCGGAACCATCTCGTCGCTTCAGTCGGCACGCCTTCGGCCGCGACGCCTGCCTGCAGCTGCGCCGCAATCTCCGAACCAGCCACATTCGACAGCAGCGCGCGTGTCGGCCGGCGGCCCTGCCATTGCGCGGCCAGTTGCGGCAGTTCGGCATGGGACAGCGCGCCGCTGGCGATCCAGTCGCCGGCCTCGGCCGCGTCTTCCGCGAGCGCCCATTTCACGCGCGTGTTGCCGGCGTCGATCAGCAGCAGCATGTCATTCCCACACCGGCGCGTGCGCGCGCAGCGACACGTCGCCGGCGGCGATCGCGACCAGCCCCTCGTCGGTCTCGAGCAGCAGGCAGCCCTGCGCATCGATGCCGCGCGCGACGCCCTGCTGCAGCAGGCGGCCTTGTTCGAGGATCATCACCGGCAGCCCGGCGAACGCATGCCAGCGCTGCCAGCGATCGACGAAGGGGGCGAGCCCTTGCGCATCGAACAACGCCAGCGCGGCGACCAGCGCATCGGCCAGCGCCGCGAGCAATTCATTACGGTCGATGTCGCTGCCGAGCGCGGCGACTTCGTTGCCGACGCCCGCATCGCGCGACGCATTCGGATGCACGTTGAGGCCGACGCCGATCACGGCCCACAGCAGGTGGTCGCCGTCAGCGCGCGCGATGCCAGTCTCGACCAGGATGCCGCCGAGCTTGGCGCCATCAAGCAGCAGGTCATTCGGCCATTTCAGCGTGACATAGTGGCCACGCGAGCGCAGCAGGTCGGCCAGCGCGACACCGATGGCCAGCGGCAGGCCGGCCATCCGCGTGACGGATCCGCTGAAAGGCCAGGCCAGCGAGAAGCACAGGCTGTCGCCGGGCGCAGCCAGCCAGCTGCGGCCGGCGCGGCCGCGGCCTGCGGTCTGCTCTTCGGCGGCGCGCAGCAATGGCGCGCGCAACTGCTCGAGGCGCTGCCTGAGGTCGGCATTCGTCGATCCGGTCGACGCGGCCACTTCGATCGCCAGCCCGTTGCGGGTGGCTGCGCACAGTTCGGCGATGCGCTCGGGATCCAGGGGAATGGTCATTCGCGCATTGTATCGGCTGCGCGCGGGTCCTGATGACGCGCGTGGCAAAGTCCAATACACTGGCCCGCATGTCTGAACTGATCAGCCGCCGGCCTTCTGCGGCTACCACCGACTCCCGTCCCGGCGCCCACGCATCGGCATCGGCGCGCATTGCGCTGGTGTTTTATCTGGTGCTGGTCATCTATGCCAGCTGCTATCCGTTCTCGGGATGGCGCGACAACGGCCTGCTGCCGTGGTCTTATCTGGCCGAGACCATGCCGCATTACTGGACCGTGTTCGACCTGGTCGTGAACGTGGTCGGTTATGTGCCGATGGGCGCGCTGGCGGTGCTGGCGATGTACCCCGCACTGCGCGGCGCGAAGGCGGTGCTGCTGGCCGCGCTGTCCGGCGCGCTGCTGGCCGCGCTGCTCGAATGCCTGCAGAACTACCTGCCGTCGCGCGTGCCGAGCACGCTGGACCTGATCACGAATGCATCAGGCGTGCTGGCCGGCGCGCTCATCGGGGCGCTGCTGGCGGTGCCGGTGCTGGAGCGGAGCTGGCTGCGCTCGCTGCGCTCGCACTGGTTCTCGGACCAGGCCAGCCGCGGGCTGATCGTGGTTGCGCTGTGGCCGCTGGCGCAGATCTATCCGCAACCTTATCTGTTCGGCCACGGCCAGTGGCTGCCGACGCTGTCGGAGTGGATGTCGGACTGGCTCGATGCGCCGGTCGACCTCGGCAACCTGCTGTGGAGCGGCATCGGCATCGACATCGAGCAATGGCTGGTGGCCGAGGTGGTGATTACGGCGCTGGGCATGAGCGGCGCGGCGCTGACGCTGCTGTGCCAGACGCGCCGCCACGCGCCGCGCGCGGCGCTGGCCATCGCGCTGCTGGCCGCCGCGATCGGGACCAAGGCGCTGGCGCACGCGGTGCTGTTCACGCCGTCGGATGCGTTCAGCTGGCTGACGCCGTCGGCGGCCAGCGGCCTGGTGGTCGGCGCGGTGATGCTGGTCGGGCTGTCGTTCGCGCCGCCGCTGGCGCAGCGGCGCGCCGCGATCACCGCGCTGGCGGCTTGCCTGCTGCTGCTCAACGCGCTGCCCTCGAACCCGTATTTCCTGGCCACGCTGCGCGAATGGGCACAGGGCAAGTTCCTCAACTTCAACGGCGCGGCGCAGTTCCTGTCGCTGTCATGGCCCGTGTTCGCGCTCTGGTTCCTGCTGCACCCGACACATCGCGAACCCCAGAGGATGTATGATGCGGAGCCTGAAAACCCGACGGTTCCGCAGCGATGAGCGACTCCTTCTACCAGCACCATGTTTTCATCTGCACCAATGTGCGCGACGATGGCCGCCCCTGCTGCGCGGAACGCGGCGCGCAGCGCGCGCAGGAGCACGCGAAGAAGCGGATGAAGGCGCTCAACCTGAACGGCGCGGGCAAGGTGCGCATCAACAAGGCCGGCTGCCTCGACCGCTGCGAAGAGGGGCCGGTGATGGTGATCTACCCGGAAGCGGTCTGGTACACCTATGTCGACGAGCACGACATCGACGAGATCGTCGACTCGCACCTGGTGGGCGGCAAGGTGGTCGAGCGGCTGAAGATCTGATCCTTCCGACAAGCAGCAGATGAACGCACAGACCCAGCCCTTCACGCTGGCCGGCCCGGCCGGCCTGATCGAATGCAAGCTCGACCTGCCGCAGGAGGGCGCGCCGCGCGGCATCGCAATCGTCGCGCATCCGCATCCGCTGTACGGCGGCACGATGGACAACAAGGTGGTGCAGACGCTGGTGCGCGCCTTCCTCGCGCTCGGCTATGCGTGCGCACGGATGAATTTCCGCGGCGTCGGCAAGTCCGAAGGCGTACATGACGCAGGCATCGGCGAGACCGATGACGTCGCGCTGCTATATCAGCACATGACTGAACGCTATCCGGGCCTGCCGGTGGCGCTGTCGGGTTTTTCTTTTGGCACTTTCGTGCAGTCCCGGCTGCAGCAGCGGCTGGCGGAGCAGGGCCAGCCGGCCGAGCGGCTGGTGCTGGTCGGTTGCGCGGCCGGCAAGTGGGAACTGGCACCGGTGCCGGCCGACACGATCCTGATCCACGGCGAGCAGGACGACACGATTCCGCTGTCCGACGTGCTCGACTGGGCGCGCCCGCAGGACCTGCCCGTGATCGTGATCCCGGGCGCGGACCATTTCTTCCATCGCAAGCTGCATCACATCAAGCAGTTGGTGGTGGAGATATGGCGGAAATAAGGCGGCACTTGGCTGAGCCGAACTAAAGACACTGGATCCCGGCCTGCGCCGGGATCCAGCGGCTTTCGGTTTTCTGCAATTTCCCGATTCGGCCCTGTAAAGGCACGCTGTCTCGCCATCAGGCGCCCCTCCACAACGCTATAATTCGCGCTGCATTCCCGCCTTCAATTTTTCCAGATCATTCCGGTTTTTCAATGAAAAAGTTCCTGGCCGCCTGTGCCGCGCTGTTCCTGTTTGCCACCGCTTCCGCCCAATCGCTGCCGCCGCCCATGATCGCCGCCCGCTCGTGGCTGGTGATGGATGCCAGCAGCGGCCAGATCCTCGCGTCGCAGGATCCCGACATGCGCGTCGAGCCGGCGTCGCTGACGAAGATCATGACCGCCTATATCGCGTTCGCCGCCGTGCGCGACAAGCGTCTCGACCTGAACCAGACGGTGAACGTGTCCGTGAATGCGTGGAAGGTCGACGGCGACAGCTCGAAGATGTTCATCGAGCCGTCGATGCCGGTGCGCGTGCAGGACCTGCTGTACGGACTCATCGTCCAGTCGGGCAACGACGCCGCGGTGGCGCTGGCCGAGGCAGTGGCCGGCACCGAGGGCGCGTTCGCGGACCTGATGAACCGCGAGGCGCAGCGCCTGGGCATGAAGAACACGCGCTACGCCAACCCGCACGGCCTGCCTCACCCGAACAATTATTCGACCGCGCGCGACCTGTCGATTCTCGCCACGCGCCTGATCACCGACTTCCCGGAGCTCTACAAGATCTACTCGACCAAGAGCTTCACCTACAACAAGATCACGCAGCCCAACCGCAACCGCCTGCTGTGGCTGGACCCGACCGTCGACGGCATGAAGACTGGTCACACGCAGGCGGCAGGCTACTGCCTGATCGCGACCGCGAAGCGCCCAAACGGCGCGCAGGGCGAGCGCCGCGTACTGTCGGTGGTGCTGGGCACGGAGTCGGATTCGGTGCGCGCGCAGGAAAGCCAGAAGCTGCTGAACTGGGCCTTCCTGAATTTCGACACCTACAAGGTCTATTCGAAAGGGCAGGCGGTGCTGACGCCGACGGTCTGGAAGGGTTCCCTCAATGAAGTGAAGCTGGGCTTCAACCGCGACGTCTACGTGACGCTGCCGCGCGGCGCGAACCTGAAGGTCAAGCCCGTCGTCGAACGCAACGACCCGCTGGTCGCGCCGATCAACCAGTACGCGCCGGTCGGCACGCTCAAGCTGATGGCCGGCGACAAAGTGGTCAATACGCTGCCGCTGCTGGCGCTGGAACAGGTGAACCCGGCCACCATCATCGGCCGCACCTATGATTCGGTGCGCCTGCTGTTCCCGCACTGACCGGAAGGAATGAGCATGCCCCTTCCCGCCGACAGCCTGATCGAATACCCGAGCGATTTCCCGATCAAGATCATGGGCGCGATGCAGGATGCGTTCGCGCAGACCATGGTCGAGGTGGTGCAGAAGCATGACCCGGAATTCCACTCCGGGAAAATGGAGATGCGCCCTTCGTCGAAAGGCAATTACCTGTCGCTGACCGTCACCGTGCGCGCTACCAGTCGCGAGCAGCTCGACAACCTGTATCGCGAGCTGTCGTCGCACGCGATGGTCAAGGTGGTGCTGTAAGCCGCATGGGCGAATTGCTGATCGTCCGGCGCGGCATCGAGCCCTACGAGCAGACCTTCGCCGCCATGCGCGCCTTCACCGACGCGCGCACCGCCGAGACCAGGGACCAGCTGTGGCTGGTCGAGCATCCGCCGGTCTACACGCTGGGGCTCGGCGCCGACCCCGCGCATGTGCTGGACGCGCATGGCATCCCGGTAGTGCAGACCGATCGCGGCGGCGAGGTCACCTACCACGGCCCCGGACAAGCGGTCATCTACCTGCTGTTCAACCTGCGCCGCGAAGGCCGCAAGCTGCTGCCGCGCGAATTCGTGCACGGCATCGAGCAGGCCGTGATCGATACCCTCGCGGCGTATAATCTGCAAGGCGAGCGCAAGGCCGGCGCACCCGGCATCTATGTTGCCGGAGGAGAATGGCGCGGCGCGAAGATTGCCGCGCTGGGCCTGAAGATACGCGGCAGCGGATGCACCTATCACGGCGTGTCGCTGAACGTGGCGATGGATCTGCAGCCCTTTGCGTGGATCAACCCTTGCGGCTACGCCGGCATGGCGACCGTCGACATGAAGACGCTGGGCGCGGCCGCAGCGCTGGACGCGGTGCATGAGACGCTCGCCCACCACCTGGAAAAACAACTGAACCGCTGAGCATGGCTTCCGACGATACCGCAGCACCGGCCTACAACCCGGGCGACAAGCAGAAAGGCGCGGGCAAGACCGCGCGCATACCGATCAAGATCGTGCCGGGCGAGAGACTCGCGAAGCCGGACTGGATACGCGTGAAGGCGGCGTCGCCGACGACGCGCTTCTACGAGATCAAGGACATCCTGCGCGAGAACAAGCTCGTCACCGTCTGCGAGGAAGCGTCCTGCCCGAACATTGGCGAATGCTTCGGCAAGGGCACTGCGACCTTCATGATCATGGGCGACAAGTGCACGCGCCGCTGCCCGTTCTGCGACGTCGGCCATGGCCGCCCGGATCCGCTGGACGTGAACGAGCCGGAAAACCTGGCCAGGACGATCGCGGCACTGAAACTGTCTTACGTGGTGATCACGTCGGTCGATCGCGACGACCTGCGCGACGGTGGCGCCGGCCATTTCGTCGAATGCATACGCCGCACGCGCGAGCTGTCGCCGAACACGCGCATCGAGATCCTGACGCCGGACTTCCGCGGCCGCATGGACCGCGCGCTCGAGATCCTCAAAGCCGCGCCGCCGGACGTGATGAACCACAACCTCGAAACCGTGCCGCGCCTGTACAAGGAGGCGCGCCCGGGCTCGGACTATGCGTATTCGCTGGGCCTGCTGAAGCGCTTCAAGGAACTGCACCCGGAGATTCCGACCAAGTCGGGACTGATGTTGGGTCTGGGCGAGACCGATGAAGAGATCCTCGAGGTAATGCGCGACATGCGCGCGCACGACGTCGACATGCTGACCATCGGCCAGTACCTGATGCCCAGTGGCGACCACCTGCCAGTGCGCCGCTACGTGCATCCGGACACCTTCAAGATGTTCGAAGAGGAAGCGAAGAAGATGGGCTTCGTGCACGCGGCCGTCGGCGCAATGGTGCGCAGCTCGTATCACGCAGACCAGCAGGCGCATCAGGCAGGCGTCGCGATCGGCGACTGACCGCAGCAAACCACCAGAATCCAGCCCGCTAATGCGGGCTGTTTTTTTGTGTGAATCAGTCACGCAGATGATTCACCGCGCATACATTCTTTCATCGGACATGCTTCGCCATCTGGCCACGTATTTAGCTACGTAGCTAGAAGTTCCGACTATCGCCCTATCCAAGCTAGCGATAGTCGGCAGGCGTAGGCCGGGGAGGATCCATGAGAGGTATTTCTGGGGGCAGCAAACGGGCGCGCGGCACCGAAGCTCCCGATGAATTGCCGTCGTCAAAAAAGCCGAAGATCGATGACACGGCGATGCGGGATGCCGCAGACAGTCTGCTGGAATTCGCCGACTTGGCAGCTGCCGAGGCAAATCGCAAGCATATGCAGGCGAAGGAATGGATCCTTGCCTCGATTCAAGCTGATCCGAATTCGCTGGATTTGTCCGTATTCTCGTCAGAAGCACTGGAGGGCGTAGCGCCCCTGATACCCGAGGCGGCGCTGGCCAGCGTGACGCACCTGACATTACCTGCAAATCTCGTGGCGCTGCCGGCGCTGTGCGAGCGGATGCGCGGGCTGCAGCGATTGGTACTGGAGGGCTTTGTCGGCTCCCGGCTGGACTTGCTGAGTTGGCCCGGGCTGCAGCAAGTATCGGGCTCGGTATCCCCTCACACGGAAGAAATCCATGTGCAGGGAAATGTCGAACTTGCGCTGACCTCAAACCGGATCACGAAGCTTCGCTGCTTCCGCCATTTCGCTGATGGCGAGATCCGACGGCATGCGCTGCCAGGCCATTCGTACTACAAGCTTATGCCGGGGCGATGGGTGCCTGACCTTAGCTCGCTGAACGGTATCGCCCCCTTTACCGGAACGACCACGCCTATCGAATGCAGGCACATCGCCGACTACGTGCTCCCGCATCTCGAGGCCAAGGATATCCCGCAAACGCCGGATAACGGCTATGCCGGAATCTCCTCGGTAAACGACCTGCAGCAGAAAATAAGCTTCGAATCCGATGTGCGTTTTGATACCCGCATGAAGTCGAGCCGCGCCTATCACTTTGTCAGCGATTCACGATTCGGCCAGTGGGCGATGCAGCAGATGGAGGCGCTGAAGCAGGCCGCGCATGCAAGGCCTTTGCCTGGGAACCAGACGGTGTCCAAAGGGTTTTTCGCGGCCAGTTCGAATCATGCGATGAATCTCGTGTTTCGCTACAAGCCGGACAAGGACGAACAATTCGTCGAAATCCTGATGGACCCCAACCTGACGCTGACGCACAAACGGAATACCGAAAATCATTTAACCAACCTGGGCGCCGGAGCCCGGCAGTGGCGATTTTCCAGCCTGCTGCAGCCAAACCTGCTGGCGCTCTATTTTGTCGATCCTGCCACGCCGGCGTTGGCGTTCATCGACCCCAGTCCGCGCGCCGATGGCGAGCAGCCCGAAATAAATCTGCAATTCGCCGACGAAGGAATTGAAAATTTTCCCTATGTTTTCATGCTCTACGGCCTGACGGAAATCATCGAAAGCCTGCGCACCCAATGGGCAATGCACTATCTGGACGGAACTGCGAATGTCTCATCGATCTATAAGGCACTCCAGGCACCGCGCTGCCGGTCGCTTGGGTACGGCCTCGGGGCCGCCGTCACTCATGGGCATGTCGACACGGTCGACGCGCTGATGAACTGCATCAGTGATTTTCTGGACTGGTACAAAACATCCGGCAGCAACAGCTCGACAAATCGGCTGCCGGACGATTTCCAACGCCGATTGATCTGTCCGTCAGGCACGCTTACCCAGTTGTATTTGCAGACCGCATCCGAGCATCGACCCGCTTTTCGCGTGCTGTCTGAGCGCATCCTCGAACTGTACAAAGGCAAACTGATTTCCAGCGAAACCTGCGTTTCCCTGCTCTGCGATTCGCACAACGGGAAGAGCCTCCTGGAACTGGCAATGGTGAGGCGAGACCCCGAAACCTTGCGCATTGCCGGCAATCTGCTGAATGCCTTGCTGGAGGAGGGAGGACTGACACTCAGCCAGTGCTGCCAGATCCTGGATAGTACGGCGGGCAAGGCGGGCACTGCAGATATACCTCTGGCGTGGAAAGTTTTGGGCGGGTGCGCACCTGAATTTTTCGATGCGTATGATGCGCTTCTGCAGAACCTGTGCGTCACCGAAAAGAACCGAACAACGGACTGGATCGATGAATGGCTTGATACCGCGACAGGGCCCGACCCGCACACCAAGCGGAGGCTCGACGTCGAACTGTTGCGGCCGCTGCTGGTCGGCGGCTACGGGGAGGCGGACACCATCATCCCGACCTTGAAGTCGCGAGGCACGGATCTGCTGGCCACTCGCCTGCTCCGTTTGCTGGAGAAATCCAACAGCTGAATCCCGCAGGTGATTCAGCTACCGAAAAAACAAAAACCACCCGCAGGTGGTTTTCTTGATGCATCCGTGCGCGCGACTCAGGCCGCCAGCGCCTTCTCGATCAGCTGCTGGAAGCCGGCCATTTCGGGAATGCCGACATAGCGCTTCAGGATGTTGCCTTCCTTGTCGATCACGAACGTGGTCGGCGTGAGCTGCACGTTGCCGAAGGCCTTCGCATTCGCGCCGTCGGTGTCGAGCGCGACCTTGAACGGCAGCTGGCGGGTCTCCGTATAGTTCTGCACGTAGTTCGGCGGGTCGTAGCTCATCGCGACCGCGACGAATTCCAGGCCTTTCTCGCGATACTTGTTGTAGGTCTCGACCATCTGCGGCATTTCGGCGATGCAGCTGCTGCAGCTGGTGGCCCAGAAATTCACCAGCACGACCTTGCCGCGCAGCGACTCGGTCGTGATCTGCTCGCCGTTCAGGGTCTTGAAGGTGACCGCTGGCGCGGCCTCTTTTTTCAGCAGCGACAGGCCGAAGAACAGCGCGACGCCGAGAATGGCCACAATGGCCATGGTCTGGATGATGGTCAGGCCGCCGAGGCGGCGGGGAAAATGCTTGGACATGTCTGTTTCTGCTTCAGGCGGGACAAAGCGCCATTATAGGCCAGCGGCAGCTGCGGGCCGGAAAATCCGGCCCGCGCCATCACTAGGCGCCTGCCTTCGGCTCTTCCGAGGCCGGCTTCGTTTGCAGTTCCTTCAGCTCGTCTTCGCTGATGTATTCGAACAGCTTGACGACCTTCTTGATGTTGCCGGCCGCATTGCGCGCCACTTCTGCGCCAAGGCGTGCTTCGCGTTGCGTGACGCGGCCCATCAGGTAGACGACGCCACGATCGGTGTGCACCTTGAACGCGCTGAGGTACAGGTCCTTGGTGTCGATGATCGCCGCCTTCACCTTGGAGGTGATCAGCAGGTCGCTCGAACGGGCGCTCACGGAAGACACCGGCGCGACCACGAGGTCATTCTCGACCCGCTTGACGCCCGGCAGCGTCGTGACCTGCTGCGCGACCTCGGCCTTCATCTTGTCATCCTTGACCTCGCCGGTCAGCAGCACCAGCCCGTTGTAGCTGGTGACAGCCACGTGGCCGTTGTCGCCGGTGATCTTGGTGGCACGCCCCTCACCCTTGAGCTCGATCGCCTTGTCATCGGTCTGCGCGCCGATCGTGCGCCGGTCGACCGCCGCCATCGAACCGACCGCCGTTGCGCCGACGACCAGCGGCACGCAGCCCTGCAGGCTGGCCACCAGCGCGGTACCGAGCGCGAGCGCCAGCAAGGGGCGACGCATCGCCATGGAAAAAGCAGCTTTCATTCGATCTCTCCTCCAAAAAGCGCGACGTCGATTCCATCGCAAAGACAATGTACGACCAGCAAATGGGTTTCCTGGATGCGCGCGGTACGCTCATGCGGCACGCAGATGTGCACATCGATATCGGTCAGCAGCCCGGCGAGCGTCCCGCCGCCCTTGCCGGTCAGCGCCACCACGCGCATGTCGCGCTCGAGCGCCGCCTCGACGGCCGCTACCACGTTGGCCGAGTTGCCCGACGTGGAGATGGCGAGCAGCACGTCGCCTGCCTGTCCGAGCGCCTGCACCTGCTTCGAATAGATTTCGGTGAAGCCGTAATCGTTGCCGATAGCAGTCAGCACCGATGAATCGGTAGTCAGCGCAATCGCCGGCAGTGGCAGGCGCTCGCGCTCAAATCGGCCGATCAGCTCGGCGGCAAAATGCTGGCAGTCGGCGGCCGAGCCGCCATTGCCGCAGGCGAGGATGCGGTTGCCGTTCGACAGCGCGGTGAACATCAGCTCGACCGCTTCGGCGATCGGTTGCGCCAGCACGGACGCTGCCTGTATCTTCAGCTCGGCGCTTTCTTGGAATTGCTCGAGGATGCGTTGCTTGTTCATTGCGCCGATTATAAGGCCAGCATTCTTTCCGGGTTGTTACGAATCGCTACACGATGCCGGTCGCGCTAGGCGCTCAGGACATGGCGCAGCCAGGTCAGGGCATCGCCATCGATGCAGACAGCGTCGAAGCGGCAAGGCGGCGGATCCGGGTAGCGCAGCAGGTAGTATTCGGCGCTGCGCCACAGGCGTGCGCGCTTGGTCGCGGTGATGCTGGCCGCCGCACCGCCGAAACGCGCGCTGCGCCGCTGCCGCACCTCGACGAATACCAGCGTTGCGCCATCGCGCATCACCAGGTCGAGCTCGCCGCGACGGCTGCGCACATTGCGCTCGATCAAGACCAGCCCCTGCCGCAGCAGGTAATCGAGCGCGCGATCCTCTGCGAGTCGTCCTGCCTCGGTCGTGTTGCGCTTCATGGGATACCGGTGCCGTTTTGTACAATACCGCCACTATCTGCCATACACCTCCCATGGATCCGTCCGCTACTTCCGACTTCCCGGCCCTGCTTGCCTCGCTGTCCCATGAACTGGACCGACAGAGTTTTCCCGCCGGCGCATTGTATGTGGTGGCGACGCCGATCGGGAACCTCGCCGACATCAGCGTGCGCGCATTGAAGGTGCTGGCTACCGCCGATGCGGTCGCCTGCGAGGATACGCGCAACACGGGACAGCTGATGTCGCGCTATGGACTGTCAAAGCCGCTGCTGGCCGCTCATCAGCACAACGAGCGTGAAGTCGCGCAGAAAATCATTGGACGGCTGCGCAGCGGCGAACGTATCGCGCTGGTGTCGGATGCGGGCACGCCGGCAGTGTCGGATCCGGGCGCGCGCATCGTCGATGCAGTGCGCGATGCCGGACTGCCGGTGATCCCGATCGCCGGCCCGTCGGCCGTGATCGCCGCACTGTCGGCCGGCGGGCTGCTGAATGATCAGTTCCACTTCGTCGGCTTCCTGCCTGCAAAAGACAGGCAGCGCGACGCCGCGCTCGAGGCGCTGGCCGGGTCGCGCGCGACGCTGGTGTTTTATGAGGCGCCGCATC
>JACCDI011453706.1_pt1 | contig 13818 bp, 13 predicted proteins | sample 7442791 | NCBI WGS metagenome assembly JACCDI01 (sample SAMN15323434, study PRJNA562643) | freshwater metagenome | isolation source: river surface water | place: USA:Blue River Watershed | collected 2017-08-15
CACCAAGCTGCACGCAGGCGAGAACGTGGGCATGGGCAAGGATCACACCCTGTTCGCGCTGGTTGACGGCAAAGTGCAGTTCACGGTCAAGGGCGCGCAGAAGCGTCATATGGTCATGGTGGTGCCGGCTTAATCAAGCTGGTCAGTCCTGCAAGAAGGCTCTGCCGCGCAGGTAGGGCCTTTTTTTATTTGGAGATGCTGGTAAATCCTCGTTTTATGGCGAGCCAGCGCAGCTGTGCGACGCGGGGTGCAGCTAAATCAAGGGCTGGGTGTCATTTGGCTGGCCACAAAAGTGACCGGTCTTATTCAATCAGCACTTCCATAGAGAGCAGCAAACATGAAATTCATCGACGAGGCAAAAATCGAAGTCGTGGCCGGCGATGGCGGCAACGGCGTGGCCTCGTTTTGCCGTGAAAAATTCCGTCCATTCGGCGGTCCCGATGGTGGCGATGGCGGGCGCGGCGGCAGCATCTTTGCGATTGCCGATCGCAACATCAATACGCTGGTTGATTATCGCTACGCGAAGCTGCATCGCGCCAAGAATGGCGAAAACGGTCGTGGCTCCGATTGTTATGGCAAGGGCGCGGACGACGTGTATCTGCGCATGCCGGTCGGCACGCTGGTGATCGACCAGAACGACGGCGCAATCATTGCTGACCTGACCGAGCACGGACAAGTCGCGCTGCTGGCCAAAGGCGGCGAGGGTGGCTGGGGCAATATTCATTTCAAGACCTCGACCAACCGCGCGCCACGCCAGAAAACCGATGGCAAGGAAGGCGAGCGCCGCGACCTGAAGCTTGAGCTCAAGGTGCTGGCGGACGTTGGCCTGCTGGGTATGCCGAATGCCGGCAAATCGACTTTCATTGCTGCGGTGTCGAACGCCCGTCCCAAGGTGGCGGATTATCCGTTCACGACGCTGCATCCCAATCTGGGTGTCGTGCGGGTGAGTCATGAGAAGAGCTTTGTCGTTGCCGATATTCCGGGCCTGATCGAGGGTGCGGCCGATGGCGCTGGTCTCGGCGTGCAATTCCTGCGTCATTTGCAGCGTACGCGCCTGCTGCTGCACATTGTCGATCTCGCGCCCTTCGATGCGAATGTCGATCCGGTCAAGGAAGCCAAAGCCATCGTCAAGGAACTGAAAAAATACGACGAGACCCTGTTCGACAAACCGCGCTGGCTGGTCCTGAACAAGCTTGACATGGTGCCGGAAGACGAGCGCGCGCCGCGTGTGAAGGATTTCGTCAAGCGCTTCGGCTGGAAAGGCCCGGTGTTCCAGATATCCGGCCTCACGCGCGAAGGCTGTGAAGACCTGGTCACCGAGATCTATGACTATCTGGCCTCGCAGCGTCAGGCAGAGCAGCGCGAACAGTCCGGGGTGGCTGAAGTGGCGATGGATGTCGCATCCGTCGATGCTGATGATCCCCGCTTCAAGGCCATCGATTAATATCGGGCACCTGTCCGCCGTCCTCATTTCAGTCCATCGAATCCATGCAATCCGTCATCCCCTCAGCGCAGCGCCTGATCGTCAAAGTCGGTTCGTCGCTGGTGACCAATGAAGGCAAGGGGCTGGATCATGCGGCCATCGCGAAATGGGCAGATCAGATCGCGCAGCTGCGCCAGATGGGCAAGCAGGTCGTGCTGGTCAGCTCGGGCGCGATTGCGGAGGGCATGCAGCGTCTGGGTTTTGAGAAGCGCCCGACGGGCGTGCATGAGCTGCAGGCCTGTGCTGCCGTCGGCCAGATGGGACTGGCGCAAATTTACGAAACCAGTTTCGGCAAGCATCAGCTGCGCACCGCGCAAGTGCTGCTCACGCATGCCGATCTCGCGGATCGAGAGCGCTACCTGAATGCGCGCTCGACCTTGTTCACGCTGCTGGAGTTTGGCGTCGTCCCGGTCATCAACGAGAACGACACCGTGGTGACTGATGAGATCAAGTTCGGCGACAACGACACGTTGGGCTCGCTCGTGGCCAATCTGATCGAAGCCGATGCGCTGATCATTCTGACTGATCAGCGCGGCCTGTACACCGCAGACCCCAGAAAAAATCCGGACGCACAATTTGTTCATGAAGCCAAAGCAGGCGATCCCGCGCTGGAGTCAATGGCCGGTGGCGCTGGCACGGGCATCGGTAGTGGTGGCATGTTGACCAAGATACTCGCCGCGCGCCGCGCAGCCAGTTCAGGCGCGCATACCGTGATTGCCTGGGGCAGAGAAGAGCAGGTGCTGGTGCGTCTGGCTAAAGGCGAGGCGATTGGCACGCAGCTGCTCGCGCAGACGGCGCGCCTGACCGCGCGCAAGCAATGGATGGCGGATCATCTGCAGACCGCAGGCAAGGTGGTGCTGGATCAAGGCGCTGTGCAAAAGCTGGCCTCCGAAGGCAAATCGCTACTGCCCATTGGCGTGTTGGATGTCAGCGGCGAGTTTGGACGGGGCGATGTAATTACCTGCGTCGATCAGTCAGGCACGCCCATCGCGCGTGGCATGACCAATTATGCGAGCGCGGAAGTGCGGCGCATCATGCGCAAGCCTTCTTCAGAAATTGAATCGATACTGGGATACGTCGAAGAGGTGGAGCTGATTCACCGCGACAATCTGGTATTACTTTAGCGGCTTTTGTTTCCGGATCCGCTCAACGATGGTCTGAGCCTTGCCGGCAATCGTCCCGCCCTCGCAAAAATAATCTTTCGCAAGTGCCGCATGCTGCCGGTTTGCGCCCACCTCTCCGATGGGTAGCCAGGCGTCACGTCGCGACAGCGACCAGCTGCCATCGGGCTTGCCAGTCGCGTAGAGCTTCCTTTCCATGCTTGAGCAGCGTATGCCCTCGTAACTGACATTACTCGCGCCCGCTTTACTGGTGATGACCATCGTATAGCGCACGATGCCATCGGGGCTGACGCTGACGGATGTGGCGTCGATCGCAAAATCCATCGTGGTGGTCGGGCTCACGTAAAACGGCAGAAGGTGGGTTTTTTGCGGAGCCGCGGGAAGCGTGACTTCGCTTTCAGCGGTCTTTTCTTCTCGCCCCGGCGGGTCTTGCTGCGCACGGGCTGTGCCGAATGCCATCAGAGCGCCAAGCAGAGCGGCAATCCATAGCGAAGCCGATGCGGTGTGTGACTGACGCATCATTCGCCCCCGGGTTCGGATTGAACATGCGCTTCTGCCCCGGCCAGCGGCTTCTCCGGTGCGAGGTCGCGCGAGCGTTTCTGGCCGTTTGGGTGCGGGCGGTTCAGGAAGCGGGAAAGTTCCTGCAGCGCTTTCATGTACACATCGCGCTTGAACTCGATCACCACATCCATCGGCACCCAGTAGTCATGCCAGCGCCATGCATCAAATTCGGGATGTTCGGTGTTGCGCAGGTTGACATCGCAATCACGGCCCACCATTCGCAGCAGGAACCAGATCTGCTTTTGCCCGCGATAATGGCCGCGCACCTCGCGCTTGATGAAATGGTCGGGCACCTCATACCGCAGCCAGTCGCGTGTGCGGCCAATGATCTTCACATGTTCAGCCCTGAGCCCGACCTCTTCTTCGAGCTCGCGGTACATCGCCTGCTCCGGCGTCTCGCCATGCTTGATCCCGCCCTGCGGAAATTGCCACGAATGTTCTCGCACCCGTTTGCCCCACCAGACTTCATTCTGGTGGTTCAACAGGATGATGCCGACGTTCGGGCGGAAGCCTTCACGGTCCAGCATGTTGCACCTCGATTTTTCTGCGGTCGGGACGGGGTCGCACGAAGCGCGCGGACGATACCAGGCCGGGTGGGGCCAAAAAGCGCGCGGGTAGTGCGATCCGCCGGCGCGTCGACCAGCGAATACTTTAAAATTGAGTCGATTATAACCCCCTCTTTTTAAAAGATTTCACCTCCATGCGCGCCTCCCGTTTTTTCATTTCCACCCTCAAGGAAGCCCCCTCGGACGCCGAGATCGTCAGCCACAAACTGATGGTCCGTGCCGGCATGATTCGCCGTCTGGGCTCGGGCATCTACAACTACATGCCCATGGGCCTGCGGGTGATCCGCAAGGTCGAGAACATCGTGCGCGAAGAAATGAACCGTGCCGGGGCTGTCGAATTGCTAATGCCTCTGGTGCAGCCCGCCGAGCTGTGGGAAGAGACCGGACGCTGGGACAAGATGGGCCCTGAACTGTTGCGCGTAAAGGACAGGCATGGCCGGGACTACGCGATACAGCCGACCTCGGAAGAAGTCGTCACCGATATCGCGCGCAGCGAGATCAAGTCGTATCGTCAGCTGCCGGTGAACTTCTATCATATACAGACCAAGTTTCGTGACGAGCGCCGTCCGCGTTTCGGTCTGATGCGTGGTCGTGAGTTCACGATGAAGGATGCGTATTCCTTCGACCGCGATACCGAAGGTCTGCAGCGTTCCTATCAGGCGATGGTGGAGGCCTACACGCGCATCTTCAATCGCTTCGGGCTGAAGTTTCGTGCAGTGGCCGCCGACAACGGCGCGATCGGTGGCTCGGGCTCGCAGGAATTCCACGTGATCGCCGATACCGGCGAGGATGCGCTGGTCTATTGCCCCCAGTCGGACTATGCCGCCAATATCGAAGCGGCTGAAGCACTGGCACCTGCGGCGCCTCGCGCGGCGGCCTCTCGGCCACTGACCAAGACACCGACGCCCGGCAAGGCGCGCTGCGAAGACGTCGCCCAGTTGCTGGGACTGCCGCTGACACAGACCGTCAAATCCATCGTGTTGTCTGTCGAAAAAGAGGAAGGCGAGCGCGAGATCTGGCTGCTGCTCCTGCGAGGTGATCATGAGCTTAACGAAGTCAAGGCGGGAAAGCTGCCCGGCATAGGTCCTTTCCGCTTTGCCAGCGACGCAGAGATCGTCGAGCACTTCGGCTGCAAACCGGGTTATCTGGGGCCGATAGGCACCGTCAGGCCAGTGAAGATCGTCGCCGACAGAACGGTGGCGGCGATGAGCGACTTTGTCTGCGGCGCGAATGAAGAAGACGCTCACTTCACTGGCGCGAACTGGGGGCGCGACCTGCCTGAGCCCTTGGTTGCCGACATTCGTAATGTCGTCGCCGGCGATCCCTCGCCGGACGGCAAGGGCACACTGGAGATACAGCGTGGCATCGAGGTTGGGCATGTGTTCCAGCTGGGTACCCGCTATTCTGCCGACATGAAGGCCACGTATCTCGACGAAAACGGCAAGCCGCAGCTGATGCAAATGGGCTGCTACGGCATCGGCGTCACCCGCATACTGGGCGCGGCCATCGAGCAGAACTTCGATGCGAAAGGCATCATCTGGCCAGCCTCCATCGCGCCCTTTGAGGTCGTGCTGTGCCCAATGGGGCTGGATCGCAGCGAGGCGGTGCGCGAGGCAGCTGAAGCCCTGTATGCAAGCCTTGTGGAGGCTGGCATCGATGTCATCCTTGACGATCGCGGCGAGCGCCCCGGCGCGATGTTCGCCGACTGGGAACTGATCGGCGTGCCCCATCGTGTGGTGATCGGCGAGCGCGGCCTGAAGGATGGCATGCTTGAATACCAGGGGCGCCGCGACGACGCACCCACTCAGGTGCCGCGCGCCGAGATGGGCGGCTTCCTGAAGGCCCGGCTGAGCTAGTCGTCATGAGCGCTCCGCAGCGACCTTTCGTCCACGGTGTGTGGCTGGTCGCTGCAACGCTCTGGCTGGTGCTGGCTGTTGAGGCGCATGCCGGTAACCAGCGCGAGGAAATACTGGCGGACGCTGTGCGGCTGGCACTGGCCCGTTCCATCAATGATCCCCGGCCTCCTCAGCTGCGCTTTGCAAGCGAGGCAGAACGTCTGGAATGGCAGCGATGGTTTGACGCGATGTCGCGCCGGCTGCACAGCCGCATGCCTGATGCGATGGTCCGCAGCGAATTCCTGCAAACGGTCTGGTACGAATCGCGCCGCGCCGGGCTGGAGCCAGCGCTGGTGCTGGGGCTGATACAGGTCGAATCCGGGTTCCGCAAGTATGCGATCTCATCGGCGGGCGCGCGTGGCTACATGCAGGTGATGCCCTTCTGGACGCGCGTGATCGGCGATGGCAAACCAGCCAAGCTTTTTCATATGCAGGCCAATCTGCGCTATGGCTGCAGCATACTGCGCATGTATATCGATATGGAGCGTGGCGATCTCTTCCTCGCACTTGGTCGCTACAATGGCAGCCGGGGACGTCCCGAGTATCCGAACGCGGTCAGGGCTGCATGGAAACGCTGGGAACATTGATGACATCCACTCAGGGAGACACCCGATGAAAAAGCTGCTGTTACTGCTGCTGATGGCCGGCATGCCGCTGGCGCTGGCCAACATGACCGAAACTCAGGGGGCGGCCAATGCCAGCGACCCGGATTTTGCCGCCGGCAAGGCCGCGATCAAGCGCAAGGACTGGAAGTCCGCGATCGATTCCTTGAATAAATCGGTCAAGCGCACACCGGATAATCCGGATACGCATACGTATCTCGGCTATGCCTATCGTCATGTGGGCGATCTGGATAACTCGTTTTCTCATTATCACGAGGCGCTGAAGCTCGATCCCAAACACCGGGGCGCGCATGAATACATCGGTCAGGCCTATCTGAAGGCCGGGCAGCCCGACAAGGCCACCGAGCATCTGGGCGCACTGGAGAAAATCTGCGGGAAAGGCTGTGAGGAGTATCAGGATCTGGCGAATGCGATTGCCAAATACAACAAGGCCAAATAAGCGTTATTTTCTCCGGCCGGAAAAAACAAAAACGCCCGCAATTGTGCGGGCGTTTTTGTTCGGCACCTGAAGATTATTTCAAGTGGCCAGAGATGAGCTTGGTCATCTCGAACATGGAGACGGTCTTCTTGCCGTTGAAAACAGCTTTCAGAGCGTCGTCTGCATTGATGTTGCGCTTGTTGACGCTGTCTTGCAGCTTGTGCTTCTTGATGTAGTCCCAGACCTTCTTGGTCACGTCCGTGCGGGGCAGCGGCTTGGAACCGATCACGGCGGCCAGTGCTGCCGACGGGGTCAGGGGCTTCATGAAGGCTGCATTCGGCTTGCGTGCAGTTTTGGCTTTTTTCGCAGGCGCTTTTTTGGCGGCTGCTTTTTTCGCGGGAGCCTTCTTGGCTACGGTCTTCTTGGCCGCTACCTTTTTCGCTGCCGGCTTCTTCGCTGCTACTTTTTTAGCGGCCGGTTTTTTGGCTGCTACCGTTTTCTTGGCGGGTGCCTTTTTAGCTGCGGGCTTCTTCTTAGCAGCGGATTTTTTGGCGGCCGCTTTCTTGGCTGTAGCCATACGTGAACCTCCTTTGCTGTGTTGACTAAATATTGCGCAAATTTACGCACCGCCAATAGTCTTAGGGTTTTGCTCGTGATGCAAGTGTTTTTTGTATGATTTTTTCGGTTTTTCCCTATGAAAGCAGCCTCGTGAAGGCCGATTTTCCCTCTGAGCGGAGAGGGTGAGTGAGGTGAGGGTGGTCGAGGAGGCGCCCTGCGGCGCTCTCTGAGAGCCCCCGATTTCCCTATGAAACGAGCATCTCGAGGGCGGGTGGGGGTATCAGCGCATACCGGGCAGCATGCCCTTCATGTTCCTCATCATTTTCATCATGCCGCCGCCTTTGAGCTTTTTCATCATCGACTGCATCTGCTCGAACTGGGTCAGCATGCGATTGACCTCTTGCACCTGAACGCCGGCGCCGGCAGCGATGCGGCGCTTTCGGGAAGCCTTGATCAGCTCGGGCTTGGCGCGCTCCTGCAGCGTCATTGAATTGATGATCCCCTCCATCCGGCGTACCTGACGCTCGGCCTGATCGACGTTGGTGCCCGAGGCCGCCTGCTGGAACTGGGCCGGCAGCTTGTCCATCAGGCCAGAGAGGCCACCCATCTTTTTCATCTGCGAGAGCTGTGCCTTGAAGTCATTCAGGTCGAACTTCCCGCCGCCCTTGATCTTGTTCGCAAGGTCGGTGGCTGCCGCCATGTCGACGCCTTTTTTGGCCTCTTCGACCAGCGCCAGAATGTCGCCCATGCCCAGCACACGATTAGCCATGCGCTCCGGATCGAAGGGCTCCAGGCCATCGAGCTTCTCGGCGACGCCGGCAAACTTGATCGGCTTGCCGGTGACATGGCGCACCGACAGAGCCGCGCCGCCCCGCGCATCGCCATCGAGCTTGGTGAGCACGATGCCCGTCAGGGGCAGCGCTTCATTGAACGCCCGCGCAGTGTTGACCGCGTCCTGACCGAGCATGGCGTCGACCACGAACAGGGTCTCGATCGGCTTGACTGCCGCATGGAGCGCGCTGATCTCCTGCATCATCGCGTCGTCAATGCCCAGACGACCGGCGGTATCGATGATCAGCACGTCATGATGATGCTTCTTTGCGTAGTCGACGGCGGCCAGCGCGATGTCGACCGGTTTCTGGGTCGGTTGTGAGGGAAAGAAGTCGGCGCCGACCTGTGTCGTCACTGTCTCCAGCTGCCCGATGGCGGCCGGGCGATAGACGTCTGCCGAGACGGTCAGCACTTTCTTCTTTTTCTGCTCTTTCAGGAATTTCGCCAGCTTGCCGACAGTGGTGGTCTTGCCCGCGCCCTGCAGGCCAGCCATCAGGATGATCGCCGGCGGTTGGGTCGCGAAGGAGAGCTGATTGGCTTCGGCCCCGAGATCGGCGCCCATCAGCTTCGCCAGCTCATCATGCACCACGCCGACCAGTGCCTGACCCGGCGTGAGTGAGCCGATGACGGCTTCTCCGAGTGCTTTTTCCTTCACGCGGGCGATGAAATCCCGCACGGCCGGCAGCGCAACATCCGCCTCCAGCAGGGCCAGCCTGACTTCGCGCAGCATGTCGGCAGTGTTCGATTCGGTCAGTCGCGCTTCGCCGCGCATGGTCTTGACGACTTTGGACAGGCGTTGAGTCAGATTGTTAAGCATGAGAATCGGGTCGCGGTTGGGTGGCGGTTGGGTGGCTGAAGAGGGACATGGTGCGTCGTCTGCAGGGGTGGCGCGGGCCATGCCGGCAGTGCAAAAGCGGCGCGCACAAGAGTGAAACAGACGCCCGGATTTTACCGTAAGCGAGGCCATAGCCGCGTCTTTGCTCAAAGGTACATGGTGTACACTTGATCGATGCAACTTCTTCTCATTCATGCCGCCGGGCTGCTTTACATCATCTGTGCGCTGCTGCCCGAGCAGCGCCGTACCGCAGTCGCTGCCGGCACCTTGCTCGCGTGGGCGCTGCATGCCGTCTCGCTGGCGGATGCCGTGATCACGCCGGATCATTTGCGGCTGGGGTTTGCGGTCATGCTCTCGGCTGCGATGTGGATGTCAGTCGGCGCGTACTGGGTAGAGAACCGCAATCTCTCCGTGGACGGACTGCGTCGCATGGTCCTGCCCAGCGCGGCACTGGCCATCGTGTTGCCCGTGATTTTTCCGGGAGCTGACATTCCGCTGGCGGGCAAGCCACCGCTGTTCTCCTGGCACATCGCGCTCTCCACACTGGCCTATGGTTCGCTGACGATCGCGGCCTTCCATGCCGTGCTGATGGCCATGCAGGAGTCGCGTCTGCATGCGCTGCCGGCAGCGGTTGGTCGTCGTGGTTGGTTGTCGCTGGCCATCGATAACCTGCCACCGCTGCTGACGATGGAGCGTCTGCTGTTCCGCATGATCGCTCTGGGCTTTTTGCTGCTGACCCTGACGGTCATCTCGGGTGTGTTTTTCTCCGAGCAGCTGTTCGGCAAGCCATTCCGGTGGGAGCACAAGACGGTGTTCACCTTGCTCTCGTGGTTGCTGTTTGGCGTGCTGCTCGCGGGACGTCACTGGCGCGGCTGGCGCGGCAGGACCGCGCTGACGTTCACGCTGACGGGCTTCGCCACGCTGCTGCTGGCGTATGTCGGCAGCCGTTTCGTGCTCGAAGTCGTGCTGCACCGGGGGGGCGTTTGAAGTATCTGCTGTGGGCGCTGGTGATTTATCTGGCGTGGCGATGGTTCTCGGCCTCGCGGGATCGCCAGAGCAGACAAGCGTCCAGTGAAGGCCCTGACGAGAATGCGCGGTCCGGTGAAGCCGCCGAGCGCATGGTCAAGTGTCCCGAGTGCGGCCTGCATCTTCCCCTCTCGGAAGCCTTGCCCGGGCCCGGCGAGCAATTCTTCTGCAGCGAGTCGCATCGAGACAAGCGCCGCGCTTCCTGATGACTATCGCTTGGCGCGGTAAACGTTTTCCTGCTTGGGTTGTTGCGTTTTTTCAGCAGCCGGCGGATGCCGGGGTCGTGGCGAGCTGAGCATGCATTAAGCTTCGCGCTCCCTTTGTCTGCGCGCGATGAATTCACCTCTTGCCGATGTCCTGACTGCGTTTGCTGCTGATGCTGATGAGCCGGTATTTTCCCTGTTGGGCAATTCGCCGGCGATGCAGTCTGTGCGCGAACAGATACGCAAGCTTGCCGTCAGTTCAGTGCCGGTGGCGATCTATGGAGAGTCCGGCAGCGGCAAGGAACTCGCGGCGCGCGACATCCATGCATTGAGCGCACGATCGCAGGAGGCGTTCGTGCCGGTCAATTGCGGTGCCATTCCCGAGAATCTGATGGAGTCCGAATTTTTCGGCGTACGACGCGGAGCGTTCACGGGCGCCACGGAAGATCGATCCGGATTTTTCCAGGCCGCGCACCGCGGCACGCTGTTTCTCGATGAGATCGCTGATTTGCCACTGGCCATGCAGGTGAAGCTGCTGCGGGTTATTCAGGAAGGCAAGGTGCGCAAGCTGGGCTCGGCACGCGAGGAGGCGGTGGATGTGCGCATCCTGTGCGCCACTCATTTGCCGCTGTCGCAAGCCGTGCAGCAGCGCGTGTTCAGGCAGGATCTTTATTACCGGCTGAACGTGATCGAGCTGAGACTGCCGCCGCTCAGAGAACGCAGCGAAGATATTCCTCAGCTGTGCGAGGCCTTGCTAAGGCGGCAGATAAAGCGCGTCGGGCCGGTGAGACTGACGGCCGCGGCCGTGGCCGCGCTGCAGACCTACGAGTATCCGGGGAATGTGCGGGAGCTGGAGAACATCCTCGAACGCGCGGCCGCCTTTGCGGCCGGGGGGGTGATCGATGCCGCTGATCTGATGCTGGGTCCCTCACATGCCAGCACGTCGGTCGATGCCCGGGATCGGCAGGCGGTCGACAGCGAGGGCGGCACCGCCAATGCGTTGTCGCTGACCTCGCAAGTCCGCGCATTTGAGCGGCAGCTGATCATCGATGCATTGCGCGAAGCACGCTATCGCAGAACGCGCGCGGCCTCACGTCTTGGGATAAGCTTGCGTCAACTTCGCTATCGCATGCAGCGTCTTGACATCCATGAACCTGACTGATGTTTCTCTGGCCGTTGGCCCGGATGGCTGGTGCAGCGCTATCCCGCGCGCGCTCTGCACCAATTTTGATGCGCGTCCGGAGGATGCCGAGATCAGCCTGCTGGTGATACACAACATCAGCCTGCCGCCGGGAGAATTTGGTGGCGGATATATCGAGGCACTGTTTGCCAATACGCTGGATTGCGATGCGCATCCTTATTTCGATCAGCTGCGCGGCTTGCGCGTTTCAGCGCATTTTCTGATCCGCCGGGATGGCAGTGCACAGCAGTTCGTCTCGACGCTGGACCGCGCCTGGCATGCCGGTGTGTCCGAATTTCGCGGCAGGCAGCGCTGCAATGATTTTTCTATTGGCATAGAACTCGAGGGCTCCGACCACGCCGCGTATTGCGACGCACAATACGAAACGCTTGCTGTTTTGACATGGGCGCTGAGCCTGCGCCACCCGCTGACCGACGTGGTTGGCCACGAGCACATCGCGCCCGATCGCAAGACCGATCCCGGCCCTGGCTTCGATTGGCGGCGGTTTTCCAGCGAATTTTCAGTGCTGGCAGGGTCTGAGTTGTCACACGCGAAATCTTCAGTATTGCTGCGCTTTGCAGATTGAAAAAAGCGGTTGCAAGTTGCCGAAGCGGGCACTAGAATTAGTGCCTGTCGCCGCTGGATCCACTAGATCTAGTGGCGAGCTGAACAGCTCAACCAATCAATTGAACTGACCAAGTAGCGTAGTACGAAGCGTTTTTTGGACGTCCGCAGCGTCCCGAGGAATGTGGGGCTTGGCCAGGGCCCATCGGCGGTAAGCAATTTTTCAGTTCGTGCCCCTGCAAGGAAGCGGGCGGTACGCCAGCTGGGAAGAAAACAAACAAAACACATGTCAGGCCTGACGCCCGGCATTTATTTCAGAGTAACAAGGCAGCAATGCCGTCAGCATCACCATTTGGGGAGGCGCAGTGCAGACCAGTCAGGAAATTTCAGTCAAGTCCGGTAGCGAGTTCGCAGCCGTGCCCAAGGTATCGGCGCTCGCGCCCTCATCGGCCAGCACCGTTGCCACCATTGCCGACTACAAAATCATTCGCCGCAACGGTGCCGTAGTCGGTTTCGAACCGTCGAAGATCTCTATCGCCATGACCAAGGCCTTCCTCGCCGTGAACGGCGGGCAGGGTGCGGCTTCCGCGCGTGTGCGCGAGCTGGTCGAGCAGCTGACCGTGGGTGTCGTCTCGGCGCTGATGCGCCGTCAGCCCGCCGGCGGCACGTTCCACATCGAGGATGTGCAGGATCAGGTCGAGCTGGCACTCATGCGTTCCGGCGAGCACGATGTCGCGCGTGCCTACGTGCTCTATCGTGCCAAGCGTCAGGAAGAGCGCGCCCAGCAGCAAGCTGCCAAGGGTGCCGCCGAGCCGCATCATGCGCTTCACATCGTGGTCGATGGCCAGCGCGTGCCGCTGGATCAGGACAAGCTCAAGACCATGATCACCTCGGCCTGCATCGGGCTGGAAAAGCATGTCGATGCCGATGCCATCCTGCACGAAACTGTGCGCAATCTGTATGACGGCGTGCCGGTCGAGGAGCTGTACAAGTCCGCGATCCTCGCCGCCCGCGCGCTGATGGAAAAAGACCCGGCGTACAGCCAGGTCACCGCGCGTCTGCTGATGCACACCATTCGCAAGGAAGTCTTCGGAACGGAAGTCGCTCAGGCCGATGCCGGCACGCACTATCTCGACTACTTCCCGAAGTTCATCAAGAAGGGCATCGATGCCGAGCTGCTCGATGCCAAGTTGGGTCAGTTCGACCTGAAGAAGCTGGCTCAGGCGCTGGTGCCTGAGCGCGACCTGCAGTTTGGTTACCTCGGCCTGCAGACCCTGTATGACCGCTACTTCCTGCACATCCAGGGCACCCGCATCGAGATGCCGCAGGCGTTCTACATGCGTGTCGCGATGGGTCTGGCGCTCAATGAGATCGACCGCGAGGCACGCGCGATCGAGTTTTACCACCTGCTGTCGACCTTCGACTTCATGAGCTCGACGCCGACCCTGTTCAACTCGGGCACGCAACGCTCGCAGCTATCGTCCTGCTACCTGACCACGGTGTCGGACGATCTCGATGGCATCTATGAAGCCATCAAGGAGAATGCGCTGCTGGCCAAGTACGCCGGCGGTCTGGGCAATGACTGGACGCCGGTGCGCGCGCTCGGCGCCCACATCAAAGGCACGAACGGCAAGTCGCAGGGCGTGGTGCCTTTCCTGAAGGTCGTCAACGACACCGCGGTCGCTGTCAATCAGGGCGGCAAGCGCAAAGGCGCGGTTTGCGCGTACCTTGAGACCTGGCACCTCGACATCGAGGAATTCCTCGACTTGCGCAAGAACACTGGCGACGATCGCCGCCGCACGCACGACATGAACACCGCGAACTGGATTCCCGATCTGTTCATGAAGCGCGTGATGGAAAAAGGCGAATGGACGCTGTTCTCACCGTCTGACGTGAAAGACCTGCACGACAAGTTCGGCAAGGACTTCGAGCAGGCTTACCTTGGCTACGAAGC
>JACCDI011135307.1_pt1 | contig 13813 bp, 14 predicted proteins | sample 7442791 | NCBI WGS metagenome assembly JACCDI01 (sample SAMN15323434, study PRJNA562643) | freshwater metagenome | isolation source: river surface water | place: USA:Blue River Watershed | collected 2017-08-15
CTATATTCAATGTATCATGAGGCGAAGCAGTTGAATGCACGCTAACAATGATGAACAAACCAAACAATACAAAACATCTCATGTAGTAATAATTAAATTACTCCCATGGAAAAAACTGAATAAAAAAACGCTAATTAAAACGATTGCTTATCCAAGCTTCAATCCCCGAAAGCTATGATATATATTAGTTTTGGCAGGTCTTCTGACTCACTCCTTTTGTTTCGCCTTTCCATTATAAAACAGTGGCCAGATTGAAACAAAATTTATGGAGCTTACAGCAGCGGGTCTGTTCTAGAATTACACTAGATTCCCTTTTAATTCTAACCGAGGTTAGAAACCACAACACCGCAAATATAGAATTAAGTTTTATTTAGCTTAAAATATTTTATGAACGTAATGTTGAAAGATGGTTTTTGTCATTTTAATCATTCGTTTTAGCTTGTTCTATAAGCTTAAGCGACAGCTCTTTGCCTAAATATTTATCAATAAAATAATGAACAACATATAATATCGGTGTCATACACATGGCTACTACGAACTTGTAGATATATCCCACTAATCCAACTGCTATAATCTGCTTGAATGTCCAGTCACCACCAATATAAAAAGCTATATAAATCACCACAAATGAATCTATTAACTGAGAAACAACAGTAGAGCCAGTTGCTCGCAACCATAAGCTCTTTTCACCTGTTTTACTTTTGATCCAATGAAAAATACTTACATCAATCAATTGACTTATCAAAAAAGCTGAGATAGAACCCAAGATAATCCACATTCCTTGTCCCAAAATATTATTATATGCACTATTCATATTAAGTTTAGTACCATCCGATAAAGTTTTCTCAATCCAAAATCCTGAGGGCTGTAATTGCATTGAGAGATATATGGTAATAAAGCCATAGGCAATCATAACAACTGCAACGTAAGACAGTGTGCGAACTCCCCTTTTACCGAAGTATTCATTAATTAAATCTGTCATTATGAATACAATAGGCCAATTTAAAACACCTGCAGACATGTTTAAAGATAAATTTTCGATACCTAAAAAGCTTAGATTCAACTCAGGTATTCCGATAGTACCTTCAACAGAAAATATTTTAACACCAATAAATTCAGCGATAACTGCATTTGCAATAAAAAAGCAGGCGAGTATAATAAATAACCTAGTTTCCTTATTTTTGTGTATCATATTTATATCATGAATGATTTAACCATAACGACAGTTCAAGCCGCATTACATTGGGAAGATAAGTTAAAAAATCTTAAAATGTTTGATGCAATGCTCGAAAACATTGAAAAGACAGATTTAATCATTCTACCAGAAATGTTTAATACTGGCTTTAGCATGCGCTCTAAAGATTTTGCTGAAGACATGCAATCAGAAACTGTAAAATGGATGAAAGCTAAAGCCAATCTACATAATGCCGCAATTTGTGGATCAATTATTATTAAAGAAGATATTCATTTTTATAATAGACTATTATTTATTGAACCCAATGGTAATGTAAATTACTACGATAAAAGACATTTATTTAGCATGGGTGATGAAGATAAACATTACAGTGCTGGCTCAAAATCGTTAATGGTAAATTACAAAGAATGGAAAATAAATCTTGTAATTTGTTATGATTTAAGATTTCCAGAAGGAATGAGAAACAATAAAGAAAATCCATTTGACCTTGCGATTGTAGTTGCGAATTGGCCTGATAAAAGAATAGAACATTGGGATGTTTTAATGAGAGCAAGGGCGATAGAGAATCAGTGTTATATGGTGGGTGTGAATCGTACTGGTTTAGATGGACATGATATTGCACATACAGGTCATTCTCAAGTTATACATCCATTCGGGAATATTCTATATATATCTGAAGATTCTGATGTTAACACATTAGTATTATCTAGAAATGAATTAAACTTTAATCGTAGAGCTTTCCCCTTTTTAAGTGATATTGTTCAAATAAATAAATAAAATAATTTATTCGATTTATTTAAAATTACAATAAATCTAATCAGTATAAAATAATTTAATATAAAAAAATTATAATAATATCATTAGGTTTTAGAATTTTCTATATTTATACTTTATTAAAATTAATATATGTGGAATAGATTTATAACACTTGTAATTTCAAACCTTATTGTAGTATTTAGTTATGCAAGTAACAATGAAAAAATTATAAATAAAGTCAATAAATTAATAGGTGCTAAAAAGTATGAAACAGCCTATAAAATTCTAGAGCAATACGATCCGAATAATTATAAGTATGAAATTTTCTTAAAGAAATTTGAAATAGTTTCGAAGTATGCTGTAAGTTCAAAACAACACAGATCATTTGCTTTAAAAAATTTAAAAAAGAATCAAGATATTAAAACTTTTAAGATCGATAATAAAGAATTAAATTATTTTGATTTTAAAATAGATTTAATTTTTGATTCATTATTGAAATTACAACCCGAAGATTGTGAATTAAATAAATTGGCTTCAGATTATTTATTTGATATTCATCTAAAGTTTGGTAATAATTGGGTGAAACCTGAAAATGAATATCTAAAACAAATGGCTATTTATAGTGAAAAGACTCTGAATGGAAAATGTGTCAATGATCAGAGTTATTATAAAGTTGGCTACTATTTAATTAATGTTGGCAAATACAAAGAGAGCATCTATTTCTTAAATCAAAGCGCTTTAAAAAATGACAAAAATGCAATGTATCATTATAACCTATCATTGTCATATTTAATGACAAAGTCTCCAGGTTTTGCCTTAATACATGCTAAAAAAGCCTACTCATTATACACAGATTCTCTTTATAAATCAGATGCATCAAGGTTATTGGCTGAAGCGTATTTCCAAAATAAATTTGTGGATAGTGCTATTATGTTTTATGAAAAAGCAGAGGAGCTAGATTCTTCAACCACAAATAATATTGCTTCTATATTAAATATCTATTTAAAGACATCTAATTCAAAAGCTAATGATTTTTTTATAAAGCTTTACAAAATTGACCCAACGAATCCGGCTATATACAACCAACTAGAACAAATCTATAGTAACAATTCATTAGAAAACGAGCTAATAAAGAAATATGAGTCACTTTTAATAACTTACTCAAATGACGTTGAAATACTAGCTAACTTAAAATATTATTTAGCCCGATTATATTCGATAGAAAATATAGAATTAGCAATTGAAACGTATTTGCAGGCTAAAGCGAATTTCGAGAAAATATATAAATCAGATCACCCAGTATTTAAATCTATCGAACAATCTATTTCACAATTAAAAGAGCTGAAAAAATGAAATCAGTGATGTTAGTAGGTATTGGAGGTGCGCTTGGAAGCATACTTAGATACTTAATGGGCACAAGTATTAATAAGTTTTACCATGGTCATTTTCCAATGGGTACTTTTGTTGTTAATATTATTGGTTGCATATTAATAGGACTTATTACTGCAATAATAATTAAACAAAATATAATTAATAGTGACTTAAAAATGCTACTGATTGTAGGTTTTTGTGGTGGTTTCACTACATTTTCTACTTTTTCACAAGAAAATATTCAATTAATTAATTCTGATCATTTCAGCATATTAGCATTAAATATTATTGCAAGCGTGAGCTTAGGGGTATTAGGTGTTTGGGCAGGATTAAATATTATAAAATGAGAGAATTATTAAAATCGTCAGTAGGAATTTTCAGAATTATTGGTTTCTTAGAGGGCATGTCATTTATACTACTAATGTTTGTTGCAATGCCTTTGAAATACTTATTAAACAAACCATTAGCTGTTGAAGTTATCGGTATGATTCACGGTGTATTATTTGTCTTATTTGTATTCTATGCTTTATATCTAACCTATATAAAGAAGTGGAATATTTGGAAAGTCACTGCGCCTGTTCTATTATCTAGTATTTTACCTTTCGGAACTTTTATCGCAGATAAAAAGTTATTAAGCAAGATGCATTAAAATAATTTTAATGATGTATAAAACTATCTATAGAATTTCAAAAATGGATTGCCCATCAGAGGAGCAAATGATTAGAATGAAATTAGATGGCATAGATAACATTCAAGATTTAGAGTTCGATATAGCTAATCGTAAATTAATCGTAATTCATACAGGTACACAAGATGAAATTTTCAAACGATTAGATACATTAAAATTCGATACCAAGCACTTAGAAACGAATACTATTTTAGGTTTCATTAAGAAAGATACAAATGTAGATGCTATACTTTTATGGAAAGTTCTAAGTATTAATCTATTCTTTTTCATTTTAGAATCAGGTTTCGCAATACTATCAAAATCAATGTCTTTATTGGCAGATGGATTAGATATGTTAGCTGATACACTTATTTATGCATTAGCACTATATGCAGTAAATAGAAGCATACAACAAAAGAAAAATATTGCTAAGCTATCGGGATACTTACAATTAGCATTAGCTGTTTTTGGAATATTAGAAGTAATAAGAAGATTTATATCATTTGATACTGTTCCAAATTTCTTTAGCATGATCATCATTTCAATACTAGCTTTAATCGGTAATGTAACATGTCTATATCTTTTGCAGAAAAGCAAGAGTAAAGAGGCTCATATGCAAGCAAGTATGATATTTACATCAAACGATGTAATAGTAAATATAGGAGTTATCATTGCTGGCATTTTGGTTTACTATAGCAAGTCATTAATACCAGATCTTATAATTGGTAGTATAGTGTTTGTAATGGTAGCTTTGGGAGCTAGAAAAATTCTACAAATTTCAGAATGATAATTATCAATAAGAATTAATAGTTTTATATTTTAAAAGGCAGATATTACTCTGCCCCTGGTGTAAATGTTCTTGTCATTAGTTCAGCATTTAATAAATATAATGCTGATGTATTATCACCAATCATTTTAAGTTTAGAAAGCAAATTATTTACTGTAGCCTCTTCTTCTACCTGTTCAGTTAAAAACCATTGTAAGAATGCATAAGTTGCAAAATCAGATTCTTGCATTGCAAGCTTTGCTAAGTTATTGATTGATTTTGATACAAGTTTCTCATGTTCCAATGTTTTCTGAAATACCTCTATTGTATTTTTGAAAGTTGATGGAGGTGAATCAATTGCTGAAATTGTTACCTTCCCTCCTGCATCATGTATATAATCAAATTGTTTTTGAGCATGAAACAGTTCTTCTTGCGATTGTACCCTGAAAAAATTTGCTATACCATCTAAATCTTTATCTAAGAAATATGAACACATAGATAAATATAAATTTGAAGAGTACATCTCTTTATTGATTTGCTCGTTAAGAGCTTTTTCCATTTTTTTACTAATCATACAATACTTTTTTTTCTAATTTATCAATTATATGGATTAGTTAAAAGCCATTCTCATATTTAGAATTAATATAAAATTATGTTTGGAGGTCAATTCAAACAGAATCGTTACGTAACAATAAAGTTAATCAAGAAATCAAAGCGATGTATTTGTTATAATTGAAGTATGATTGATTTAAGAAGTATCAGCAAATCGTATTTCATAGGTAATAATCCTTTAAAAGTATTAAAAGGTATAGACCTTCACATAGCTGAAGGTGAATTCGTTTCAATTATGGGTTCCTCTGGTTCAGGGAAGTCAACATTGTTGAATATATTAGGAATACTCGATCAATACGATGAAGGTGAATATAAATTAGCTGGCACCTTAATCAAAAACTTAACTGAAACACAGGCAGCACAATACAGAAATAAGATGCTTGGATTCGTATTTCAATCTTTCAATTTAATTTCATTTAAAAATGCATTAGAAAACGTTGCATTACCTCTATACTATCAAGGAATTAATAGAAAAAAAAGGAATTTAATTGCTATGGAATATTTGGAGAAAGTCGGATTAAAAGATTGGGCAGAACATATGCCGAATGAGATGTCTGGCGGACAAAAGCAAAGGGTAGCTATAGCAAGAGCACTAATTGCTAAACCAAAAATAATATTAGCAGATGAACCTACGGGTGCATTAGATACTCAAACTTCATATGAAGTAATGAACATTTTAAAAGATATCAACGATTCAGGTATGACAATAATTATTGTTACCCACGAGCATGATATAGCAGAAAAAACACATAGAATAATAAAATTAAAAGACGGAATCATAGATATATAGAGAATGTTTGACCTCGATAAATGGCAAGAAATTTTTAGTACCATCCGTAAGAATCGTTTAAGAACAATACTTACAGGGTTTTCTGTTGCTTGGGGTATTTTTATATTAATCATACTATTAGGTTCTGGTCAAGGACTGAAAAATGGTGCAGAACATCAATTTCTATCAGATGCGAGTAACGCTATATGGATTGAGGGAGGTGAAACAAGTATAGCTTATCAGGGCATGCAAGTGGGAAGAAATATAAGATTGAGAAATGAAGATTTTGAATATTTGAAGAACAATATTGACGGACTAGAATACATAACATGTCATCAAGATGTTCCAAATATTAAAAGCATAAATTATAAAAATGAGAAGGGTTCATTTTTAGTTAGATCTTGTGCTGCTGATCACGATAAACTTGAAGTAGCAAAAATTTTAAGTGGAAGATTTATCAATCAAACAGATATTCTTGAAGCAAGAAAAGTATGCGTAATTGGTAAACCAGTTCAGTCTGCATTATTCAAAGACGAAGACCCAATCGGCAAGTATATCGATGTATCAGGTATTTTATACAAGGTTGTAGGAGTATTCAAAGACGAAGGAAGACAAGATAATGACAGATTATATGTGCCTATTTCTACCATGCAAAAATCCTATAACGGCAAAGATTATTTAAGTGTGATTTGGTTTAGTACTGGCAATGCTTCATTATTGAGTAGTAATAGAATGATGGAAGATGCTAAGTCGTACATTTTTTCAAAATATAAAATTCACCCCGATGATGAACGTGCAATTTTTATTTTCAATAACAATGAAAATTATAAAAATGTTATGAATCTCTTAAACGGCATTACATTTTTTGTGTGGATAATTGGAATTGGTACCATCATAGCAGGAATTGTTGGCGTAAGCAATATCATGATGATTGTAGTAAAAGAAAGAACAAAAGAAATAGGAATTAGAAAAGCATTAGGTGCAACACCATTTTCAGTAGTAAGTTTAATTATTCAAGAATCAATATTAATCACCGGATTTGCAGGCTATTTAGGTTTGATTTTAGGTGTAGTCGTAACTGAATTGGCAAAGGCATTTATGCCAGCATCAGACTTTTTTAGAAATCCAGAAGTAGATTTAAGTATTGCAATTACAGCTACTATTTTATTAGTAATTGCTGGGGCGATAGCAGGATTAGTACCCGCATTAAAGGCAGCACGAATTAGACCAATAGAAGCACTAAGAGACGAATAATATGTTTGATAGAGATAGTTGGCAAGAAATTTTAAGCAGTATTAAAAAAAATAAACTGCGCACTGCACTAACAGCCTTTGGTGTGTTTTGGGGTATATTCATGTTAGTGATAATGTTAGGATCAGGGAACGGACTTCGAAATGGTGTTGTAGGTGGATTTGATGGATTTGCAACGAATAGTTTTTTTCTCTGGACACAAAAGACAAATAAACCATACAAAGGATTTCAACCAGGCCGACGATTTAATTATAATAATGAAGATACTAAAGCTATTAAAGCAAGCATTTCCAATGCACAATATGTTTGTCCGAGAAATCAATTAGGTGGTTATAGAGGAGGTAATAATGTTAGTAGAGGTGTAAAAACCGGACAGTTTTCTGTTTATGGAGATTTCCCAGAGTTCTACAAAATACAACCAATGAAAAATCTTAAAGGAAGATTCATTAATGATTTTGATATTGAACAAAAAAGAAAAGTTTGCGTGATTGGTGATCGAGTAATAGATATTTTATTTGATAAAAACGAAGATCCGATGGGCAAGTACATACGTATTAATGGTGTGTATTTTCAAGTGGTTGGTACGTTTAAACCTAGGTCAAGTGGCGGACAAGGAGGTGATGAATCACAGACAGTCTATGTGCCATTTACAACCTTTCAAACAGCATTTAATTATGGCAATTTAGTCGGATGGTATTCTATTACTTCTAAAGAAAATATACCAGTAGAACAAGTAGAAAAAGAAGTTATAAGCTTGTTAAAACAAAGACATAACATAGCACCTGATGATGAATTAGCAATAGGTCATTGGAATATGGGTAAAGAGTTTTCTAAAATCAACGGACTATTCAATGGTATAGATTTATTAGTATGGATAGTTGGTATAGGCACATTATTAGCTGGTGTGATTGGTGTAAGCAATATTATGCTAATTGTTGTAAAGGAAAGAACGAAAGAAATCGGAATAAAACGAGCATTAGGTGCCACTCCTATTTTGATTGTAAGTCAAATAATTTTAGAATCGATTTTCTTGACAAGTATTGCAGGGTATTTCGGATTAATTGCAGGTGTTGGATTATTAGAATTAATTGGAGCAATGATGGGCAATAACCCAGATGGTGGGATGTTTACAAACCCACAAGTAGATATAAACATCGCATTAACTGCATTAACAGTTCTGATAATTTCAGGTGCATTTGCCGGACTAGTACCTGCAAGAAAAGCAATACAAGTAAAACCAATTGACGCATTACGTTACGAATAAAAAATAAATATATACACATGAAAAAAATTATCAGAATTAGTGTAATCGTTATTATAGCTGCAGCATTTTTAGGCACACTATATTTTTTATGGAAAAAATCTGAGAAAAAACCAGAAGTATTCAATATTGAAAATCCGAGTGTGAATAATGTCATTAAAAAAACTGTAGCAACAGGTGCAGTGGTACCTCGTAAGGAAGTAGATATTAAGCCTAGAGTATCAGGTATTGTTGAGGAGTTGTATGTTGAAGCAGGTCAAATGGTACGCAGAGGTGATAAAATTGCGAGAGTTAAAATTATTCCGAATATGGTGAATTTGAACGAAGCTGAAAGTAGGCTAAATCGTTCGAAAATAAATTTCAATACTGTCAAAGCAGAATACGAAAGAAATAAAAAACTATTTGAACAGAAAGTTATATCGTTGGCAGACTTTCAAAGAGTTGAGTTAAATTACAATACTGCTCAAGAAGAACTTGAAACAGCCGACAATAATTTACAATTAATAAAACAGGGCACTTCAAAGTCAATGGGCTCAGCAACTAATACAATAATTACTGCAACGATTGATGGTATGATCTTAAATGTTCCTGTAAAAGTTGGTAATTCAGTTATCGAAAGTAACACCTTTAATGAAGGTACAACAATAGCTACGGTTGCAGATATGAAAGACATGATTTTTCAAGGTAAAGTTGATGAATCTGAAGTCGGTAAAATAAAACAAGGTATGGCTTTAATTGTGACGATTGGGGCAATAACTTCTGAAAAATACGATGCAATATTAGAATATATATCACCCAAAGGTGTTGAGCAAGATGGTGCAATTCAATTTGAAATAAAAGCAGCAATGAAACTAAAGCCAGGAAGTTTCATTAGAGCTGGTTACTCTGCGAATGCAGATATAGTTTTAGAGAGAAAAGATTCTGTATTAACCATACCAGAAAGTGTAATTAAATTTGATGGTGACTCAGCATATGTTGAAATAGAAACTAACAATCAAGTTTTCAAGAAAACATATATAAAAACAGGATTATCTGATGGTATTAATATTGAAGTATTAGAGGGAATAGATAAAAAGACAAAGCTTAAAGGCAATAAAAAAGAGGATATTGAAGTTCAAGAAAATAAATAATTAAAAAGCCCGATATAATCGGGCTTTTTAATTTGCTATCAATCTTTACAAATGTCTTGGGACGAATAAAGAACGTTGATTGATATTATATAGACGTTAAATAGGTTCTAATAGTTGTATAACCTAAAAAATATCTTCAAAGTTTTTTACCTCTAAAATCTTTTCCACTGTAAAACCTTCAGCAAAAATACCATTACGAGTAAGTTTACCGAATTCTCTAGACCTAGCAATAATAGTTTCAAGAAATTGAGGTGAAGAAATATAAGTATTAGGCTCACTAGAACTAGGATCAAAAAATTGAGTTTTAAACGCTCTTATAGATTCAAGTTTTTGATCTTGTTCATCAGTTATGTCTATAACAAAATCAGGTTGTATATAACGATCTTGAATATAATGATATATGGCAGCTGGCCTCCAAGGCTCTTGACTCTTTCCATCTTCTGTAGTTTCAATCTTTCTTAATCCTGATTTAAAGAAAGCCTCCGATACCAATTTCGCACCTCTTCCATGATCTGGGTGACGATCATCTATCGCATTAGCTAATATGGTATTGGGTTGATATTTTCTTATCATTCGGATGATTGCAAGTTGAGACTCTCTACCTAAATCAAAAAAGCAATCTTCTAAGGCTAAATTCTCTCTTACTTGTATTCCTAAAATTTCTGTTGCAGCTTTTGATTCTGCAGCTCTAGTCTCAGCTGTACCTCTAGTACCCATCTCTCCTCTTGTGAGGTCAATAATACCGACTTTCTTGCCCATTTTAACATATTTGATGATCGTTCCAGAGCAAGCTAATTCTGCATCATCTGGATGGGCAGCAAATACTAATATATCAAGTTTCATATACCAAAGATAACAAAAGAATGCCATTTGGGTTTTTACAAGTCGTATGTTTTAAGTCGTAAGTCATATGTAATAAGTCTTGAAATAGAAAAATAAAAAACCTAAGACATAAGACTTTCTACTGAATACTGACAATAATCTTTTCTATCTCTGCATCCTCGCCATAAGGGTCGTAATGTGATTTAAGATTAGAACCAAACAGTCTGGCTAATGATTGCCAAAAGAATGCGTTTAGGTTACCTTTAAGATCTTGTAAAACTCGGTAACTAGTATTACCTGTTTGTCTATCTATTAATTTGATGAGTATTTTACCTTGAGTAACTGTTAATTTCTTTAATTCTGCCTCAAATTTTTGCATGATTTCGTTCTCTGTTTTTTCAACCAATGCTTTTTGAACTCTCTTGTCATTTGTCATAGCTAATTCCTTTTCTAATTGCTTGAACTTCTCTCCTGCTAGCTTTGCATAAGGCCATACTTTAATGACATCTCTTCGAAGTTTAGTGTATTTAACTTGTGCTCGTTTTGATTTAAAAATTCTTTGAGAGTAGATATTTACCATAGGTAAATAAGCGAAAGGGATTGTATCACCATCAACTACTACAGCTTGCACCATAAGCGTATCATTCTTCCCAAATTCTACTTGTGCTTGCACACTTTCATTAGAGAGAATTGTTAATAATAGAGATAAAAGTACTGTAGTTCTGAACAATTTCATTTACTATATAACCAAATATCACGATTATTATTATTTTTCGAACATAAACAATTGTTTTTTTTTAAATTTAGGCATGCACAACATAGATATAGAAGCAGAAAAAAAAGAAATTCAAAAGCGTTATCGTGCTTTATTAAAAGCTTGTAAATCTACCATGGAAAAAGGTGATAAACGTCAAATACGTTTAGCTTTTGAAATGTCTGTAGAAGCTCATAAAAACATGAGACGTAAATCTGGTGAACCCTATATATATCACCCTATTGCAGTGGCTCAAATTGCTGCAGAAGAAATCGGATTAGGAACTACCTCTATTTGCTGTGCATTACTACATGACGTAGTTGAAGATACTAATATCACACTCGATGATATTGAAAGAGAATTTGGAAAAAAAGTAGCCAATATCATTGATGGCTTAACGAAAATCTCAGGAGTATTCGACCAAACTAGTTCTATTCAAGCTGAGAACTTCAGAAAAATGCTCTTAACTCTTGCTGATGACGTAAGAGTAATTCTTATAAAATTAGCAGATAGATTACACAATATGCGTACGCTCGATAGTATGCCTCGTGATAAACAATTAAAGATATCATCAGAAACTATCTACCTCTACGCTCCCCTTGCTCATAGATTAGGTTTATACGCTATAAAATCAGAGCTTGAAGACTTGTCAATGAAATACACAGAATCAAGTACTTACAAATTCATTGCACAAAAACTTAATGAGACAAAATCTGAAAGATCAAAATTTATCAATGAATTTATAAAGCCATTGAAAGATGAACTTTCAAAGCAGGGACTAGAAGCAAGTCTTTTTGGTAGACCCAAATCAATTCATTCTATCTGGAAAAAAATGAAATCTAAAGGCATACCATTTGAAGAGGTATATGATCTCTTTGCCATTAGAATTATTTTAGATTCTGCATTCGAAAACGAAAAAGCAGATTGTTGGAAAGCATATTCGATTGTAACTGATAAATACATACCAAACCCAGATAGATTAAGAGACTGGATTTCCTCGCCAAAAGGTAATGGATACGAGTCTTTACATACTACCGTTATGGGTCCGAATGGCAAATGGGTTGAAGTTCAAATTCGTTCTAAGAGAATGAATGAAATAGCTGAAAAGGGCTTCGCTGCACATTGGAAATATAAAGAACAGAGTAATGAAAACGGACTAGATCAATGGATTCAAAAAGTTCGTGATGTATTAAGTAGTCCTGAAGCCAACGCCCTCGATTTCCTCGACGATTTCAAAATGAATCTTTTCTCTGATGAGATTTTCATATTTACCCCTAAAGGCGATTTAATGAAATTACCATTTGGAGCCACTGCTTTAGATTTCGCTTTCGAGATACATACTGACTTAGGAAGTAAATGTATTGGAGCTAAAGTAAACCATAAATTAGTACCACTCTCTCACAAACTTCAAAACGGAGATCAAGTTGAAGTAATAACATCTGATAAACAAAAACCCAAAGAAGATTGGCTAAATTTTGTTATCACCTCTAAAGCTAAAGCCAAAATAAAATCAGCATTAAAAGAATACAAAGTAAAAATTGCTGAAGATGGTAAAGAGATTATGGAGCGTAAACTAAAAAGCTTGAAAATCAATAATAACATCCAAACTATTAATAAAATAACGCTTTTCTTCGGACTACCAAGCAATATAGAATTATATTTTAAGGTTGCTAAAGGTGAAATTGATTTAAAAGAGCTTAGAGAATTTCAACTTGCTGAGAAAAAGCCAAGTCAAAAAACTCCTGAAAAAATTGAAAAAGATTCTCTTGACAAATACATGAAACAAGTCAAGAGTAAAGATTCAGACATACTACTTATTGGTGAAGATTTACATAAAATAGATTATAAACTAGCTCCATGCTGTAATCCTATACCTGGCGATGATGTATTTGGCTTCGTAACCATCAATGAAGGTATCAAAATCCACAGAACTAATTGTCCGAATGCTATTAAACTTATGTCAAACTTCGGATATAGAATAGTGAAGGCAAAGTGGACTGGTCAAAAAGAAATTGCCTTTTTAACCGGTATTAGATTGACAGGCACCGACGATGTGGGGGTTGTTAATAATATCACAAAGGTAGTTTCAAACGACTTTAAAGTAAATATGCGTTCCATTACTGTCGATTCTGATGATGGTATATTTGAAGGAACACTAATGGTGTATGTAAACGATACTTCACATTTAGACACGCTAATAAAGAAGCTGAAACAAGTCAATGGTGTAATATCAGTAACTAGATTCGATACCAACAATGCAAGTGTTTAAAACTTCATTACTTATAGACGTGGTAATGATGAATAAATAATTAATTTTGTTCTGTTTAAGGGTAAAAAATGTCAACAAAAGATACTATTGATAATGTAAAAAAGATTTTTGAAGCTTATTTAGAAAGCAGAAGTCTTCGTAAAACGCCTGAGCGCTTTGCTATTTTAGAAGAAATATACTCTAGAAACGA
>JACCDI010947752.1_pt1 | contig 13810 bp, 16 predicted proteins | sample 7442791 | NCBI WGS metagenome assembly JACCDI01 (sample SAMN15323434, study PRJNA562643) | freshwater metagenome | isolation source: river surface water | place: USA:Blue River Watershed | collected 2017-08-15
GGTTGAATCATGGGCTAAAGGTAGCCTCAGCGCTTCCAAGCCACCTCAACCGCCACCTCGTTTCGGCGGTTGATCACGTCCCACGGGGCGTTGTAGCCCATGTACATAAAATCCGACAGCGGTTCAATTCCCTGTTCGCTCAAGGTTTTGCCCAGTTCGTCGCAGTGGGTTTTAATGCTGCGGTCCGAGGAGAATCCGCCGAAGCGCAGCACGGCCAGCACCTTGCTGCCCACTTCCGTCACCTCCACGTTGGGAGAATTGGGTTTGGGCAGGTCGTCTTTGCCGTATTCCTTGGGCATCACAAAATACATGGACGCCGTGTCGCCCAAATTCATGACCACGGGGGCGGTCATGGCGATTTTTTGCTTTCGCTCGTTTCCGCCAAAAATGTAGTTGGCCACCGTTCGAAACCCGTTGGACCCCGATCGGTCAAAGGAATTATCGGAAGTGGTTGTTTTGGCCACCAGCATTTTGGGGTAGCGGCGCACTTCAACCTTGCCGTAGGTGGCCAGTACTTCATAGGTTGGCGTTTCGATGCCCCCGCTACGGAGCATGCTGGCGGCCAGTCCTAAGACAACGGCCACCGACAGGGCGATGAGGATCCACATTTTCGTCTTAGGTAGTTTCATTACTAATACAACCACCTTGGATCTCAAATGTTTAGATCAGACGGCCAACTTCGGACTGAACCTGTGCGCGGATCTCGCGCATCGCCGTGCTTTCCCAGTCCGTTCCCTTTCGGGGTGGTCCCAAAACGTGCACGCGGCGGCGGAACGCGGCACGGGGCTCAATGCCCAGCGACAGCGCGTCGGAAGTCAAAATTCCGGAATTCAGCGCATCCTGAACCCAAGGCTCGCCCAGTTTGCGGCCAAAGGACTGCGGTCCGGTGCAGTTCAGAATCCAGTCGGCGGATACCTCTTGGGGACACCCATCCGGGCGTTGGCTGAACGAAATCCGGAATCCGCGCGGCGCGAAGCCAATTTCGGTAATCCGGCCGGCGTAGCGAACGAGGGTCCCCGCGGCCTCGAGGTCGGCCAAGGCGTCAAGGCTGCTGGTTGGCAACCGGTGCCGGTGAACTTCCCAATAGGGCCGAATGTGGCGCATGAAGGCAATGCGGTCTTCGGTGCGCCAACGGGCCCAAATTCCCGGGGTGAATGCGCGCAGGTCGTTGAGTACCGAGGTCCACGGAATTCCGATTTTTTGGGCATTTCGAACCTCACGCCGCACCAAGCGAAGCAGATTCAGGGGATCGATTTCTTGATCGGCGTAGGGCTTAAACCACGCGTGCGGTGGACTGGGCTGGTGCGCCATCGGGTACATTCCCCGCCGCGAAAGCGCATAAATCTGGCCCGTATGGCCCTGGGCTCGCAGCGCCAATACCTGATCGACCATGGTCAATCCGGTTCCCACCATAAGCACGGAGTCCGATGAAGGAAGGTACTTCAGGCCGGCACCCCGCCAGGGATCGCCCAGGTAGTTGGGGTGCTTTTGTACCTCGGGGTCCGAAGCAATGTCGGCCGGACTGAAGTTTCCGGTCGCAATCCAGACCTGACGGGCGCTCCGGGAGCCGCTGTCCGAATGGAGGGTAAATCCGTCGCCCTCGGGCGCGATGCCCTGAACCTTTTCAAAGAAAAACGACACCGTGTGCCCGGTGGCCTGGTTCAAGGCCTGCTTCACGCTGTGTTCGAGGTACGCGCCAAAAAGGCTGCGGGGAACGAAATCGTGGGGCCCGTAGGGCAGGTTTTGGTCGGCCAACCAGCGCACAAAGTGGAGCGGGTCGTCCCAATAAAGGCTCATCTGGTCGGCGTGCACGTTCAGCACCTGCACCGAAACGTCGGCAGCATACGCCTTCCCCCGAAACAGCTGGTGGGGATTTGCTTCAAAGACCGCAATTCGTTGGGGCTGCCTGAGGGAACGCAGCAGTTCGATCAGGCACAAACTCCCGCTCAGGCCGCAACCCAGCAGGACGTGGTCAAATGCTCGGTGGTTCATCCCGCCAAAGGTAATAAACTCCTACTAATTAAATAGGAGTTTATTTAGCGGGAATTAATGGGCCGGGGACGCGGCGGGGAGGGCGCAGATGTTGACGTCCTCGTAGGCGTCGGCCTCTTCGGCCTCGTAGGGTACAAGCCGCCCCCTTGGTCCTACCAGCGCGAGGCGGTAGTTTAAGTCGATCAGGAAGTTCGCGAGCTCCTTGGGGCTGCTTCCGGCCAAGTTCAAGGCATGTCGGTTGACTTCAACCAAGAGCACCGGGCGGTCGGCTTCGAGGCGGTCGCGCATTCCCCGAAGGGCCTTCATTTCGGACCCCTCAATGTCCATCTTGATGAAGTTGATCCGGCGCGAGGTTGCTGCCGAAAGGGCCTGACCGGCGTTTTTGAGTTCAATGCGTCCCAGCGATTGGTCGGTGTCCGAGGTCCTGAACACCGTGGCGGCTCCTTCGTTTCCGGCTTGATGGACCGCCGAAGGCAGGAAGAGTTCGACCTGCGCGTCGACGTCGCTGAGGCCGTAGGGGTGAATGATGACGTTCTGCGCCCGGGGCAGGTTTAGTTCCCGCGCCGTTCGGAGCTGCTCCAGCATTTTGGACGAGGGTTCAAAGGAATGCACTTCGCCGGTCGGACCGCTCAGCGAACTCATCCACAGGCTGTACTCGCCCTGGTTGGCCCCCAGGTCGACGCAGGTATGGCCGGGTTTGATCCACTGCTGCAGCACAAAAATCGGCGGCCAGGAATGCGCTCCGCGCCAAAAAAGCTTGGCCCCGAGGTGGGTTCCGAGCTCGACGCGAAAGGTCATGCCCCGAAAGCGGTAGGTAGTGAAGCCTTCCGGGTTCCGCGGCTGGGCCAGTTTTTTCAGGAACTTGGCTGCGAGGAAGCCACCGGGAATTCGGTGGAAGGCGCGAGATAAGGTACCGGCGGCGCGGGTGAGCATCATGTTGAGGATCGGGTAACGTTCGGGTGCGCACACGAACGCGTTCGTTCGCGCGGCGAGCTCGAAGGTACAGCAGCGCGATTGCTTGGGCTGACCAATTCGGGCGTAGATTGAGTGAAAATTGACCTATGAAACGACGTGCCTACCTGTTCCTTGCCGTTGCGGCCCTGCTTGCCTTGCCGGCCGTTGGCATGCTCGTGTCGGATGAGGTCAACTGGAGTCCCTTTGATTTCGTCATCGCCTTTGTCCTTTTGGGCGGAGCAGCCTGGCTAATCGACCTTATTTGGCACCGAATGCGCAGCCTTTCGGCCCGAGTGGTCACCGTGGCCCTGGTGCTCCTGGTGCTGCTCTTTATTTGGGCGGAACTCGCCGTAGGGCTCGTTGGATCGCCCTGGGCCGGAAGTTGATCGACCCTACTTGAGCTTGGCGAGGAGTTCTTCGCTGGAATCCAGTTTTCCGCCCGACTCGGCGATGGCCTGCTTGGCTTGAGCTTTGGCTTCCGACTTTTTACCCGCGCGGAACAGCAACCAGGCGTAGGTGTCGCGGTAGCTGGGGTCGACCGTTCCGGTCATGCGCGATGCGAACACGCGAACGGCGCGCTGGACCACGGCGGGCTCAAGGCCCTCGGCCTCCGCGATGGGCCAAAGAAGGCTGTTGAGTTGGGCTACCTCGAGGCCCGCACCCCAGTCGGATTCCAGCAGCCCGAGCAGGACGGTCCACTCTTTTTTGCGGCTGGCCCACTGCGCCTGCAGCTGGTTTAGGTCCATTTCGGGGCCGCCGTGAATTTTGGCGAATTCGAGGGCGGACGCGAGTTCATCGCGGTTCGCTGCGCCCATAATCCGCTTAAAAACCTGGTTTTCTACAAAGCCTTCGTAGGCCGAGGCTCCGGCGATTCCGCGCCAAAAATCGGCGGACTGAAGCACGGCATCGGCGCGCTGCGGGCTAATGGAGCTCAGGGAGAGTACGGCCCACTTGACTTCGTCGGGTGCCCCCGCGTTGGCATTAAGCCACTTTTCTACGTCGTCGGCGCTCGGACCCTTGACGCGCTGCTTGCTGTAGCGGCTGCGCACAAAATCCGGAAACTCGGGATTTGGAGAATCGGCTTGAAACCCAATGGCGCCCGCGGTGGAGTAGGCATCCTCTTTAATTTGAGCAAGATAGGCTGAAGCGTCGGCGTTGTAGCCCACGTAGTACAGCGCGCGCTGCGGGCTGCTGTTGGGGTCGTACAGCACCACGGTTGGGTAGCCGGTGGGGCGAAAGCGCACCGCCACTTCGCCGCCGTCCCGCTCCGCATCCAACTTGACCGGAACGAGGTAGTTATTGGCAAAGCGCGCCACGTTGAGGTCCTTCCAGGTGGTCGTGTCCTGGACCTTGCACCAACCGCACCAGTCGGTGTAAAAGTCGATCAGCATGGGCTTCTTCTCGGACTTCGCGCGCTGCAGCGCCGTGGCCCAATCGGTTTCGAATTCAATGCCTTGGGCAAACGAGCTGCCGATGGCTGCGGCAGCAAAAAGGGTTGCAATGAGGGTACGCATAGGCCTAAGGTACCGAAAATCCGCGCCGGATTAACCGTCTTGCCGCCGCGCTACGTTAAAGCGGATCATGCGCCGAAGCAGGCCCATCGGAAGGGCACGGGTCCAGGGGAACTGAACGGAACCCTTGCCGTGCTTGTATTCGACCAGCTCGGCGGCGAAGGCCGCGTGGGCCGCCGGAAGCGCATAAATCCCGAGGTGGTTTTTGAATGCGGCAAAGTAAATCAAGGGTTTGCCGGCGAACCGGTAGCCCGGCATGCCGTAGCCGAAGTACTCCTCGGCCTCCGGTACTTCGCTGCGGATTAGGTTCCGAACCTCTTCGGCTATATGGCGCTGGGAATCCGGAAGCTTGGCGAGGTAGGCGTCGACGGTCATGGGTGGGAATTCGAGGGCCAAACCTACGGCAAAGCAGCCTTAAGCCGGATTTTGCCCTATTTTTCGCTCATGAACCGCGAACTGTTTAACGACCTTGGCCTGGCCCTGCTGCGCACGGGCCCCGCTGCCTTGATGCTCACCCACGGCTACCCCAAACTCCAAAAGCTGCTTGCCGGCGGCGAAATCCAGTTCTACGATTTTGCCGGCCTCGGACCGGAAGTTAGCCTTGCCCTCGCCGTATTGGGCGAGTTCGTGGCGCCGCTGGCCCTTATTGCGGGCTTCAAAACGCGCTGGTTCGCGGCCCCGGCCGCCTTCACGATGCTGGTCGCGGCCTTTGGCGCGCACTGGGCCGACGCACTGGGCGACAAGGAGCACTCCCTGCTTTTCGCCCTCCCGTTCCTCGCAACGATGCTCCTCGGAGCGGGGGGCTATTCGGTCGACGCGTGGATGCTGCGCCGAAAGACGAGCTACTAGCGGAACCTACAAATCGGTGCGGTGCAAGCTGTGCTTGCCGTTGACCAAAACATTGTGTACGGTCCAGGGAATCGTGCGCTGAAAATCCGTGGTGCGCACGGCGCAATCGGCAACCCGACACAGCGCACAGGAGTCGGGCACGCAGGGGTCGGCGTGCACCGAAAACTCAACTTCGTGCTCAAACGTGGACGAAATCAGCTCTTCCATGGCGTCGACTTCGTCGTGAACCCGTTTGAGGTCCCAGTAGTGGGGCAGGGTTAGGTGGGCGTCGACGTGGTACTGCCCGCCGTAGTGCACCAACCGAAAGTGGTGCACGTCGATCCAATCGGTCCGCCGCTTTTCGTCCAGCGTGGCGACGACCCGCTCCAGTATCGTGACGTCGGCGGCATCCATCAGTCCGGCAATGGCCTTGCGCAACACCGAAAAACTCTGGTAGCCAACGATGCCGCCCATAACCAGGCCAATGGCGGGGTCAATCCAGGGTAAGCCCGTCAGCAGAACCAGTCCAAGCCCCAGGGTCACGCCAACCGAGGTGTAAAAGTCCGAAAGCAGGTGTTCGCCTTCGGCGGTGAACGCGACCGACAGCTGACGCTTGCCCATGCGCTTGTAGACCACGCCGATGGCGCCGTTAACCATTCCGGCTCCCAGCGTAAGCGCAAGGCCGAGGCTTAGCTGCTCCGGCATTTTTCCTTCGGACAGGTGCATGACGGCCTGATAGAAAATTCCGATGGCCGTAATCGCCATCAGCAAGCCCTCAAAGGCCGCCGAAAGGAACTCTACCTTTCCGTGGCCGTAGGGGTGCGAGGCGTCCCGAGGCTGCCGGGCGTACCAAACGCTAAAAATGGTCAATGCGCCCGCAAGGAGGTGCACCCCAGACTCTAGGGTGTCCGAAAGGATGGCGATGGAGTGGGTACTGAAGTAGGCGTAGATTTTAACCCCAAGGAGCAAAAAACCGACGGCCAATAGCTGAAGCGGGAGTCGAATAACGGGGTTCACGAGCGGTGCACTAGGGTTGATGAAGCCTGGGCCGACGGCATCAGAAGCACGTCGGCAAGGTTAACGTGGTGGGGAGCGGACGCCATGTACCCGATGACTTCCGCCACGTCTTCGGGGCGCAAGGCGGTCATCCCGGCGTAGACGGCATCCGCTTTGCGGCGGTCGCCGTGAAACCGCACCGTGGAAAATTCGGTGTCGGCAAGGCCCGGTGCAATTTGACTCACCTTGATCCCCTTGGGGGTCAGGTCCATGCGCATGCCGTCGGTAAGACCGTCTACGGCGAATTTCGTCGCGCCGTACACGTTGCCGCCGGGGTAGGCTTCGCGCCCGGCGAGGCTGCCCACGTTGATGATGTGGCCGGTTCCGCGCGCCACCATGCTGGGGGCAACGGCGCGGGTCACGTGGAGCAGTCCCTTGAGGTTGGTGTCGATCATCTCGTTCCAATCCGCCAAATCGCCTTCCTCAATGGATTCTCGCCCCCTGGCCAGGCCCGCGTTGTTGACCAAGACGTCCACCTCGGCGAAGGGGCGTGCTTCCCACGCTTCGAACACGGCCTTGGCGTCGCGCACGTCCACTTCGTCTACCCAAAGTTCCGCATTGGGGTATGCCTTGGCGACTTCGGCGAGCAATTCCGCCAACCGATCGCCGCGCCGAGCCCATGCGCCGACTCGCCATCCGCGCGCCGCAAACCAGTGCACGCAGGCCGCCCCAAAACCCGACGAGGCGCCGGTAATCCAAACCGTTTTCATACTTTGGTAAACTTAGCCAACACACCCGGTATGCGCGGAATTATTTTATTCACCGTCGGCGCGTTAAACGTTTGCCACCTCGCCGCCCAGCAGCGTACCGAGGGCCCGCGGCGCGACAGCCTCATTGCCCTCGACGAAACCGTCGTCACGGTTAGTCGAAACGCGACCAACCTCGCCGCCACCTACGTTTCGGTGGACGTCCTCCCCAGCCGGCTGGCGCTGGATAAGCCCAACGGCCGCATCGAGCAAACGCTTCAAATGGCTCCTGGAGTAACCATGCAGGACGGTCAGGCCAACATTCGCGCGGGAAGCGGCTGGTCCCTCGGCAGCGGTTCGCGCGTGCTGGTTCTGGTCGACGACCTGCCGACGCTCAGCCCCGACGCGGGCGGCGTGCAGTGGTCCGCGCTGCCCATGGAGGCCCTGGATCAGGTCGAGGTGGTCAAGGGCGCCTCCTCGTCGCTCTACGGTTCGTCGGCACTCAATGGCGTAATCCACCTGCGCACCTGGGAACCGAGCGCAAAAACGCGGGTTTTGGTGACCACGTTGGCGGAATCCTACGGCCAACCGCCCCGGCTGGGCCTTCGTTGGTACGGCGGTCCGCGCGGACGGGGTGCCCTGCGCTTTGCGGCCAGCGGAAGCGATTCCACCGGACGCCACGGATGGGTGCTCCACGGCCAAAGCTTTGGCGACCAAGGCTACCAGTACGGCGTCGGCGAAGCCAGCGGACGGATTCACGCCAAGTACCGGTTCCGCCCCAATGCGCGCACCGAATGGGGACTCAACGCCCAGTACCTGAACCGAGGCAGTCGTTCCGCCTTGCTGTGGGAGGACTTTCGCTACGGCTACACCCCCCTGGACTCGTCGGCCACCCGGACCCGGAGCCAAATAGGGGCCCTCGCCGGACACCTCATCGTGCGCGGCGACCGCGTGAAGCACACCCTGCGCCTTCGCGGCCTGGGAATCAACACCGCCAGCTTTTTGGACAGCAACGACTACTCCAACGCGTCGCAGCAGCTGCTGGGCGAGTACCTCGCGCAGGCCTACCGCGGAAGCTGGTCGTGGACAGCCGGAATTCAGGGGTCCGCGGGCCAAATGACGTCGCCGCTGTTTTCGGGCGACCACCGCAGCGCCAACCTCGGAGCCTTGCTGCAGATGGACTACACCCGCGCCCGCTGGGATGCCCATTTGGGCCTGCGCTACGAAGCTTTTGCGATCGACGACCTCGACGTGTTCCGCCGGCCGGTATTGCGGGCCGGAGCCCACCGCGCCCTGGGCCGCGCCACCCACCTTAGGGCTTCTTGGGCTCAGGGATTTCGCTACCCCTCGGTTGCCGAGCTGTACAGCGCGTCGGCAGCCGGAGTCCTGCAGGTTTTTCCGCGCCCCGGGCTCAAGCCCGAACAGGGCTGGACCGCCGAACTCGCGCTGCGCCAAGCTTTTAAAGGCCGTGGTGGGCTCAAAGGCTACGCCGACCTCGCGCTGTTCCGCACCGAGTTCCGCGACATGCTCGAATTCAGCTTCGGTCAGTGGGCCAACCTGCCCAACGCGGGTTTGGCCAATTTTGGGTTCACGTCGCTGAACGTTGGCCCCACGCGCATTCAGGGCGCCGAAGCCACGGCCGTCGGCGAAGCCAAGCTCGGCCCCGGAATCCTTCAAGCCATGCTTTCGTACACCTTTGCGCAGCCGCTCGCGCTCGATCCCGACCGCGTCTACGCCACCGATGCCGCCGGCAATCCGCTCAGCTACACGTCGACTTCGCTGGACCCCTCGCGCCGGGTCCTGAAGTACCGCTACCGCCACGTGGGCAAGGCCGACTTGGCCTATGTTTGGGGCCCCGTTACCGCGGCCTTTAGCCTGCGCGCCAACAGCTTTATGGAGAACATTGACGGCATTTTCACCTCGCCCTTGGTCGCCATTTACGTGCCGGGTGTGGCCGATTCCCGCTATTTTACTTCGAGCGGAGACTTCGTCGCCGACGCCCGGATCCAGTGCAAAGTCAGCGATCGCTGGACCCTAATCGCCGCCGGAACGAATCTGACGAATCGGGTGGTGAGTCCGCGCCCGGCCCTTTTGGCGGAGCCGCGAATGTGGAGCCTGCAAGCCAACTTTTTACTAAATTAGGCCTATGAAAAAACTTCTTTTAGTGGCCCTTGCGGGCCTTGCGCTCGCTTCGTGCACCAAAGAACCGACCCTGGCCGACAAGCTTGAAGGCACCTGGTTGGTCAACGACATTACGGCGGCGGGCACCGTGAACATTCCGACCATTGGGCTAACTCCGATTGTGGCCAGCGACAAAACCATCGCCGCGACGTCGCTCTTCACGATGGTTCAGGAGCCCAACAGCGTCAACTTCGCCATCGACGCCGAGCTTGAAGTGGTGGCGGGTGCCCTGACCATTCCCTTCCCGTGGCAGCAGTCGGGCAACGGAACCTGGCTCGCCAAGTCGGGCAACGGCGTGGCGCCGGATTCGGTGATCATCACCGCAACCGACGGCACGGTTACGCGCTACGAGGTATTGAGCATCCTGGAGAGCGCCATTCGCCTTCGCACGACCACCGACATTACCACGCCGGCTGAAGGAACCCTCAATTTGGAGTTCAGCTTCGCCAAACAGCCCTAATCGGGTCTCATTTTTTACCGAAGTTTACCCCAGCCCAGGCAGAAAGTGCCTGGGTTTTTTTATGGTCCCTAGTCCATCTTGGCACGTATTTTTCATCTAGTACAGCATGCATTGGACCGACGGACTCGTACTGATTTTTGGTCTCGTGACCTTTGGAATAGAATGGCTCTTGCTGCGGGCGCACGGCAAGTCGGTCAGTATACCTCAATCGGCGCTCAACCTGTCCTTGGGCATGATCGAGCGCCTGTTCGCGCTGCTCTCGCTGAGCTTCGGGCTGTGGCTTACGTCGGAATTGGCAGGGCTGCGCTCCGTCGCCGCCATCGAGCCCCGATGGCTGAACTTCGCCCTCGCCTTTGTCGGGGTTGACTTTTTCTGGTACGTCTACCACCGCATTTCGCACCGGGTCAGCCTTGTTTGGGTGGCCCACTTGGTGCACCACCAGCCCGAGGAGTACAACTTCAGCGTAAACTTCGCCAATTCGCCCCTGGGGTACTTTGTGCGGGTACTGGTCTACAGTCCCCTGGTGCTGCTGGGTATTGAACCGGAGTTTATTGTTCTGGCCAACGTGCTAAACGGGTTTTATCAGGCCATGCTTCACAGCGAACTGTGGCCGGCGTGGGTGGGTTTGGAGCGCTACCTGGTGACCCCGCGGTACCATCAAATTCACCATTCGTCGGCCCGTGCGCACCTCGATAAAAACTACGGCGGAATTTTCACCATCTGGGACCGCCTTTTTGGCAGCTACCACGACGGCTCGGAACCCGTTTCTTACGGCTTGACCAAGCCCATTCCGCAGCGGGACCCCTTCTACGTCAGTGCGTTTTATGCTGCTCGCTTGATTCAGAACTTTCGCGAATTCCCGCTCCGAAAGGCGCTTTGGCTGCTGTTCGCCGGCCCCGAGCACCAGCCCACCGAGATGCCGCGACTGTACCGGGTTTCGGTTAACTACACCCCCCTGGGCTTGGTCCTGGGTTTTGTGGTTTTTTTGTGCGGATTCTTCCTGACGGGTACGACGTGGGTTCCGTTTTGGGCCGCATTTCTGCTTGCGTTCAGCGGAATTATTCTGGCAAGCGGTATTGTACCTTTGCCGACCCGAGCGAAGGCGCAGCGCGCCGAGCTTTAGACGGCTCTGTAGTACAATGGATAGTATGTGGGTTTCCGGAGCCTAAGATGCAGGTTCGATTCCTGCCAGGGCTACACCGTCGGGAGGCCCGCCGCGAGAGCGGCGGGTTTTTTTGTGCCCCGCCCTTAGGGTTGTTCCCGCGCGTTCCGGGCCTCGCGGGCTTCTTGGAGCTCGGTTTCGAGCTGGCGAATCCGGGCGCGGAGCTGGGCCGCTTCGTTTTGGTAGCGGGTCGCTTCGTCGGCTTTGGAATCGAATTCCTGGCCGTCGCGCTGCTGCGCCCAAAAATTGTAAATGGCGTACAGGGCCACGCCGCCCACGGTGAGCAGGCGGATTTCGTCTTGCCATGGGTCCAGGGCCGAAAGGGCAAAACTCAGCACGAAGAGTGCGAGGAGCAGGGCTCCAAAAGCCAGCAGCAGGCGTTCAAGTAGGGCGCGGTTCACGGGTGAAGTCGTTGGTTCGGGAAAGGTAGCCCAGGTTCGCGTTTGGCCGAGCGCTCGACGTCCAATTTCGCATGGCTTTGGGGCTCCTTATGGCCCGCATTAAATGTTTTAATTCCTTGGATTTGGGCAAAGTATTTGCCGCCCAGTAGCAAACACTTAACAATATGATTGCGAAAAAAATGCTTGGATTGGCGCTCGCGGGAGCCGTACTCAGTTCGTGTACGGTGGTCCGCCAAGGTGATGTCGGGGTAAAGCGCACCCTGGGCAAGATTAGCAAGCGCGAACTGCAGCCCGGTCCGCGTGTGTACAACCCGTTTTTGACGACGATTATTCAGGTTCCGACTCGGACCACCAACCTCGAAGTCAAGCTGGACCTGCCCTCCAAAGAGGGATTAAACGTGGGAGCCGAGATTTCGATTCTCTACCATATTGACCAGCGCCGCGCAACCGACGTGGTGGGAAGCATTGGACCCGACTACGAATTGTCGATGATTTTGCCGGTGTTCCGCGCCGCCGCTGCCGACGTGACCGCGGGATTCATGGCCAAAGACATGCACACAGGCAACCGCTTGGGCATCGAGACCGCCATCAAGAAAAGCATGATGGGCCTGCTTGAGGACCGTGGGTTTGTAATTGAGGCGGTGCTGATGAAGAGCATTAAGCTTCCGCCGGGGCTCTACAAGGCCATCGAAGAAAAGCTTCAGGCCGAGCAGGAAGCCCAGCGAATGGAATTTGTGCTCCAGCGCGAGCGTCAGGAGGCCGATCGACGCATCATCGAGGCCGAGGGTATTCGCGACGCCAACAAGATCATTTCAGAAGGATTGACGCCGCAAATTATTCAGTACAAAACCATTGAGGCCTACCGCGAGCTTTCGAAGTCCACCAATACCAAGGTGATCGTGGGCGGCGGCAAGGATTTTATTCTGAATCCCTAAGGCCCTCGGCGGAGCCTTGGTCGCGCTGACCGAGGCTTCGCAGGGCGGCCAGCACGCAACACACGGCAAGGGCCGAGGCCAAGGTGGCCTCGGCCTTGTCGTATGAACCAAACGAGAACGCGGCAGCGGCCAGTGCCACCCCCATCCAAAGTCCCGGTGCGGCAGAACGCATGCTCATTGACCCTGTCCGAGTGAGTAGGCGGATACCCCGTCAAAGCGGTACAGGTTCTCGGTCTTCACGACGTCGAGGCCCTGTTCGCCGGCCGCGGCCAAGAGTTCGAGAATCCGCGCCTTGGGCAGGAGTCCGCCCGCGGGATTTTTAAATCGGCAGCGCCAGTGATCCGTACAAAAGGTTTCGGGGAACCCGTCGGGCCACACTTTGATGCCGCGGTTGGTGATCATGCTCAGCGCCGCATCGGGCCGGTTGATGCCCGCAACGCGTGCGGCGAGCTCGTCGGCCGAGGTTCCGGGCCAGTGCAGGAAGAGGTCAACGCCTTCCAGCTCCTTGGTTTTCCCGGCCTTTCGCGTAAAAGGCTTGATTTCAATCTTGGCCTCGCCGCGGTAGCGCACGGCCTTCAGCTGGCTGGGTTCCTGACCAAGGTTGGCAATAACGGCGTCGGCGAACTCGCGGGTTCCGACCTTCTCGCGGCTCAGGCCTTCGGTAAAGATGTCGTAGGTGTGCGTACCGTCTTCCAGGGTTTTGAGCCATGCGTTGTGCACGCGCTCGGCTACGCCGTACTGCCCCAGGTGGTTGAGCATCAGGATGGCTCCGTGGAGCAGGCCCGAGGGGTTGGCCACGTTTTGGCCTGCGCGCCGTGGGGCGGACCCGTGAATCGCCTCAAACATGGCGCACTCGCTGCCGATGTTCGACGAGCCGGCGAGGCCGACGCTCCCGGTGATTTGTGCCGCGACGTCCGACAAAATGTCTCCGTAGAGGTTGGGCATCACGATCACGTCAAAGGCCTCGGGGGTGTCGGCGAGCTTGGCCGCACCGATGTCCACAATCCAGTGTTCGTTCTCGATTTCGGGGTATTCCGCGGCGATTTCGTCAAAAACCTGGTGGAACAAGCCGTCGGTCTGCTTCATGATGTTGTCCTTGGTGAAGCAGGTGACTTTTTTGCGGCCCTGGGTGCGGGCGTACTCAAAGGCGTAGCGAACGATGCGCTCGCAGCCCGGGCGGCTGATAAGCTTGAGGCACTGCACCACTTCGTCGGTTTGCTGGTGTTCGATGCCCGCGTAGAGGTCTTCTTCGTTTTCGCGCACAATAACCACGTCCATCACCGGGTGCTTCGTGGTCACAAAGGGATGAAGGCTGACGCAGGGGCGCACGTTGGCAAAGAGCCCGAGGAATTTGCGCGTGCTGACGTTCAGGCTTTTGTAGCCGCCGCCTTGGGGCGTGGTTATGGGGGCCTTTAAAAAGACTTTGTTTCGGCGAATGATGTCCCAGGATTCCGGGTGGATGCCCGCGCTGTTTCCCGAGAGGTAGAGCTTTTCACCGACTTCGATCACGTCGATTTCGAGTTCGGCGCCTGCGGCCTTGAGAATGCGGAGGGTCGCCTCCATGATTTCGGGACCAATGCCGTCCCCGTACGCTACCGTAATCCGTGCCATTATTTGAGAATTTTAGCAAAATTCCCGCGCGGA
>JACCDI011413128.1_pt1 | contig 13809 bp, 9 predicted proteins | sample 7442791 | NCBI WGS metagenome assembly JACCDI01 (sample SAMN15323434, study PRJNA562643) | freshwater metagenome | isolation source: river surface water | place: USA:Blue River Watershed | collected 2017-08-15
GTATGCAGATGGTTTTGGTCTGGTGCGTGCTTCCAATACCACGCCCGTACTCGTGCTGCGCTTCGAGGCAGAAAATGAAGGCGCGCTCTCGCGCATACAGCAGTCGCTGGGCAAGGCGATCCGTCAGGTCAAGCCGGATGCTGAGCTGCCCTTTGTGGCCTGAGCAGTCGCAGCGGCCCGAGAGCGTCCCCTGAATGCCTTCACCGACGCTGCGAATCTACTCTGCGCTGTGGTGGCTGCTGCTGCCCTTCGTGCTCTTGCGCTTATGGTGGCGCGGGCGCAAGGAATCAGGCTATCGCCACCACATTGCCGAGCGTTTCGGATTCGTTCGTGAATGTCCATCGCCGCTGATCTGGGTGCATGCGGTATCGGTGGGCGAGACTCGCGCAGCTGAACCGCTGGTTCGGGCGCTGCTGAGGCAATATCCATCACACCATATCCTGCTCACGCACATGACCCCGACGGGTCGTACGACCGGCGCTGCCCTGTTCGGCAGGGATCCGCGAGTTCTGCAAGCTTACCTTCCTTACGACACGCTGAGCATGACCCGCCGTTTCGTGCGGGCAGCCCGTCCTTCGATTTGTGTGCTGATGGAAACGGAAGTCTGGCCCGCGTTGATACACAGTTGCCATCAGGAGAGCGTGCCCGTCGCACTGGTCAATGCCCGCTTGTCAGAAAAATCCTTGCGGCGCGCGCTGCGCTTTGCCGGACTGTTCAGAGAGGCCGCAAAAAAGATCAGCCTGTTTGCAGCCCAGACGCCGGCGGATGCCGAACGCCTGCGCCAGCTGGGAGCCGCGAATGTCGCTGTCACCGGCAGTCTGAAATTCGACATCGCTCCGCCCGAGCCTATGCGCGAGCTGGGTGCGCAATGGCGCAGCCAGTTCGGGCAGAGGCCGGTGCTGCTGTGTGCCAGCACGCGCGAAGGTGAAGAGGCCTTGCTGCTGGATGCTTACATGCGCGCAACGCTGCCACAGGAGACGCTGCTGGTCATCGTGCCACGTCATCCGCAGCGTTTCGGGGAAGTTGCAAAGCTGCTGGATCAGCGCAGACTCGATTACCTTCGCCGTTCTCAGCTCGGGCAAGACATGCTCTCACCGCATGTTCATATCCTGCTGGGCGATTCGCTGGGCGAAATGTTCGCGTACTACGCTGCCTGCGACATGGCCTTCATCGGCGGCAGCCTGCTGCCGCTCGGCGGGCAGAATCTGATCGAGGCACTGTCATGCGGCAAGCCGGTGTTCGTCGGCCCGCACACCTTCAATTTCGCGCAAATTACCGAAGATGCGATTCAGTCCGGGGTGGCAGTTCGGATAAGTGATCCGCAGGAGTTGTTCAGCGAGTGGCTGGCGTGGCTGATCGACAATCGAAAGCTGCAGGAAGTGTCCGCAAATGCATCGCAATTCACGCAGGAACATCGCGGAGCGACGGAGAAAACGGTTCGGCTGCTATCGGAAGTGATCAGCCAGTTGCGGATCAATCCAGGTCACAGATCAGGCAAAGTCTAGCACTTGCATGCCCATCATCGCCGCCGCTTTTTGCAGGCGTTTATCGAAACAGGCGAACATCATCGGTCCTCTGCTGCGCTGATGCAGTCTCTGCGCTGCCGCAAGTTGCACGCTGTCGCAGGCCCTTAACGCAAATGCCTCTGCGATTTCGCCCGCCAGCTCGACGAGCTTCTGATTCACTTCGATGATCGCGAAATCCGGCCACATTTGCTCGAACCGGATTCTGCTCGCTTCAATGATGACGGCATCATCAGGTACCTCCCGCACTCTTCTTGCCATCGCGGCCATCATTTCAGCCCAGGCTATTCTGCACACTGAAACGGCAGAAGCCTGCTTTGCGGCTTTTAGCATCGGCTCGCTGTAGTCCTCATTGATGAAGAGTTTTACCAGCGCCGAGGTATCGCAAAACAAGATCAAGCCCGGTCTTCCTGAATCATCGCGCTGAGAGATTTCCCGCCGGGTGACAGCTTGGGCAACTGCCTGGGAAAAGTGGGTTTCTTCCCATTCCAAGTCACTGAGCCATCTGCGACCAGTTCACCCAAGAGGGGGTCATCACTGGACGGAATGCCAATAATTCTGGCGATCGGTTTGTTGTGCGAGGTGACTTCGATGACCTCGCCACTCTGGGCGCGAGCCAGGATACTTGACAGATGGGTTTTGAGTTCTCTTACGGCAATTGACATGGTGCCCCCGAAATTTGGTCACATTCTACATAAATTCCCTATATTTGCGACCACAAATAGATAGTGTTTCTTTTTTTGGTACGCATGCTGAATCCTCATGAACTTCTGCCCGCCCCAAGTGCCGAGACTGGCTGGCGGCTGGCACGGGAATTTTGGGGCAGGGCTTATGCGAGTGAAGCGGCAAGAGCAGCGCTTGAGACCGGCTTTCAGAAATTGCACCTGCACGAAATCATCGCATTTACTGCAGTACAGAATCTGCGTTCAAGAGCCGTCGTGTCAAGAATCGGTATGGCATTTGAAGGAGAGACCTTCGAACATCCGGGCATTGCGCCCGGACATCCGTCAAAAAAGCATGTGCTCTACCGATTAAAAAATCCGCTTACTGCTTCTCCGCCTCAGTGAGTCCGCCACCCAGCGAACGATACAGATCGACTGCGTTCGTCAGCTTCAGCAGCTGCGACTGCACCAGCGCCTGTTCAGCGTTAAACAGTTCGCGTTCGGCATCCAGCACATCCAGATAGCTGGATATACCGTTCTGGTAGCGGGCCTGCGCGAGCGACAGGCGCTCGAACTGCGCATCGCGCACGGCCTTTTGCGCTTCGATCTCTTCCGTCAGCGTCGCGCGTGCTGCCAGCGCATCCGCGACTTCACGGAACGCGACCTGAATGGTTTTTTCATAGTCGGTGATCGCGATATTGCTGCGCACCTCTGCCAGACTCAGGCCTGACTTGTTGCGGCCGTTGTCGAAGATGGGCAGCACCAGCTGCGGCGCGAAATTCCAGGTGCGCGAACTGGTGTCGAACAGATCGCCCAGATCGCCGCTGGCCAGTCCAAAGCCGGCAGTCAGCGAAATGCGCGGGAAGAATGCGGCGCGCGCGGCGGCGATATTGGCCTGGCTCGCACGCAGTCGCTGCTCGGCAGCCCTTATATCGGGACGATGAGCGAGCAGATCCGACGGCAGGCCGGCGCCGATATCGGCGGTGATCACCTGCGTCGACAGCGTCGCGGTCTGTGGCGGCAGTTTCATGCTCGAGCCGGTCAGCAGCGTCAGCGCATTCACGGCCAGCGCATGCTGGCGGCGCAACGCGAGCATTGATACTCGCGCAGACTGCACCAGCGTTTCGCTTTGCTGGAATTCGAGCGCATTCGCAATGCCGGCATCCAGACGCTTTTTTACCAGCTCACGCGAGCTTTCCCGCGCCTTGTAGGTGCGCTCGGCCAGCTGCTTTTGTTCGGCCAGCGCGCGCTCGGTCAGCCAGGCCTTGGCGACTTCACCGATCAGCGAGATCTGGAATGCGCGACGCGCTTCCTCGGTAGCCATGTACTGCGACAGGGCCGCTGCCGACAGATTTTTTACCCGACCGAAAAAATCCAGCTCGAACGCTGCCATGCCGAGCCCGACCTGATAGACCGTGTTCTCGCGCATCGTGCCGGCCAGCAGCTGGCGCGATGTCGTCAAACCGCCTGTGGCATTCACGGTGGGCAGCTGGTCCGCACGCTGAATGTTGTACAGCGCGCGCGCTTCTTCGATGCGAAGAATCGCCGTCTTCAGATCGCGGTTGTTGTTCAGCGCCGTGCTGATCGCTTCGCGCAGATCCGGGTTCTGGAAGAAGTCGTTCCAGCCGATATCGGCGACCGGTTTCGCGGTCGCGCTGTCAGCTGACGGATAGCTGGCGGGCACGGGCGCCCCCGGCTTGAAAAATGTCGGCATGATCTGGCAGCCAGACAGCGTCATGGCACCGGCCAGCACGACTACGGGGAGGGTGAGTTTTTTTGTCATTGTTATGCCTCGTTCTGATGCAGGTGGGCCGCGTACAGTTTGCGCTGTCGCTCGCTGCCCTTGAAAATTCGACGGACGACCACGAAGAATACCGGTACGAAGAAAACGGCAAGCACCGTCGCCGTGATCATGCCGCCCATCACGCCGGTGCCGATTGCGCGCTGGCTGGCCGAGCCTGCGCCGGTGGCGATCACCAGCGGCAGCACGCCGAGGATGAATGCCAGCGAGGTCATGATAATCGGGCGGAAGCGCAGCTTCACTGCAGTGAGCGTGGCCTCGATCAGGTCCATGCCGTCTGCCTGCAGGTCTTTCGCGAACTCGATGATCAGGATCGCGTTCTTCGCCGACAGGCCGATGATCGCGATCAGGCCGACCTTGAAGTACACATCATTCGGCATGCCACGGAACAGCGTGAAGGCCACCGCGCCCAGCACCCCCAGTGGCACCACCAGCAGCACGGAAACCGGGATCGAGGTGCTCTCGTACAGAGCCGCCAGCACCAGGAACACTGCGAGCAGCGAGAGCGCGAACAGCAGAGTCGCTGTAGAGCCGGCTGCTTTTTCTTCGAATGACTGGCCGGCCCACTCATAGCCTATGCCTGAGGGCAGTTGTCCCACCAGTCGCTCGACCTCAGCGATGGCATCACCCGATGAGGCGCCCGGCGCGGCATCGCCCTGAATCTTCATCGCCGGATAGCCGTTGAAGCGTACCAGCTGCACCGGGCCATTGATCCAGTTGCTGCGCATGAAGGCGGACATCGGCACCATGTTGCCTTGCGCGTTGCGCACATGCAGCTTGTTCAGATCTTCCGGCATCAGGCGCTTCTCGGGAGTGGCCTGCACGATCACACGCTGCTGACGGCCGACGTTCGGGAAGTCGTTCACATAGACCGAGCCAAAGGTGCCCGACAGCGCGGCATTGATGTCGGCGACAGACACGCCCAGCGCATTCGCCTTGTCGCGGTCGATGTCCAGCTTCAGCTGGGGCGAGTCTTCCATGCCTTCAGGACGGGCGCCCTTGATCAGCGGACTTTTCGACATCATGCCCAGCAGCTGATTGCGTGCCGCCAGCAGCGCATCATGGCCGAGGCCGGCACGATCCTGCAGCCGCAGCGAGAAGCCGGTGGCATTGCCGAGTTCGCGGATCGCCGGCGGGTTCACGGTGAAGACGATCGCATCACGTATCGTCACCATCAGCGACATTGCCTTTTGCGCGATCGCCTGTGAACTCAGCTCCGGACTTTCGCGCTCTTTCCAGTCCTTCAGCGGCACGAACAGCAGGCCGCCATTCTGGCCATTGCCCGAGAAGCTGAAGCCGGTGACAGAGACAATGCCTTCAACGCCCGGCTGCTTGAGAAAATAATTCTCGGCTTGCTTCATCACGTCCAGTGTGCGGCCGGTACTGGCGCCCGGCGGCAGCTGCACGTTTGCCAGCAGATAGCCCTGGTCTTCAGCCGGCAGGAAAGAAGTGGGCATGCGCACCGCCATCCAGACGACGGCGGCGATGATCACGCCATACAGCACCATGTAGCGCACCGTGGCCTTGAGCATTTTCGCGACCGAGCTCTGGTAGCCCTCGGTCGTGCGCCTGAACAGGCGATTGAAAGCGCCAAACAATCCTTTGCGCTCATGGTGATTCGGATCCACCGGTTTCAACAGCGTCGCGCACAGCGCCGGCGTCAGGGTCAGTGCCATGACCGCCGAGAACACCATCGACGACACCATCGATACCGAGAACTGGCGGTAGATCGCGCCGACCGATCCGGTAAAGAAAGCCATCGGCACGAACACTGCGATCAGCACCGCGGTAATGCCGATGATCGCTCCGGTGATCTGGCTCATCGCTTTGACGGTCGCCTCGCGTGGCGGCAGTCCTTCCTCGCTCATGATGCGCTCGACGTTCTCGACCACCACGATCGCGTCATCGACCAGAATGCCGATCGCCAGCACCATGCCGAACATGGTCAGCACATTGATCGAATAGCCGAGCATCATCATGGTGGCGAAGGTGCCCATCAGCGAAATCGGCACCACGATCGCCGGGATCAGCGTGTAGCGCAGGCTTTGCAGGAACAGCAGCATCACCAGGAACACCAGCACCACGGCCTCGATCAGGGTCTTGACGACTTCCTCGATCGAGATCTTGATGAACAGCGAGGTATCGTAGGGGATCTTGTAATCAACGCCCGCTGGGAAGTATTTCTGCAGATCCGCCATCTTGGCGCGCACAAGCTTGGCTGTCTCAAGCGCATTCGCAGTCGGCGTGAGCTGGATGCCGATCGCGGCGATGTCCTTGCCGTTCAGGCGCGCAGCAAAACCATAGGACTGCCCGGCGACCTCAGCCAGACCGACATCGCGGATGCGCACCGTCGCGCCGCCCGGCGTGGCGCGCAGCACGATATTGCCGAACTCCTCCGGGGTCGCCATCTGGCCGGTGACGACGATCGATGTGGCGATGCGCTGCGTGCCCGGCGCGGGCAGATCGCCCAGCACGCCGGCAGAGAACTGCGCATTCTGTGCCTTGATGGCCTGAACCACGTCGGTCGGTGTCAGTTTGAAAGCCAGCAGCTTGTCCGGATCGACCCAGATGCGCATTGCGCGCTCGGTGCCGAACAGCTGCACCACGCCTACGCCGGGGATGCGCTTGATCTCATTGACGACATTGCGCGCAAGGTAGTCCCCGAGCGCCACCGGCGTTTGCTCGCCCGTCGTCGAGATCAGGTTTACGAACATCAGCAGGTTGCTGCGCGCGCGGGTGATGGTCACGCCCTGCTGGACGACCGCTTGCGGCAGACGTGCCTCGATACGCTTGAGGCGGTTTTGCACATCGACCGCGGCGAGCTCGGGGTTGGTGCCGTTCTTGAACGTGACCGACACCGTCGAGCCGCCGTCCGACTGGCTTTGCGACTCGATATACAGCATGTTCTCCGCACCGTTCATCTCTTGTTCGATGAGACTGGTGACGCTCTCGTCCACTGTCTGTGCCGACGCGCCCGGATAGATCGAATTGACGATGATGGTCGGCGGCGCAATCTGCGGATACTGCGACACAGGCAGATTGGGAATCGCGAGCACGCCTGCCAGCAGGATGAACAGCGCGATCACCCAGGCGAAGACCGGGCGGTCGATGAAAAACTTGGCCATGGCGGTGCTTCCTTATTTTTTCTCGGGCGCGGCAGCGGGAGCTGGTGCAGCAGCGGGTGCAGCAGCGGGTGCACCCGCAGTGCCGCCCGGAGCGCCTGCGGGCGCGCCTTCCGCTTGCCAGGGGCTGGCTTTCACGGTCGAGCCGGGCTTGGCCTTTTGCAGACCTTCGACGATCACCTGATCACCTTCTTTCAGCCCCGAGGTCACGATCCAGCGGGTGCCATACGCGCTGCCCGTCTTCACCGGACGCGGAGCGACCTTGCCCTCAGCATCGACCGTCATCACCATCGAGCCATCAGCGGTGCGCATCACGGCCTGCTGCGGCACGGTGATGGTGTTCGGACGCACGCCCTGTTCGAGCCGAACGCGCACATACATGCCGGGCAGCAGGGTGCGCTCGGGATTGGGGAATTGCGCGCGCAGGATGACGGAGCTGGAACTCGGATCGACCGTCGCTTCCGAGAACAGCAACTGGCCGGCATGCTGATAGGGTCTGCCGTCTTCGGTCACGAGCGTCAACCGGGTCTTCACGCCGCCGCTGCCGGACTGGGCGACTTTCTCGCGCAGCTGCGCCATTTCAACCGAAGACTGCGTGAGCGTCACATAGATCGGATCGAGCTGTTGAATGATGGCTAGCGCGGTCGGGTCGTTGGCCGTGACCAGCGCGCCTTCGGTGACCAGCGTGCGGCCGATGCGGCCCGTGATCGGTGCGGTAATGGTCGAGTACGACAGATTCAGTTTTGCGGTATCCAGCGAGGCCTTCGCAGCGGCCACATCGGCAGCGGCGAGCTTTTGCGCGCTCTGCGCGTCGTCGAATTCCTGCTTGCTGATGGCGTTCGTATCGACCAGTGAGCGGTAGCGGTTCAGGCGGGTATTCGCCTGTCCCAGATTAGCCTCCGCTCGCGCGAGCACCGCCTCGGCATTGCTGACGGTCGCCTGGAACGGCGCGGGATCGATCTGGTACAGCGTCGCGCCGGCGCGCACTTCGCTGCCTTCATTGAACAGGCGTTTCTGCACGATGCCGCCGACACGCGCGCGGACTTCGGCATTTCGGATCGCCTCGACGCGGCCGGGCAGCTCGGTCACGTTCGCTACTTGTTCAGGCGCGATGATGATGGTGCCGACATTGGCGGGCGGCGGTGCGCCGGCACCCGGCGCGGGTGCGGCGGGCTTTTTGTCACCGCAAGCGGCGAGCAGTGATGCGAGAACAGCGGGAACGACAACGAGGCGGGCAAAGGGCGTGAGATTCATGGTCTTCTGACTGATTAAAAAATACGTCAGGAAGCCTGACGCACCTGCAGGGCTTGCAAAATAAAAAACTGCAGGCGTGCCCACCTGGAGTTCTGCGGATTCTTTCGTGCGTATCGACGGTGCCGGGGCATCGAATTTGTCGCACGACCGTTCTATTTATTAACGCTCAGTATAGCTGCTTCTTCACTACATAAAACCGTTGTGACCGAGAGTTCCGTCGATTGATCGACGCGCGCTGCGAAGGGCGCGCGGCCAGCTTTCAATCCGGTCAAGCGGACCTTCGGCAACCCAACATTCAGCGCGTGTCCAGCAGACTGTTCAGTTCAGCGAGATCCGCCTCACTCAGTGTGCCTACCGCCGCTTTCAGTCGCAGCCCGCTGACCAGCGTCTCGTAGCGCGCTTTCGCCAGATCGCGCCGGGTCGAGTAGAGCTGCTGCTGCGCATTCAGCACATCGATATTGATGCGGACACCGACCTCGTAGCCCAGACGGTTCGATTCGAGCGCGGAGTTGCTTGAGATTTCAGCAGCCTCCAGCGCCCTGACCTGCGACAGGCCGTTCTGCACACCGAGAAATGCCGTGCGCGCTGATTGCGCGGCATTGCGGCGGGCCGTGTCGAGATCAGCGCGGGCTTTTTCTTCGGCAGAAATCGCCTGCCGTATCTGGCTGCTGGTCGAGCCGCCTGCGTACACCGGCAGATTGAACTGCACGCCCACCGACGCGGTCGTGATAGTCGCCTGCGGCGCAAAGGCCAGGCCTTTGTTCTGCCCAACACTGGCGACGGCATCGACGGTCGGTTTGTGGCCGCTGCGGCTGCGCTCGATATCGAGCTTGGCCGATTCCGCGATAAATGTCTGCGCAATCACCGCGAAATTACCGGCCTCTGCACTCTCTACCCACGGGCGGATGTTTTGCGGTTCAGGCGGGCTGAGCCGAACACCCTGACGCAGACCGTTCAGCTCGCCCGGCAATGTGCCGGTGACTTGCGCCAGCAGATTGCGCTTGACTTCCAGATCGTTCAGCGCGGCGATTTCCTGCGCCATCGCCAGATCGAAGCGTGCCTGCGCCTCATGGGTATCGGTGATGGTGGCCGTGCCCACTTCAAAGTTACGCTTTGCGGATTCCAGTTGCTCGGTGATCGCGACTTTCTGCGCGCGGATGAAGATCAGCGCATCCTGTGCGGTCAGCACATCGAAATATGCCTGTGCGACGCGCAGCGCCAGATCGGCTCTGGCCTGCTCGAACTGAGTTTCACTGGCAGCGACTTGCAGCTTGCTCTGTTCGTACACGGCCCGGTTTGCCGGCCGGTACAGCGGCTGCTGCAGCTGCAGCTGCAAGGTGTTGGCGGTGTAGCTGATGTCATTGCTCCTGCCAGCCTGCGACGACTCGCCCTCGACCTTGCTCGCACTGCCATTGACCGTCACCTGCGGCAGCAACCCGGCACGGCCCTGCACGGTTTTTTCGAGATTTGCCTCACGGGCGGCGCGTGCACTGGCAAACTGGCTGTCATACGCCTGCGCATCACGATAAGCCTGCAGCAGGTCGATTGCCCGCGCATCTACTGTATTCATGCTCAGGAAGACACTGGCCATCAGTGATGCTAATCGAGTTGTTCGCATTCTTTTTTCCGTAAAAACTGCATCCGGTGGCAGTGTGGCCACCCGTAGCGATCAATAAGTCGGCATCGAAGGATCGACCTGCAACGCCCAGCCATGCACTCCGCCTGTCAGGTTGTATACCTTGCCGAAACCGGCGCGCTCCAGAAAGGCGGCCACCTGCATGCTGCGCGCGCCGTGGTGGCAAATACAGACGATCGATTGTTCCGGATCGAGTTCTTCCTGTCGCGCGGGAATGCTGGCCATGGTCATCAGCTGTGAACCAGGGATGCGGCAAGTCTCGAACTCCCAGGGTTCGCGCACGTCCAGCAGCAAGGGAGCGTCGCGCTGATCGCGCCCGGCATTTGCAAGCCAGTCAGCCAGTTCGGCGGGAGAAAGGTGTTCCATGAATCGCAGCGCCTTCAGTTCAGAAATGGAATGCCGACGGCGATTCCGTTTCCCGCAGCGGCGTGATGCAGGTTTCGAACAGTGCGGTCTCGCTCCATGCGTCCTGCGCGGTGCGCGTGAACAGGCAGGCAGACATTACCGGCGCTTCGCCTATGATGGCGAGCAAACGGCCGCCGATGCTCAGCTGTTCGAGAAACGCACGCGGCAGCACCGGCAGCGCACCGGACACCATGATCACATCCCAGGGAGCAGCGCGTGTGCCGCTGCCGGCCCAGCCGTGCGCGCCATTGCCAAGTTCGACAGTTACATTGGCGACGCCGTAGGCGGAAAGATTTTTTTCTGCGAGTGCTTTCAGTTCGGGCTGTATCTCGATCGACGTCACATGCCGCGCATGATTCGCGAGCAGCGCCGCCATGTAACCGGAGCCGGTGCCGATCTCCAGCACCGATTCCGTTTCCCTGATGGCCGCTTCCTGCAACAGACGGGCTTCCAGTTTGGGTGAGAGCATGTTCTCGCCGCCGGGCAGCGGTATCTCTGTATCCACAAAGGCCAGCGCCTGACAGGCGGCGGGCACGAAAGCTTCACGGCGCACCGCCACCAGTGTTTTCAGGACATCCTTGTCGAGCACATCCCAGGTCCGGATCTGCTGCTCGATCATGTTCACGCGGGCTTGTTCAAGGTTCATGGTTTTGCTCTTGAAGAGGGGTCAGAAGTACGTGGTAAATCTTGCGATTTTATCAAACAGGCTCATCATTTTTGGCGGCGACGCGGGCGATGGGCGCCGTGCCGCCTGCCTCGGTCGCCGTAGGGTGCGGCAAGAAACGGCGCCGCGCCCAGACCGCAAAATCATCCAGCCAGGTATAGATCACCGGCACCACCACCAGCGTCAGGATCGATGAGGTAATGATGCCGCCGATGACCGCCTGTCCCATTGGCGCTCGCTGTTCCGAGCCTTCGGCCAGGCCCAGCGCGAGCGGAATCATGCCGAATACCATCGCCAGAGTCGTCATCAGGATAGGGCGCAGCCGCACATGGGCCGCTTCCAGCAGCGCGGCGCCTCTTTCCATTCCTTGTTTGCGCGCCTGATTGGCGAAGTCCACCAGCAGGATCGCATTCTTCGTGACCAGTCCCATCAGCATCACAAAGCCGATGATGGAGAACAGATTCAGCGTCGAGCGGAAGAACATCAGCGACAGGAACACGCCGATCAGTGTCAGCGGCAGCGCCGACATGATCGCGACCGGCTGCAGGAAGCTCGCAAACTGCGAGGCCAGAATCATGTAAATGAAAATGATCGCCAGCAGCAGCGCCTGCAGCGCATAGCCGAAGGATTCCTGCATGTTCTTGGTTGCGCCACCGACCTGATAGCGATAACCCGGTGGCCAGTGCATGTTCTCCAGTGCTTTTTTCACTTCCGTGCTGACCTGACCGGAAGACCGTCCTTCCACGTTCGCCGACAGCTCGACTTCACGGTTCAGGTCACGCCGGTTGATCTGGTTGGCGCCGGAGGCGGGCGTGATGCTGGCCACTTGCCGCAGCGGCACCATGCGCGGCGTGCCATCGCTGTTCATCTGCGTGCTGGCCAGGCGCAGGCGTGACAGGTCATCGATATTGGTGCGCTCGGAGGGGGCGAGGCGCACGGTCACGTCATACGTTTCGTCATCCGGCGCGCGCCAGCCGACGACCGGATCGCCGGCCAGCAAGGGGCGCAGTGTGCTGCCGATTTGCGCAACGCCCACGCCCAGATCTCCCGCGATGTCGCGATGGGGCTCGATCCAGATGCCGGGCTTGTTCGGCTTGAGGCTGGAATCCAGATCGACCACCCCCTGTACCGCGCGGATTTTCGCCGTCGCCTCGTCGGCGAGCTTGCCCAGCTGTTTCAGATCGGGGCCGAGAATCGACAGTCGCAATTGCTTGTTATCGCCGCCCACGCCATCCAGCGTGCCGACATGGGTGACGGTGATGCCCGGTATTTTCGCGAGCTGCTCGCGCAGCGGCTGATTGAGTTCCTTCGTGCTGCGCTTGCGCTCGGCACGCGGCACCAGCCGTGCATACGTCGTCGCGTAACTCTTGCCTTGGGCGGTACCGGTATTGATGGTGGTGTAAAGATCGCGCACTTCAGGCAGCGAGCGCAGCGCCGCTTCGACCTGCCGGGCTTTGCTCTCGGTGAATTCCAGCGAAGAGCCGACCGGCGTGTGATAGATCACGCCGGTTTCGGAATAGTCGGCTTGCGGAACGAATTCGGTGCCGACCAGACCGGATGCGGGAAGAATGAAGCCGGCGAAGAACGTCGCTACCGCCAGCGCCAGTGTCGCCACGCGATGTCGCAGCGACCACTTCAGCGCCTTCTGGTACACGCCGGAGAACCACTGCACCAGCCGCTCGAACTGCGCGAGCACACGACCTATCGTGTTCGCATACCAGCCCCGGCGCGCATGCTCGCCATGCACCGCCGGATCGTGCCAGACCGATGACAGCATGGGATCGAGTGTGAAAGAGACGAACATCGAGATCAGCACCGCGGCCGCGACCGTCACGCCGAACTGATGGAAGAAACGCCCGATGATGCCGCCCATGAAGCCCACTGGCAGGAATACGGCAACGATGGCGCAGGTGGTGGCCAGCACCGCCAGTCCGATTTCCTGTGTGCCCTCGAGCGAGGCCTGGTAAGCGTTCTTGCCCATCTGCACATGGCGCACGATGTTCTCGCGCACCACGATGGCATCGTCGATCAGCAGGCCCACGCACAGGCTCAGCGCCATCAGCGTGATCATGTTGATCGTAAAACCGAAGGCGTACATGAACAAAAACGTGCCGATGATGGAGATCGGCAGCGTCAGTCCGGTGATGACCGTCGAGCGCCAGGAATTGAGAAACAGAAAGACGATCAGCACCGTCAGGAAGGCGCCCTCAATCAGCGTGCGCCGCACGTTGTCCACCGCCAGGCGGATGGGCCGCGAGGCATCGAGCACCGGCTCGAGCGTCACCCCTGGCGGCGCGAGCGCGGAGATGTCCTTGAGCGTCTTGTTCAGGCCATCGACCACATCGATGGTGTTTTCGTCCTGAGCTTTTTGCACATTGAGCAGCAGCGTGCGCTCGCCATTGCGCAGCGCCAGCGTCTCGGTTTCCTGCGCGCCGTCCTTGATGTGGGCGACCTGGCCCAGCGTGATGGCGGTGGCGCCCCGGCGCGCGACGATGAGCTTGGCAAAATCTTCCGGCCGCTGCACCCGCGCCTCGATCTTGACGGTGCGCTCCTGCGTCAGCGACCGCACCGCGCCCAGAGGCAAGTCCTGGTTCTCGCTGCGCAGGGCATTGGCCACCTGTTCGGCCGAGACGCCCAGCGCCTCCATGGCCTGCGGCCTGAGGTAGATGTTGATTTCGCGTCGGCTGGCGCCGACGAGGGTGACCGAGCCGACCCCGCGCACGTTTTCCAGCCGTTTCTTGA
>JACCDI010904109.1_pt1 | contig 13803 bp, 10 predicted proteins | sample 7442791 | NCBI WGS metagenome assembly JACCDI01 (sample SAMN15323434, study PRJNA562643) | freshwater metagenome | isolation source: river surface water | place: USA:Blue River Watershed | collected 2017-08-15
AGCAACGCGACTAAAAGCAAACGCAAAAAACAAAAAAAAAAAAACAAAAAACAAAAAACAAAAAACAAAAAACAAAAAACAAAAAACAAAAAACAAAAAAGAGTATCTTAAAGGGACACATTACTCCCTTTTCTCTCCAAATAAAAATAATAAAAACAAAATTATATTTATTAAATATAAGATGAATAAAGAAATTAATATAAATATCGATATACCAATAATAAATATAATTAATAAGACAAATGAAGAAACATCACACGATTTAGGAATGTTAACTCCTTGTGCATATAACAATATATTATTATATAATTTTTTTGAATTATTAGCAAAAGAAACATATAGTCAAATGTCTAGTATGGAGAGAAAAGGAGGCAAAAAAAATAAAACAAGAAAAGTAAATAAAAAATCAAATAGAAAACCAAATAAAAAACAAAACCCAAAAAAACATAGAACACGTAGAAACAAAAAGGCAGGTTCAAAAATAATAACAACATCAGTAATGTTATTCGCATTAGTTTTTCTTTTTATGACTCAACACGCAGAAAGTGTATTAAATGTAACATATGATTCAGTCATAGAAGATTTATATAATGCTTTTTCGGTTTCAGATATTTTCCGCAATAAATACAATACATGTGCTCCAAATACTATGTTATTTTTGAAAACAATCGGATTAAATACATTTGAAACATTATCGACACAAGTTATGAAAGAAAAAAGGCGTGGATTAAAGGAATCTCTAATAGTAGAAAATCTGAATCTGAACAAAAAGGTAAATGTAAATGAATTATGGGATATAATTCCAGTGCAATATGAAACAACAAAAGTATCACTCCCACCAATACTTCAAAAAAGAATGCCTAATTATAAATCAGATAAATTAATGGATAAATATATATTATCAATCCATTTAGTCGAGGAAATAAAGAGACATATGATTAAACTTAGAGAGAAATTATATCCGTTACAAAAAAAACAAAGTATTGTAACAATGGGAGGATTACCAATAATAGGTCACGGGCATCACGCAGTAACATTTTGGCTAACACATGAGGATAAATTAATATTAATAGACCCACAAAAATTTTATTATACGGATTATGTCTTGATATATGGAGAGGAACCACCAACCCCAAACCAACAACTCCTCCCTACAACAATAAGCACCACAAGCACACAAATATACAACAACAACAACAATAACCCAAATAATATAAAAATAAAAACATGGAGTTTGGTTGATTATTTTGTGGATAACTTGGAGTATATGAAAGGTAATAATTATTTTTTAATGTCTGAGTTACATACACAGATAGATGACCAATATGATAAGGATAAATTAACACCAGATAATCCAAGAGTGATAGAAGTAATATCAAATTTGAGAGAGTTGGAATCTCAAATGAAAGATGAGAATGAGAGAGAACTATAAGAATAAAAAATAAAAAAATAAATAAAAAAAGAAAAAAAGCCTAATTTAATTTAATTTAATTAAATTAAACCAAACTTTTCTCTCCACAAACATAAAATTATTTATTATTTTCAATTTTTATTTTTCTGTAAACCTAATATTTGGTCAATAGATAAATCAAAATTTATAATTTTAGAAATAATATCGTGGTCTTGGTCAACAGAACCAAAACTAATGCGAGTAAATTTATGATGAGTAATTTCATGTTCATTTTCAGAAATACAGCGAGTAGTAATACGAGGATATCTACCGAAAGAGCAAGTACCATCACAAGTAATAAGAACATTATCAATAAGAATTTGTTTTAACATCTTTTCAAAAAGCTAATAATGATTATTATAATTAATTAATATGAACCTAAACAAAGCCGAATAAGTATTTCAATTTTTTTAAGAAATCTGCGATTTCGAACCGTCATAAAGAAATCTCCGATTTCGACCGCCGTAAAGAAAACATATTGCTTGTTGCTTTCAAAAGCAAAAAACAAACTACAAAAGAAATAACAGATTATTTAAAATTATAATTAAAATTTAAAAATTATTACATAGCAAAATCAAATAAATCAAATCTAAAACGCAGACGCATCATATTCACTATCTTCTTTTTCTTCATCTCCTTTACTCAAACCAAATATAGCACAAATATTTTTACGAACTTCTTCAATAGATTCAAAATTTTTCTGTGAAACTAAATTAGCAAACTCATCGGAAAAGTAGTCTTCCATATTATTCAAATCACGCAAATATTTTTTAGCATCATCTCTACTAATAACATCATTGCTATTCCAACCAGAACCTTCAACAAGTTCTAGGAAAATAACCCTATCTTTGTAATCAAGAGTCATTTTAAAACATTTATCTGCATCTTCATAATGGACAACAATAAAATGGAATAGATAATCCATAACTTTTAATTCCATTAACAACCATTCATATAAAATATTTTGAATATTATTATATTCAACACGTTCTTTATCAGTCAGGAATTTATCAACTATATATTTAATAGCCATATCAGGAGTCATATCAATATTATCAATGTTTCCGTTACATTCATTCGTAAATCTAAACAAACATTTTTCAGTAATATTTTTAATTTTTTCATATATATGTTCTTCAATAACATATATAACATCTTTTAGTAGCTGAACATATTGATAAAACTTAACCATAACAGTATCAGAATCATATCCACTTTCATGTTCAAAATAATAAATTTCTTTTAAAAGACGATTACATAAATCAATAGTAACGATATCATAATAATTCATACCAGACTTAAGCATATCATCAATCTCAAAATTCATTTTAGTAAGGTAATTATCAACACTAAGATAAATACGTTTTTGTGTTAGGTCAGGGCTACCTAATAAAATGTGGTCAACTCTTTCATGAAATTTATCAATCATATTATTAAAAACAACGCTATCCATATTAATATTCGTATTCATATTCATTTCCATTTCTTAAAGATTAGATTAACAGTATATTATAATCATAAATATCAAATGTAATTTCAAATCAATTTTTTAAAGAACTTTGTTCGACGGTCGATGCTATGCATCTTAAAGAAACCGAAGGTTTCGACTGTAAAAGAAACCCAAAAAGTTTTGTTATTTGCTTACAAAAGCAAAAAGCAACCTAGAAAAAAATATACAAATTAATTAATAAGTTAAATAAAGTATTACATAAAACATAAATAAATTAAATTAACAACCATAATATTCTTCATCTTTAATATCTTTTTCCAATTCTTCATCTTCTTCATATTCATTTTCTTCATCATCTTCTTCATCATCTTCAGATTCTAATCTATCAAATCCTTCACCAAATAATCCATACAACTTTTTGCGAATATCAGCAATTAATTCAAATGTATCTCCTGTAACAATATTCGCGTGTTCTTTATATAAATAAATTTCTAAACTAGACAATAAATTCACGTATCTAATCGCATCATCAATACTAATTTTGGTATAACTAAATTTACTAAAAGATACACATTTCCCAGGAATAAAATTAATATAATCAGTTTCTTTGTAACCATCAATAAAATTCATAAACGAATTCATTACTTTTAATTGAAGTAAACTCCAATCATATAATCTATTATTTGCTTCTTGATAAAATTCAATCTCATCTTCATTCGCACAAATACGAATCATATTATCAATAGAATCATATATATAACCATTTTTTTCAAACATTTCAGTATTTTCGTAGCGCATAGTACATAACGAACCAATTCGTTCAATAGGATCTGAAAAGTAATATTTGACCAACGAATCTAAATCATTCAATAATGTTAAATAACTTGAGAATTTCGTGTAAATAGTATAAGACCAATCACCATTAAAATCTTGAAACCAACAAATATTTTTAAGAATTTGTTCAAAAACATCTAAATTAATTATTTCGTAATATGGTTTATCAGAATCAGAATAAAACACAAGATTGTTAAAACGAATATAATCACTCACGGATAAAACATTACCTTTAAAACCATTTCCATTATCAGATGATAAATATTCATCAGCAACATAATTTTCAACAGCAAAATCAGTCATCTTTTAATAATAATAATAATAATCAAAACTTTAAGTTAATAATATATATTGTATATCATTTAAAAACAATATATAAAAGCATTTCAATTTTTTTAAAGAAAGCCAAAAGCTTTCAACCATCGATGCTCAGCATCTTTAAGAAATCATAATTTACCGAAAAAAAGGCACTACTCAATGTTTAATTTCTCTTCTTAATAGTGCAACCTCTTCTCTTATGGGTCATTCTATATGAGCGACGTAAACGACAGTGTCTAGTAACACGCTTGTAACCCCTGCGACCATAACCCTTAACAGTTTTGCATTTAGGGGTTCTGCGACAACGTCTTACAGATAAATCACGGCATTTTGAAAAACATTTATTCTTTCTAGGCATCTTGATAGAAAATATATATTATACTAATAAAATAAAAATTATACTAAAAAATTATACTTAAAAATTATACTTAAAAATTATACTAAAAAATTATACTAAAAAATAAAATTGAACATAAATAATACTAAATATTTTTATTCATACAACAAAGCAACAAAGCAATTATAAAATGCTAATTATTAACACAATCATTATTTTATTAGGCGCACTTATTCAATTCATAAATATGAATCAGCCAAATATAGCTATTTATTCGATTTTCTTAGCATCAGCATATTCATTAAATAAAAATTATTACGAAAACAATAACAATAACAATAATAAAATAAAAACACATTTGAGAACAAGAAATATAAATGAAACATCCATAGCCACAGCAAATAAGCATATGAATTTGTTAAATAATAACGAAACATACAATTTATATAATATAAATTTACATCCTACTTATGTTATTGAAGCACACATAAGACGCATCTAAACCTAAAAAAACAAAAATAAAACACAAAAATAAATCACAAAAAAACAAAAAACTATTACTACATACTTTCAAGTAATAGTTTTTTTCTCTACATACGTATACTATACACGAATAGTAAAAGGTCGAGAAGAATAACTAATATTTTTATTTTTTTTCAAATAACCTTTGGTTACACTACCTAACACAAATATTTCACTCAATCCAGAATCATTATAAACAAGATAACCAACTTCACGTGAGCAATCATAAGATTTATCATAAGCAAATCTATAATCAAACCCACCATCTTCAACTCCAACAATAAAATAATAATCACACAAGCTACCATCATTATCACAAATAATATTTACATAACTATTAAACCCGACACTAATATAAGTTCTACCTTCTGAATAATTCACAAATTCACAATTATTATTAAATTTTTGCTCCATAGAACGACGCAACCCACTACAATCGTGTATACAAAGATTTTTATAATAAGGCATATTCCCGAGTTTCCAATGAAGCATAGAATCAAACTTTTCTCTCAAAGAGACACAATTAAAATTCAATTTATATTTAAATTTTTGAGAAACATTATCAAAACAAAGAATCCATTTATCATTGTGATTCAACCCAGAATAATAATCTAAAATAATTCCAATAATAGAATATGGAATATCTAAAATATCTAATCTACCATATCCATAATCAAAAGTTTCAATATTCATTTTAAAAATTGTTTAATAATTTACTTTTATAAATAATTCGTGGAGAGAAAACCGTTTCAATTTTTTATAGGTCCCTCTACATATATCTACATAAACATACAACGCACCACACACACTATACTCACTACATCAATGTAGGCGTCTCTTCCTCGTTCTCCTTTTTCTGCCACCAACACCGTGTGAATTTAATATTTCTTCTTGTTGTCGGGGTTTAAGAAAACTGAAAATATGAGAAGAAACATCATTATCTAATTTTTTATGAAAAGGTCTGTCTGTTTTTTTATGCAGTTCGTGTGTATTAAAATTAGTAACCCATTCATCAGTCGGAAATGGGTCTGGAAGAAATGTAAGACGTTCTGCAAATCTTTTTCGAACATCCTCAGGCATATACTTATATTCGTTTCCACTTAAGTTTACATTATTATTTAGTTTATCTAGATTGGTCATACTTTGTGGAAGTGTTACTAATTGATTATTTTCTAAATTCAATGCAGTTAAATTAGTTAAATTACCAATGGTGTCTGGAATATATGTTAGTTCATTTTCATTCAAAAGTAAATCCTTTAAATTACTTAAATTACCAATTGAATCTGGTATATTTGTTAGCTTGTTATTATTCAAATATAATTTCTGTAAATTAGTTAAATTTCCAATTGAATCTGGTATATTTGTTAGCTTGTTATTATTCAAATATAATTTCTGTAAATTAGTTAAATTTCCAATGTTGTCTGGTATATTTGTTATATGACTATGATTCAATTCTAGTAATGTTAATTTACTTAAATTACCAATTGAATCTGATATCTCTTTTAGTTTATTCATATTCAAATATAATTCTTCTAAATTAATTAAATTTCCAATTGAACTTGGTATCTCTGTTAGTTTGTTATCATTCAAATTGAGTACCTTTAATTTACTTAATTTACTAATTGAATCTGGAATATTTTTTATGTAATTAGAATACAAAAACAAATATTCTAAATTACTTAAATTACCAATATCATTTGGTAGTTCATTTATTTTACTATTTGCTAAATTTAAGTTTTTCAAATTAGTTAATTTTAATAAGGAACCTGGAAACACTCCTAGATAAATATCTGCTAATTTTAATCTTTCTAATTTAGTTAACTTTTCAATTTCTGGTGAAATATATTTTATTCCAAATTCAGATTGCATTATGATTAATTCTTTTAAATTAGTTAATTTTCCAATTGAATCTGGAATATGAGTGAATTCCGTATTCCAAAAAATTAAAATTTCTGTTTGCTCAGGAATATCCTCCGGAAATTTAACGGCGACGTTAATAGAATAAGTTTTAGTAGAAGGGTTATAATTAACACCACCTCTCATTTTTCTAGAATACCTCTTTTTCACATTTTTCCTTCTCACACTTTTCCTTCTCACACTTTTCCTTCTCACACTCTTAATCTTAACCATTATATATATTATTGTATAAAATATATATGTATATTATTATTGTATAAATATATATAACATCATACTCTACTCTACTAGCGAACTCTTCTTCTACTCTTTTTTCTTCTTCCACCCGTATTTATATTTCTATTCTTTTTTGTTTGTCTTTCTTCCACTATTTCTCCTTTCTCTCTCTTTTTTGATTCCAAATGTTTAAATATAATATTTTGCTCTTGTGGATGAAAAAAACTGAAAATGTGTGTCGACACATCTTTATTTAATTTTGGATTAACAAGTGGTTCAGTCACGTCGTTGGTTTGTTTATAATAATCTCGCGCACCCATATCACTTTTCCATATTTGATTAGGCATCGGTCTAGGATATTTTCCAAGAGAACTATTAAATTTACCAACAACATTATCATCTAACCATTTGTAATTATTATTATCTAAATTAACACTAGTCAATTTTGGTAGTTTGGTAAGTTCAAGAGGAATAGTTGTTAATCTATTGTATTTTAAATCTATTTTTTCAAGGTTAGTTAACTCCCCAATTTCAGGTGGAAGAGATGTTAGACTATTAAAATTTAAATTTAAAATTTTCAGATTTATCAAATTTCCGATTTCAGGTGGAAGTGTTGTTAGATTGTTATGGGTTAAATCTAATTCTTCTAATTTTGTTAGCAACCCTATTTCAGGGAGAAGTGTTTTTTGATTATCATGGTTTAAATCTAATTTTTTCAGATTTATTAAATTACCGATTTCAGACGGAAGAGTCAATAGTTTGTTATTACCACCCAAAATTAATTCTTCCAAATTTGTTAACAACCCAATTTCAGGTGGAAGACTTTCTAGTTTGTTATGTTCTAAACTTATTTTTCTCAACTTAGTTAATTTTCCAATTTCAGGCGAAATTTTATTTATTCTATTTTTTCCCATTGCGATCATTACTAAATTAGTTAATTCCCCTATGCTATCAGGGATTTCAGATATATTATTACCTGTTAAAAATAATAATCTTGTTTCCTTAGGAATTTTATCTACACTTGGAAAATAATTTAATTTATGTACGGGACTCATTATCTTATATGTTTTAGTATTAGGATTATAAAAATCTTCTAATTTATGTTCGGCCATAAATTCATTATCAGAATCCATATCATTATCATTCCCACCTCTAATTCTTCTTGAATGTTTCCTTCTTTTGCTTCTACTTCCAACATTTAACCTTTTCTTACCTTTCATTTTCCTACTTTTACCTTTCATACTTTTACCTTTCATAGATATACCCATTATATATATTATTGTATAAAATATATATAATATTGTTTATAATAACCCTCTTAACGCGAACTTCTTCTACTCTTTCGACTAATCTTTCGACTTCTTCTTCTAGTCTTTCTTTTCCCACCACCTAAGTTGATATTTCTAGTTTTATTTGCTAATTCATCATCATCCAACGGCAACTCTTCTCTTTCTCTTTTTTTTGTTGGTGGTTCTCTTGCTTTCATTATTTCTTCTTGTTGTTTCAGTGGTAAAAAAGAGAATATTTTAAATTCGGCATCATTAGAAAGACCACTACGAATCAACGGTGCGGTATTATTTTTATCTTGTTGTGCAAATTTTTGTGTGTTCATTTCACTTTTCCATTGTTCTGTCGGCATTGGTCTTTTATAATTTCCTAATTTTTTATCAAGTTTAACTTGCATTTCCTTAGTTAAATATCTGAATGGGTTGTTTCCTAAGGCAACACTATTATTATCTTTTTTATTTGCTACTATTTTAATTTTGAGCAATTCGTCAGGAATTGTTTCTAATTGGTTATTATTTATAGCGAATACACCTAATTTAGTTAAATTTCCGATTTCAGGCGGAATACTAGTTATTTGATTATTTTCTAATCTTAAAAAATACAAATTATTTAATTTTCCGATTTCAGGCGGAATACTAGTTAATTTGTTATTATTTAATCTTAAATCATTTAATTTAGTTAAATTTCCAATTCCAGGTGGAATACTAATTAATTCGTTATTATCCAATTCTAATACCTCCAAGTTAGGTAATCTAAAGATTTCAGGTGGAATACTAGTTAATTTGTTATTTTTTAAACTTAATATTCTCAATTTAGTTAACTTTCCAATTTCAGGTGGAATACTTGTTAATTCATTTTCTTCTAATTTCAATATTTCTAAATTTTTTAAGTTACCAATTTCAGGTGGAAGAGTAGTTAATTTATTTCTTTTTAAACTCAACGCAAACAAATTTTTTAAGTTTCCGATTTGAGGTGGAAGACTCGCAATTTGATTGTTGTCTAATACTAAACCTTCTAATTTTTTTAACACCCCAATTTCAGGTGGAAGACTTGTTAATTGATTACTCTCTAATTGCAAAGACTCTAAATCAGTAAACTTCTTAATTATATTTACTGGGATTTCTGGTATTTGGTTATGTCCTAACATTATTGTTCCTACACCCTCAGGAATATCAGTTGGAAATGTTGTTAAACCACCGTAATCGTCACTATAAGTATCTGTATACATATCATAAATCCCACGTCCACCATGACGACTTTTTCTACTTCTACTCGTCTTAATCTTCCTACTTTTACCTTTCATACTTTTACCTTTCATAGATATACCCATTATATATATTATTGCATAAAATATATAAAATATAACATTAGACAAACATCCAATTCATTAACGATGTCTTCTACTCTTTCTACCACTTTTCTTTCTACTGCTCTTTCTTCTTCTAGTCTTTCTACCACCTTTATTAATATTTCTTGATTTTATTAATTCTTTTTGTTGTTGTGATGGTAAAAAAGAGAAAATATCGATCGCAACATCTTTATTCAATTTTTTACTAATAAATGGATTATCATCAGTGTTTTGTTCATTAAATTCTTGTATATTCATCTTAGTATTCCAATCTTGATTTGGTATGGGACCAGGGAGTTTATTACCAAATTTTTTAACAACAGCATCATCTAACCATTCGTAATTATTACCAATCGAAATAACAGTTTTCAATTTTGGTAGTTTGGTAAGTTCAACAGGAAGAGTTTCTAATTCTGGATTATTATTTAGATATAATTCCTTCAAATTAACTAATTTATCCATTCCAGGTGGAAGGGTTTTTAAATTATTTGTTTTCAAATATAATTCCTCTAAATTTGTTAAATTTGTGACTTCAGGCGGAAGTTCTGTAAATTCATTATTATTTAATATCAATAGTTCCAATTTAGATAATTTACCTATTTCAGGTGGAAGACTTGTTAGTTTATTTTTATTCAAAAATAATTCCTCTAAATTAGTTAAATTACCGATTTCAGACGGAATTTCTGTTAATTCATTATTACCTAAATTTAAACCTCTCAATTTAGTTAATTTTCCTATTTCAGGCGAAATTTTATTTATTTTATTATCGTTTATCATAAATGATTCTAAATTAGTTAATTGACCTATACTATCAGGGATTTCAGTTATATTTTTATTGTGTAACATTAATATTTTGGTGTCCCTAGGAATATTATCTGGAAATTTATTTAAAGGACCCAAAGCAGTATATGTTTTAGTAGCTTTATCATAAAAAAAAGGTATTTGATTATGCGCAATCATAAAATGTACGTCTTCATCATCATCGAATTCATTCATACCATCACCCCAATCAAAACCATCTTCACTACCATCCTCCATAATATCAACATCAATTTCATCAATTTCATTAATATTATTTATATTGTTATTATCCATACCTCCACGTGTTTTTCTGGAATGAGTCTTAACTTTCCTACTTTTCCTTTTCACACTTTTACCTTTCATATTTTTACCCATTGTATATATATATTATTGTATAAAATATATATTTATAAACACTAAATACTTCACTACTTTAACGATGTCTTCTACTCTTCTTTCTTCTTCTCGTCTTTCTACCACCTTTATTAATATTTCTTGATTTTAATAATTCACTTTGTTGTTGTGATGGTAAAAGAGAGAATATTTTGTTCGCAACATCTGTATTTAATTTTTCACTAATAAATGGGTCATCATCGTTTTGTTTACGAAAATCTATTGAATTCATCTTAGTATTCCAATCTTGATTTGGTATTGGACCTCCGAGTTTATTAAATTTTTCAACAACAGCATCATCTAACCATTCGTAATTATTACCAACCGAATTAACAGTTTTCAATTTTGGTAGTTTGGTAAGTTCAACAGGAAGAGTTTCTAATTGTGGATTATTATTTACAAATAATTCCTCCAAATTAGTTAAATTTCCGATTTCAGGTGGAAGATTTGTTATGTTGTTATGGTTTAAATATAATCTTTTTAAATTAGTTAATTTTCCTATTTCAGGTGAAATTTTATTAATTTGATTATCGTGTAAGTCTAATTCAACTAAATTAGTTAATTCTCCTATACTATCAGGGATTTCAGTTATTTGATTACTTCCTAAAATTAATTTTTTAGTTTCCTTAGGAATTTCACTTACATCTGGAAATTCAGTTAATTGGCAAACACCACAATTATATTCTTTGAATTTTTTAATATAACTTTTTGTATTTTTTTCAGTTAAAATAAATTCGTTTCCTACTTTAACTAATTTCATACCTACACCCCCACGCCCACGCGTTCTTCTACGTGTTTTTATTTTCCTACTTTTACCTTTCATTCTTTTACCTTTCACACTTTTACCCATTATATATATTATTATTTAATATATTATTGTATAAAATATCAAATAATTAAATATCAAATTATAAAATTTATGCCTTGACTAAAGCTCTTAATGAATCAACTTCAGCTTTTAAATCTTGAATAGCTTTAACCAAGTAAGGAATTAGGTCAGTAGTAGCAATACCTTTGATATTATCACCAATTTCTTCATTGTAACTACCTTGATTAACAACCTTAGGAAAAATTTCTTCAACTTCTTGAGCAATAAACCCAATACGTTTGGATGAATTATCATCATCAGATTTAAAATCATAAGTAACAGGATTTAATTTCATAACGGAATCCAAGGCAGACCCAATAGGTTTAATATTCTTTTTAATACGACGGTCACTAGTACTAGACCAAACATTTGCTCCCCAATTTAAATAAACACCTACATCAGCATTATTTGCAAATATTGAAAAATAAGTTACATTACTAATAGAAACCCTTGTTTGTAATCTGAAATAATCTACAGAACTAACATTTTTGAAATTAAATGTATCTGATATTTGTGATGTTTTATCAATATTTAAATAACCAGGAACATAAACAGTTTCAGATGCCCTACCCAAAACAATCTGATTACTAGCGGTAATTACAGATTCAGCACCAATAGCAGTAGAATAGCTATAATAAACAGTTGGAGAACTTGTTGTTGTTTTGTCTCCTAAAAATGTGCAAGAATCTAATTGTGTAGCATAACGTCCAGCTTCTGAACCAACACCCACATTATTTGAACCAGTTGTAGAGCTAGACAAAGCCATATAACCCAAAGAACAATTAGCACTTCCTGAATTATTATAAAGTGCTTCAATACCTATACCAACATTATAATTACCGTCTGTGTTTAAATTAAGGGCATTATTACCAAACGCACAGTTATAAGTACCAGTTGTATTTTCGTATAAACTACGAAACCCAAAAGCGTTATTTTGGTCACCAGTAGTGTTTAATTCTAACGCACCAGCACCAACACCAGTATTTTGGGAACCAGTTGTGTTAGTATTCAAACAAGCGCCACCAACAGCTGTATTAAAATCAGTATTAGTATTATTTAAAGAATTATACCCAATAGCAGTGTTATAAGTGCCTGTAGTATTAGTATTTAATGAATAATAACCATAAGCAGTATTACTTTCTCCAGTAGTATTTTTCTGAAGTGAATTCACACCCATAGCAGTATTATAACTACCTGTTGTATTAGCAGCCAAAGTAGAAACACCAACAGAAACATTCCCAACACCAGTAGAAATATTGTCTTGAGAAGCATCACCAATAGCTAAATTGTATGCGCTAGTAGTTTTTAAATTAATTTTACATTTTGAATTAGTAACAGTTAATATACCATCAGAACCAATATTCATACGTGTTTCACCATATGTATTAAATTTTAAACTACCAACAGTTCCAGTAGAATCTAACGCAGTAATACCAATAGCAACTCTATTAGCATCTGAACTAGTACTTCTAAGGCCAATCCAAAAAGTATCACTACTAGCATCACCAAGTAATCTATAACCCAAAGATAGAGGACCATTCACATCAAGAGTAGTAGATGGTGTGGTAGTTCCAATCCCTAAATAACCTTGAGAATCCAAAACCATTTTAACAGTTGTATAATCACCACCATTAGTTCCATTAGCAGGTTTAGTATAAAAAGCCAAACCACCAGGATAACCATTAACAGACCCACCAGAACCAGCAGCAACATATCCTTGTATTTTACCTAATGTCCATTTTTCTCCACTAGTATTACGTGTATTTAAAACAAAAGAACTAGAATTATATAATCCTGAACCAGTATGAGTTGCGGAAGTGCTTATATCACCACCACTCACATCAAGAGTGTAAACAGGTGAAGTAGTTCCGACACCTAATTTACCAGGAACATAAACAGTTTCAGACGCCCTACCCAAAACAATCTGATTACTAGCTGTAATTGTAGCCCCATAACCTAGTGCGGTAGAGTATTGAATAGAAGAATTAGATAAATCTAATCTAATATCTGCAAGTGTTCCTAAAAATGTACAACAAAATGAATCCATAGGATTAAAACCAGC
>JACCDI012152441.1_pt1 | contig 13798 bp, 11 predicted proteins | sample 7442791 | NCBI WGS metagenome assembly JACCDI01 (sample SAMN15323434, study PRJNA562643) | freshwater metagenome | isolation source: river surface water | place: USA:Blue River Watershed | collected 2017-08-15
AATGACCATGCCAAAAATTTGTGCCAACCTACATGGGATGAGAGATACTTTGATACTATTTTTTGGATCCCCATTGTTTGTAACTTGATGTTGCTCATGAATATAAGGGTGTCAGAAGAATAAGGTTTTCTTGCATTAGGCTTGAAGAAAAAAATTTTGGTCAGCACAAACTTGGAAAATAGGAAGGTTTGAAGTGGTTGGATCCTGATCATATAGTATTACTTGTTGTCATTTCAAACATGATCAAAAAAAGAAAAAGGGCAATGCAAAAACTCATGACTTCATTTGGTCTTTGGATGTTGGATGGGTATGGTGATGAAGTGGTGGACAGCAAACATATGGTAAAGTTGGATGAGTTGTTTCAAAATGAGATAATTAAGAATTTTTTATACAAGAAATGAGCTTATGAAGGTTTTTTACTTGAACAGGGGTGAGAATGGTAGTGTGAAAACTGAGATTGTAATAGTGGCAAGTATGTGTTGTTTACTTATGTTATTGGAGGTTAAGGATGTTCTAGGTTGTAGATAGTACATTTCATACTTCAGACTGTGGCAGTTTGGATAATATGTCTGTTTCATTGCATTGATCAACACATATGGCTTCTGAGTATCCACAAGCACTTGTTAGAAAAATATAATATGTAACCATGTTAGTTACAATGTAACAGCAACTTATCCCTAAAAATTTTGATACATATTGTGATATTGCCTTACCATTCCCCAATTTACAGTATCAAAAGAGGTAACAAACAAGATAGTTTCACAGGTGGTTTCTATCCTAATTTCATTTTGTGTCAGAAGTCATCTGTTTACAAACAAACAAAAACAATGGCAAGAATGGAAGTATTACTAGATGTTTCAAAGTTGCATGTGTTTGGCATATGTGTATGTTATAAAAGCACAATTTTCAATGGAAAATTTTGCATAGTTGGGTAATAATTTGTGTCTAGATCTTGTTCTTACTATTATTTATTATTGTTACAAAAATTTAAGTAAATATAGGATGGAAGGTTCAAAGTTCATAAACATAATCTCAGTAATATGGTTTGAAATTTAAAAACTAAGTGGACTAAAGCACTTAAGTCAGTCCCTCATTGGATTTTCACTCAGAAAAATCAAAAGTAATTAAGGATAAAAATGACTTTAAATTATACAAATAATTTTTAATAAAGTTCATGGTGTCCAAAATATTCTTGGCTCAAATCAATAGAAATGATCATTTTGTGAATTTCACTCTAAAATGTTTGAGAGAGCAAGTGCTTGCTTGACAAGCTGTGCTTACACTATAAGGAAACACATCCAAAATTTCAACGTTTTTGATCTTCCTATAAGTTAGAATGTCTATTTTGATCAGTTTTGTTTCTACATTAATCTTGATTTAGAAACTGAAATTTTTACTACTTTCTTTTGGGATTATGTAATTATATTTACAATGAGTATGGACACATTGGTGAAAGCATTTAATATTCAAACTGTTTTGAAATCAAAAGATGTTTAGAAGATGATTTACGTGAACTATTAATTTAGAGGCTTGTGAAAGGGAAATCTGCCTACATCAAGTTTCATACCTATGAATGCAAAAAGTATACATGATAATATTTTCTATATGAGCCAAAGTGAGTTGGGGGTAGAATCTTCCAGTCTTGGTTTAAAGAGTCTGATGAAATTCAATGTGATTCATCTTGGACAAGTATATGTGATTAGCAATGACTATCCTACTGCACATTTTAGAAAATTTTGTACAGTTACAATTCTTCTAGATTACTATGGGAATACTAAGCAAATGTTACACAGGTTAAGATTTCCTATCCACTACAACATTGATATTTGATATCATAATTCCTAATTCCTACATTCTAAATGTACCTGAATTAACATCCATGGTCACAAGTAAACAATGGACATTATTTCCATCCAAAATTATAAATTCAACTACCAGATTCAATACCCCTTGACATTCCTTGACCTGATCTAGCTGCAGTAGATAAGGTTTCAGCCATTTACACACGAAAATCTAGTGATGTTAAAATAATTCAACTTGCTTCATATTGACTTCTTCAATCAATACATTCACACCCAATTGATGCTCAGAAAATTGAGGACTTCTTTTTTTAGTAGCTCCTTGATTGTAACGTACCATTTAAAAGTGTATCCAATGGAAGAAATGCTTTTGATAAACTACTTGAATGTGTATGTGATCAAATGGTCCTCTTGAATATGAAGGCACTTGTAAACTTGACAATTATTTGAAAAATGGGAATATTTTTAACAAAAACTTAAACATCCAAGTGACAACAAAACCATTTGTTACAAAGAGAATGGGAAAATAATTTGTGTGACTCATAGTAAATTCTTAATTTGCATTATGCAAATGAAAATTCTCAACAGCATATCAAATTATATGATAAAAAATTTGTCCAGAAAATTTATTGAAATTTGATGTCTATGATATCACACAAAGACACTATGAATTCAATCATCCCCATGCAAATATTATTGATCCAACATGAATGTTCCTGCCTGAAATATATATCAAGGTAGTGGTAAAATGTGAGAAAAAAAGGAAGAAATGAATATATAGTTTTCAAGTAGGTAGCAAAGTCCAAGTCAATGAAATAATAGATTTAAGATTTATATTTCCTCAACAGAATTGGTTGAAATGTCATTGTCCCATTGGTAATAAATGATAGTAGGTACACCAACTCACAAATGATTGGTAAATCATTCTTTCTTCATAATCTTGTAAGCATAAAAAATCAGCTGCGATGATTATTCCAATATTGAGTCAATGAGTAAAAAATGCATGGGTAAAATTGATGTGACAGATAGTTATGATGATACCAACAGCTATGCTCAAATGGATTGTTGAATGGATTTGAAATAGATTGAGATTTTCTGACCCCTTCCTAATAAAGATAAACAGCCATTTTGCAAAATATGGGATCTTGTTTTGAAAATAAGTAAGCTGGAAAACACAAAGAATTGTTGATTCACATGCTAGGTAAATATGTAGTTGCATCATCAAATATGTAGTAATTTTGAATATGTTTTAAGTGACTTTTCAAACATGGATGAAAGTCAATGGAATTTCTTAAGTGGATTACATTAGTGTATCCATAGATATGCTCATTTTGAGATCAAACATTAACTTTGCTAACAGATAGCATTGTACATGTTGACCAAGTTGTTGGATACATCCACCTTGACCATTTTGGGCATGAGTGATGAACTCACTACATTGCTCATGAGTATTTCACAGGAATATTGTTTATTGGAAATCAAGCTTGATGATTTTAACAAGGAGATACAAAATTTATGGCTCGCATCTTCCTCTGGTTTTATGGCATATCACTTTTTAATATTGGAGTCATTCCATGCTAAAGGAAGAAAACTGAACCAACATGTCTGGGATTGATGACTTTCTTAGTTAAATAAATCCTCTTCATATTAATACCTGGAAGGTCACCCCATTTCCTATAATTTGATTGCTTATATTTAGTATTTGGGTCACCAACAAAAGTATTGGGGGTTGAAAAATCAAAATTTTGAATTGGATCGATATTTTCTAATATCATCAAAACCCCAAATTCCTATTTCAAAAATCTTAGGAAAATGATTTATTTTTTAATATATAATTTGAATTTATTCATTACTTTTATAAATGAAATTCATGTTTATCATTATCATGATGATGATGAGAATGTCAACTACCAACTTAATTGTGACAAAATGAGAGAAAAAGGTGTAAAATTTATTTGCTCATGTTTCCCCTTTTAACCCACTTTCCATTCTTATGCCCCTATCACCCCATACATTGCAATTGTCACTAATAGTGGCCCTTCATTCTTGTACACAGGGCTTCTGACCCTTTAATTGTTTTTAGAACACAGTGATTCTTTCACCATCTATGTCAATAACAAAGACCAGACTATCAACATGTTTTCCAACCCTAGACACCCTCCATGTCATTGCCTCCTTTTCAACCCTCCATGTCCCTCTCTGTTTTCCTCCTCCTAACATCTGTGCCATTTGGTCTGATGCCACTTGTTGAAATTTACTATCATCATTATTGACTTTTCTTTCTTTTTTGCTGTTGCCACTACCTCTACCACTGATGCCACATGGGGTTAGACTTGAAGCAAGGCTGCCACTACCATCTCATCCTCCTTGTCCTTGGCAAAGTCTTCACAAAAAGATTTAAGAGGAATGAGTAACTTTAGAGAAAAGGCCCCAACAATGAGTACAGAGGCCATTTGCCATTTGCCAACATTGCTCTTGACTTCTCAATCTATTTTATAATTGCCCCTGTCTCTACAATATCCAATGTGCACAATTTATCAAACACCAATTCTGCCACCAACTTAGCCAATAAACCACATTATTGTGTCTGAGGAAAAGAATAAAATAGATATGAAAATAATGGTAATAGGGAAAAATGTTGGAACACTTTTCAAGATGTCCTTGATCTAATTGACTTGGAGTATCATAACTGTTGTGAGCATGTTCAGATGATAGCATGGATGAAATATCATGTGGTATCACCATTTAGAAGTATAGATAAACTAAAGTTGGTGGTTTCTCTCAAATAAATTCAGATTTGATATAAAAATGTTTTACAAATTTCATTCTTTGAATTTGTAGAATCTATCATTGGCATCTGATAAAATTATGATTTGGCAAAGAATGTAGAAGTATTTAGTGTGTTACATTTGGCCCCTTTTCCATATCACCTCATTCATATGAAATCACAGGAATTATCAACAAAAAAAGAAAAGATCAAAACAAGTAATTCAAATATATCACAATATCAAAAATTCATATAGAGAGGTATAACCTATTGTTATGTAGTGAACAGATTGAGAGATATGATGAGATTGATCCCAAACTAAATTTGGTGAAAATCAACCACTGAAAAAATTCCACTTTTTACTGCGCTTCTGAATATTTACTATAAATTGAATGTCAAATGTTTGAATGGCAATACCTTTCAATCATAAATCTCAACCTATTGCTGCCAAAAATACTGTCAGCTATTTTAATATTATGCTATAAACACTTACATAGAGATATGATTGCCTTTCACTCTTGCATGTCAGAATTTGTTCCCAATGGACCATGTTTCATAATAGTTTGACAGTTCCTCAGAATTGTACTTTAATTTCTGAATCTTGATGTTTATCTCCTTGACCTTCACCTCCCACACACTACATTTTCCTTGAGAGACATAAATACCATTAACAATCTTTTCAATGTATATTTTGACTCTTTTCATTCTCTTCAAGTTACCCAAACTAAGTATTCACTCATTTATGTTTCTCTACTATCTTACTATAGACATCAATGGTCTGTCACAAATATCTTCTTTTGGAACTGTAGCCAAACATGAAAGAAAATTTCTCAAAAATTGATAAAAATTTCATTATGTCACTCTGACATTAGTACTGATAACCTTGTCTACATTTGTGCTCAACAGCACAAGACTTCTTTAGATGAAGACAAAAACTTCCTATAAATAAAATAATTTCAACAAAAAACAGTCTTTGTAATTGCAAACATAGAATTCAAGTGAACTTCAACTTTGACCACCCTCCTCCTCCAGAAAAATCTAGAAATATTGCTAACATTAAGAAAGATCAGACTAGTCAAGGTCACACTAGTCGAATTGTGATGTACATCAAAGATTGTTAATATATACTTTCATTTTCACAAAATGAAACATTTTGAATTGCATTAAATCTGTATTACTTATTACAACAGGTCATCACATTATGTCTGACCTTAAAAACTGTACAATAAGTATGGATTAAAATCATAAATCATTTATCTGTCAGTTCAAAAAACTACTTAGTTAGAGTGTATTTTTTCAATTCATACATTGTCTCAGCAAAAAAAACTCCTTACATTCCCAATGAAACCAAACCATTACTTATTAGTGGTCTCATTACACACTAAGGTACAGGATTTGGGTAGTGGCAAGCTGATTCAAATCTATTCTTGATCATCAAATTCACATACCATAGTAGTTGATAGTTAATTATTAACAGAAAAAAATATGAACCTAGAAACCTAATTCATTTTTCTTTTGGTAATTGTCAAAATGAATTGCTCACAAATTTGCATTACAGAACAAACAAATTTTCTTAGTATCAACAGGTTTAATTTCACCCAGACCTTCTCCACTTGCTTTCAACAATATCCTCCTTCAATGACAATATCAGTGTCATTGCTTTGCCAAAGAGTAAGTGATATGTTTGTGCTTCTTAGGATGACCCTTGAATTGTTTGTGTGGTAGGATAGAGTTAGTGTGTGTGCTAGCAATGGCTCTAACATTTTTAATTTGACTGCATACATCACCTTTCAAAGTTCAGGTGAAATAAAACATATATGAATCAAACCTTATGAAATACTCTGACTCTATCAAATTAAAGCTCATAGCATCATCTTTTCAGCAATGATGTGGTCTGCTAGGTTGAAGAAATTAGTTTTAGTGCTAAATGCCAAAAATCCTGATTGTTTGCATTCATCTGTACTAAAAGAATTGACTAAGGTGTAGCATGATAGTTTTACAATGGCAAGACAAAAGCCAACCCCAAGTTGATCATCCAAGTGGTTGAGATCAACTGGAAGGTTCATAGATACAAAGTGAACTGTGTTGTCAAGTGTAAGCTGACATTGCTCAATAATTTTATTCAGGCACCATTTGCACTTGGAAGCAGCATCCAAATGGCACCAGTGAATGAGGATTGGGAGAATTTTGAACATCTTGATGCATTAGAGGGGCTACTGGAAATAAAGAGTGCAATGACGTTTTTAACAAAAAACAGGATTTTAGGTGGTACAAACAATGTTCCTGGGATAATGGTCACATTGGTTGATTGTACTCTTTGATTTTGTAATAGCAGTGAGTTGATTCCAGAAGAGAATGTCACAAGAGATGAATCAGTCTGGTGTATTCTACAAGCAAAAATTATCAATTACAATTATTTCATGTTGTAGCTCAGAGAGGGAGGACTTTTTGCAGAATGATGCGCAGTAGTTTTTAATTTGTTTAATAGTTGATGATGGGAGTGGTACAGAGGAGCTCCATATCCTTTCCATCTACTTCAATGTCCAAATGGACATAACTACCTCATCAAAGCTGGCTCCAATTCTCCAAAACAAATAAACATCAATTGACAACTCAATTGGTGGAGCATAGACCATTCCTGTGCATGTGTTTTAGGTTTTAGCACCAATTCTGTTGAAATTATAATTGTTTCAATTCTACCAAAAGTTTGCTTATTTCCTCCATGCAAGATATATACATACATGGACACACAAAGTCTCAAAGAGGACTTCCACAATCTCCTGATAATTCTGGACAATAGTGGATTGGCAACATTATTTTGGCAATATTCAAGATTTTAATTGCATGATCATGGACTAAAAATAATAACTGCAATAGTTAACTATCACAGTTAATACCTGTGATAGATAACTATCATCATCATTAAGTGTAGTGATGTATCACTTACATAGTAATGACAACCATTAAATATTACTAATATTAACTGTGATAGTTAACTATCATGGATATTAACTGTGATAGTTGACTATCACAGATAATAATTGTAATAGTCAACTATCAAAATTAATTATGGTGATAGTTCCTTGGACATGTTTGTCCACGTAACAATAAAATAAATTGCTAAAACATCATTGCCATTCCATTGTCTACCTAGTAACTAAGTATATGAGACATAGTCAACTGTTGGAGTTTCTTTTGTGGAGACAGAGAACAACATCATTCAAGATATTGTATTACAGTGTATCACCTTTATGCCATCTGTTCTATCAAAAGGTCTGGTTTCTGGTTTCAGTTGTTGTTAATTTGAATATGATGTTATCCATCAATATTAATACAAAATGAATGTGCATATATTAATCTAAAGAAATAAAATTTGTCATGATAAATATAGTTACACATTTATCATTGTGTCCAACAAAATATTTAATGATGGGCTAATGTAATTGTTATTCCAAATTCCAAATCTGAAATCAAATGGACAGCTGCACCTGGTATTTTCCATCACTTCTTTTTGTTAGTAAACACATAAATTGAATGGGTTTTCAAAACTCAATACATTAGTGTGACAAAATATGAATTTTCTAGTTTTGAACCGAAAACAAATATGAACTCCAACAAAGACAAAAATATCATTATTACACTGCAATAAATATTTCAACAATAGGACAAATTAAGAAAATTCCTAGTCATGTACCTAAAATAAATATGACTAATACCAATCAAAACTGTAAAAATCGTGGGTACACTATGTGTAATAAATATGTAAACAATAGGACAAATATGCAAAATTTTTGCTGTCTACCTAAAATGTATATGAAGAATATTCATTAGAACAGACAAATATGGGTGCACAAAATGTAATGAATTTGTAGATAATAGGACAATCATTCTAAATTCCTAGTCATGTACTGAACAGAAATATGATGAATAACATTAAAAATGAGAAAACTATAGTTTCATGATATGTTATGAATATGTAGGCAACAGTACAAGTACACAGCATTCCTAGTGGTGTGCCAAAATAAATATAAAGAATATCAATAGGAACAAAAAATATCATGGATAAGCAATGGTATATGCATGACCATTATAATAGTACCATCTTAATCATGATATTACAGTAATGGTAGGTAGTAAACAAAGTAACCATAAAACAATATAAAGATTTGATTTTTGTAATTATCTACCAATATGACAAACACCAAGAAAAAACCTCATTGTCCTTGTGATATTTGTTATCATTTCAAAAATCCTTGTACAATAATGACATTCAAACTAAGTTGATTCAAAAACTAAAGTATCATTTGAATTCAAAATTACAATGGGGGCATTCATTGTTTGTTGGGAACAGATGTTGGCAGTGTATGATTGAGAAACAACAATATACTTAACTGGATTGAACATACACATTCAAATAAACATCAAACATCCAAATAAGATACAAGGTCTATCCAAAGAGCAGTTCCATAATCAATCAATATTACAACTCTACCAAAAAAGATTTTGTCTCAGCAACACATTTGATAATATGTTGGGGGAGCATCTGTTGAAAAAAGAAAAGACAGGATTGGGCATACATTTTGACAATTTACTAGGCAATACTTATTGAATGGGGGATGAGTGATGTGCATTGGATAACAACTATCATCAAACCCATTTAGGGGAAAGCTTTTCTATTGGACACATTGAAATCATATAGGGGGCCAAGCAAACAAGATATGTTTTCAATCCACTGTAGATTTCAAAGTACAAAAATTTGGAAATCACCAAATTGAAAAAGAATCGTGACAAAATTAAATATATCCCAGAAATCATCTCATTCATGGCATTGTCACAAATAATTTTGGAGAAGTGTACAAAAGAATTACAAAGTGACATTCAAAGGACTATAATTGCTCCAAACAACATTACCAAATAAAAAATGAGACAGCTGTGGTACCATTTATGTTTCTTCAATGGGAGTTTCAATTCCAACCAGAAACATATCAGTGCACAAGGCCTCTTGATACACACCCAGGGAGGATGGGTACTCAATATTTGAAGTGGTAGTGGCATGCTGGTGGAATTATTACCACTCTCCTGCATGAGCAGTTAGTTGTATCATCATTATTATTTTAAACTATTCCCTTGTTGCCATCCTCACCCCCACCTTCCTCAGCCTTCTGCCTTAACCCCTCCTCAGCCTTCTTAATCTCTTCAACTCAAACACCACTTATTTCCACCAACATGGCTGCCTTATCTTCCTGGAACAGTATCTTGAAGGTTTCAAGCAGTTCAAGCTTGTGCTGCTCATTCAAGTGTCTGACCAAGGGCGGTCTTTTTGATCAAGATCTGCTCAGCCTCCAGCTTTTCAAAGGATGCCTCCTCCTCATCTCTCAACTTCATTATAGAGGGAGCAGCCTTTTCCTTCTCCATGATCTTCCTCTATTTTTACCTCTTCTCTGGCACTTTCACATCCCCTGGCTTTTCCATTCCATTCCATTTGAGGAGTGCTCTCAATTCTGGGCCAGTAAGAGAATTGATTGCTTTGCCCAGTCCCAAAATTTCCCTTGCTGCTCTCTCTCTTGCAGCTGCTGCTAACCTCTTCTTTTTCTTTCTTCAACTCTGCAATCCTCGCCTTCCTTGCAGGCATCTCCACTACCTTGAATGAATCATCTGATGTGAAATGCTTAGTTGGGAATGGCCTGGACATGTCCTGAACATGGCAAAATGCCCTCAAATCATGCAAACAGCGTGTCCTGTCTGGACATTTGAATACCAGTTTGATGGAGCCAATGCACAAGTAGCCACTGTACATCAATTATCCAAAAATCTTGAATATTTCTTTTTTAGTGCATTTTTGATTAGTTCAGACCTTCACAAAGCAGGTGCACACATTTAAAAATATAGTACAACAGAAAGTGTTTTTCACCTAAAGTTCAGGATTTGGGGGATTTCAAGGACATGTCCAGTGTCCAGTCCTGTGTTCACAAATTTAACAGGACAGGATGTAGGACAGTCCCAACTAAGGTGAAATGTTCTCCTCCTGTCATGGCAAAAATGACACCATGTGTTTTCGCCTTTTCCAATGCTTTCACCCTCTCCATCAAATTTGCCCCTATCACCAATGCTGCAGACACTTCCATTTTCTTCCTAAGCTCTGCCTTCAAAAATTCCCCGGAACACCCCAAGTCATCAATAAATCACATGCCAGTGTGTTTGCCCTCTGCATCTCCACCATCTACCATCTTGAAACTTCACAACAAACCTGCTTTTTATTCAGGCAAGCATGAGTGGTTGACACTGCTCCCACTGCCTACTAAGCAGCAACACATTGTGCCTTTGAAAATGATCCAGCAAAGGCATCAATGTATGTATTGATTCCTGTCTCTGGATCCAATCCAACAATCAATGGAACAAAACTGAGGGGCTTTCCATACAGCAAACAATTATAGCAGCACTCACTTAAATTGGATCAAAATTCAGTCTTAAAAGGACCATATGTCCTATCTGTCTCTTGTGTGACAGCCATTTTTTTGAGACACCTGGGAAGATGTAGAATCCCCAGTGTCTTGACCAAGCCACCAATTTGGCATCAATTTGTCCTAGCTCACCATCAAGTTTGATACAGACCCTTTTCCCTGGGACATCTTTGGCATTAGAATAGAGAGGAATAATATTAACAACTAAATATTTCTGAAACTCTTTCTTATTAATTCCCCCCTTTTCATTCAATCCAAATGTGTACGGGAAAGTTTTGACCTCATTGCATCCAAACTGTACTCTCACATTCTTCATAAATTTAAAAGTTTCAAGACAAACATGCTCATGTACTTCTGATTTGGCAGTTGTGGAGAACTGAATATGTGGAGACAATACTTCCCCAGCAGATGTGCTTCCAGTGATGAGCATGAGAATCTTGAGCTGAAGAAGCTTGTTGGACCTAGGATATTCATATTCAGACATAAAAATAATGATTATGTCACTGATAAGACATAAGGTGCAAATCAGGGTAATATATTGAAAAAACAGGGTGTATAACTAAAACCTTTATTAGACTTGTATGATATATTATGTTCATCTGATTGGCTGATTGAGGCCAACTTTGGCATGTTTTTTGTGGGTTGATAATATTGGGTAAATGTTTTGCATGCATGTTCAAATGTGCAAAGCATATGTGCACAAATGCACAAATTTTTCTCATTTCCCGAAGTGGGCATGCTGCTGATGTCAGCATTTCCTTAGCTTTCTTGTTCCCTAGAAGCTTATGCAAAATTGCATAAACATTAGGGAAAAACTTTCCTGAGGTTTCAAATCTCCTGAAAGTTTGACGCGATTTTGCATAAATATTTTGCATGAATCATACGAAATTTTTTTATGTATTTATGCATTTTTATTTCGTAGGTTAGAATTTTGTGGACGAACATAGAGGCAGAAATGCATTTTTTATAATCCACGCGCCACGAAGTTCTTCCATGTTTGTGGACGTCAGACAGACGAGAATGATTTGCGCATTTGTGCATTTATGCATTTGCGCAATTGAATTTTGGAATCAACCCATTGACCGATAATGATATGACAAACATTATATTATGATATGTGTAATTTTGAACACGCTCCATAATTATTATATACGTCACATTATCAACTCTAACGTAATAGAACTTCGGCGTAGTTAATAATTTATAGGGGAATTATTGTTAGAAAAATGTGACGATGTGTTGGTCTGCACATCATCAGAATCATTCACGAAACATTACATCAAAACGTGAGAAACCTATCTATGATACAATGATTATTTACTCTAACAATAAGTAATCTCTACCTGGAGTACAAAATCATTGTGTATTTACTCATAATCAAATTAAAAATGAACAATCGTTACAGTATTGAGAAGCATATGTTTTTTTTAATATCTTAGTTAATTACTGGAAAATATGACAACATGTTGGTCAGTACTATGAAATACTCATTCTTGAATGATACAGTCAAAAAATGAGAACACTAATTTTACGCAGCTGTTGAAAACTCTCATTATTACTAGTCTCCATCTGGAGTACAGAGTAATTGTGTAATCATCGAGTCTTCAATTGAGACAACACAATCTTCACACAAAAAACAAAATGTCACAGAAAACAACAGAGTCATCCACCTCTTCTGCAGCAAAAGTTACCCACGCGTTGAAGGTGCTAGGGGACATACAGGAAAAGAGAGATGAGGAAATAGCAAAATACTCATCGGAGGCTATTCATGATGAGTCAGATATAGAGAGCGACTCAAAATCACCATTGTTTGATCGTTTTTATGCAAATGGAGGATCAAAAACACTGCTCCAAATGACCAATTTCAACTGTCGTGAAATCGATCATTTGTGGCATCGTTGCTGTACTGTTCTCAATGAAAAGTTTACATTAGGAAGAGGTAAAAAAACTGATGTCTCACCTAAGGACATCCTCTTTATTGTCCTGTGTGTTGTGAAAACTCCAACAAATTGGGATTTAATGGGTGAGATTTTCGAAAAAAAAGGACCCACACTTCAGCGGCTGTTTTCTCGCGCTGTCGACATCTTGAGTCCCATCCTCTATCAAGATTATGTACTTGATTGCTTTGCAAAGTTGTCAATGACAACTCTCATCAACAAGAAAGCGCAGTTCAAAAACTTTCCCTGTGCTCTCTATGCCACTGATGTCATTTTTCAGCAGGCAAATCGTCCTTCAGGAAACATGCTTGAGGGTAAACATTACTTCAGCGGTAAGCACAAGCTGTATGGCTTCAAAACTGAAGTGTCTGTGACACCATCAGGACAGGCGGTTGATGTCACGGACCATAGCGCAGGCAGCATATCAGACTTTGTTATTTTTCGGAACAACTTAAACTTCCATAACCAAGCACTAAAAAAATTTGGTGACGACACAAAAATTGCTGATGACATTGAAATGTCATCAAAGTTCCCTGACTCCTGGGCCATTCTGATGGACAAAGGATATCAGGGAGCTCATCAATACGTCAGAGCAATCATCCCCAAGAAAAAACCACATGGCAAAATGATATCCATCGAAGATGCCAGTTGGAATGCAACAGTTTCAAGCGACCGTATCATTGTCGAAAACTATTTTGGTCGTCTCACGAAGCTTTGGGGCATTATTGCATCAAAATTCAAGTGGGGAGAGGAAAGTTACGATGCTCTATTCCGCCTTTGTGTGGCATTGACTAATTATCATATTTCTTTGCACCCCCTCCGTGACGAGGAAGA
>JACCDI012155859.1_pt1 | contig 13797 bp, 10 predicted proteins | sample 7442791 | NCBI WGS metagenome assembly JACCDI01 (sample SAMN15323434, study PRJNA562643) | freshwater metagenome | isolation source: river surface water | place: USA:Blue River Watershed | collected 2017-08-15
ATCCCCAGGGCAACGGCAAAGGCATGGTTTGCAAGGGTTGCTACAACGATTCCCGCGAGAATCGGAAGCGCCTTCGGAAAACGCGCGGCAAGAACCAGGGTCAGGAGCTGGGTCTTATCCCCAATCTCCCCGATGGCAACAGCCCCCGTGGCCGTCAAAAAAGGGTCCAGATTCATGTCCTCACTTTACCGGAGCCCTTCACCCTTCGCAAATGACGAAGGGTAGGTCCAAAATCACGCATTCTCAGGGGGGTTCGATTCCCGTATCGTCCAGTACATACCAAGTGGCACCAATCAGGGAGAAGAGGTATGTCGCAGCCGACAACATCCGCAGGGCGTCGTTTCCGCGAGGCACTTGCGCAAGAAAAACCACTACAGATCATCGGCGCGATCAATGCAAACCATGCGCTGCTCGCAAAGCGCGCGGGTTTCAAGGCCATATACCTCTCGGGGGGCGGCGTCGCCGCCGGATCACTTGGGCTTCCGGATCTCGGCATCTCTGGGCTCGACGATGTGCTCACCGATGTTCGCCGGATCACCGATGTCTGCGACCTGCCCTTATTGGTCGACGTCGACACCGGGTTTGGTGCGTCGGCCTTCAATATCGCCCGGACGACAAAGTCGCTGATTAAGTTCGGTGCCGGCGCACTTCATATCGAAGACCAGGTCGGCGCAAAACGATGCGGCCACCGACCCGGCAAAGCGATCGTAAGCCAGGAAGAGATGGTGGATCGTGTTCGTGCTGCGGTTGATGCACGAACGGATCCTGATTTCGTGATCATGGCGCGCACCGATGCGCTCGCCGTCGAAGGACTTCAGTCCGCCATCGATCGCGCCTGTGCCTGTGTTGAGGCCGGCGCCGATGCGATCTTCCCCGAGGCGATGACCGAACTGTCGATGTACAAGGAATTTGCAAAGGCCGTGAAGGTTCCTGTCCTCGCAAACATCACCGAGTTTGGCGCGACACCGCTCTACACCACGGATGAGCTAAGAACAGCGGATGTTGCTATGGCGCTCTATCCTCTGTCCGCGTTTCGCGCGATGAACAAGGCCGCCGAGACCGTCTATCAAGCAGTTCGCAAAGACGGCACCCAGAAGAACGTCGTCTCAATGATGCAGACCCGTCAAGAGCTCTACGACTCAATTGGATACTGGGACTACGAGAACAAACTCGACGCCTTGTTCCAAAATAAATAGGGCAGACAAGGCGACTTTACGGTCGCCTTGTTTTTCTGGTCCCCCGCCATGTCCAATTTCTTCCTTGCCATTTTCTGTTTCTCTCTTTTTGACCACACTGACTGACCATGACCACTTCTTCAGAACTCGCCCCTAACACCCCAAAACCCAAAAAATCCGTCGCGCTTTCTGGCGTGACTGCCGGCAACACCGCGTTATGTACTGTCGGACGTACTGGCAACGATCTGGCGTACCGAGGCTATGACATTCTCGATCTCGCAGAGACCTGCGAATTTGAAGAGATCGCCTATCTATTGGTCCATGGAAAGCTCCCAACGTTAGCCGAGCTCAATGGTTACAAGGCCAAGCTCAAGGCACTGCGCGGGATCCCCGCGAATGTCATGCAGGCGCTGGAATCGTTACCTGCATCGTCCCATCCGATGGATGTGATGCGGACGGCCGTGTCGGCACTCGGATGCAACCTGCCGGAGAAAGATGACCATGCTGCGCCGGGTGCGCGCGACATCGCTGATCGACTCATGGCCTCACTGGGCTCCATGCTGCTCTACTGGTACCACTACAGCCATAACGGCAAGATGATCGACACCGAAACGGACGATGACTCAATCGGCGGTCACTTCCTGCATCTGCTGCACGGCCGCACGCCCCCTGACGAGTGGGTCCGTGCCATGCACACGTCACTGATCTTGTATGCCGAGCACGAATTTAACGCATCAACCTTTGCGGCCCGCGTCGTCGCCGGCACCGGCGCAGACTTCTACAGCAGCATTACGGGGGCCATCGGCGCGCTGCGCGGCCCGAAGCACGGCGGCGCGAACGAAGTCGCCTTTGAAGTTCAGAAACGGTATGACACCCCAGATGAGGCGGAAGCGGATATTCGTCGTCGGGTCGAGGCCAAAGAAGTGGTGATTGGATTTGGACACCCGGTCTACACCATTGCGGACCCACGAAACAAAGTGATTAAAGAGGTCGCACGCCGACTCTCACTCATGGCCAAAGACACCAAGATGTTTGATATTGCCGAGCGCCTTGAATCTGTCATGGCCGATGCCAAGAAGATGTTCCCCAACCTCGACTGGTTTAGCGCGGTGAGCTATCACATGATGGGGGTCCCGACCGCCATGTTTACCCCACTCTTTGTCATCTCCCGTACCTCAGGCTGGAGTGCCCACATCATTGAGCAGCGCGCGGACGGCAAGATCATTCGTCCGAGCGCGAACTACATCGGACCGGAAGACCAGGCGTTTGTTCCGATCGAGAAGCGTAAGTAAACGAGGTCGCCCATGAACACCGCTCATCGTAAGCCCCTGCCTGGTACTACGGTCGATTTTTATGACACGCGTGAGGCCGTAGAGGCAATTCGCCCCGGCGCCTATGACAGGCTGCCATACACCTCGAAAGTGCTCGCCGAAAATCTCGTGCGTCGGTGTGACCCAGCGGCGCTACACGATGCACTGCTTCAGATTATCGATCGCAAACGTGATCTCGACTTCCCTTGGTTTCCAGCGCGCGTGGTCTGCCATGACATTCTTGGTCAGACCGCACTTGTGGATCTCGCCGGATTGCGCGATGCTATTGCTGAAAAAGGCGGAGATCCCTCACAGGTGAATCCCGTCGTTCCGACACAGCTGGTCGTGGACCATTCGCTTGCGGTCGAGTGTGGCGGCGATGATCCTCAGGCCTTCGATAAGAACCGGGCCATCGAAGACCGACGAAACGAAGACCGGTTTCATTTTATTGAATGGACACGGAAGGCTTTTCGAAATGTCGATGTGATTCCCCCAGGGAACGGCATCCTCCATCAGATCAACCTAGAGCGGATGTCGCCAGTCATTCAGGTCAAAGACAATGTGGCATTTCCCGACACGCTCGTCGGTACTGATAGCCACACGCCGATGGTCGATGCCCTTGGCGTCATTGCGATTGGCGTCGGCGGGCTTGAAGCGGAAAGCGTCATGCTAGGCCGAGCCTCCTACATGCGTCTTCCCGAAATTGTCGGTGTGCACCTCACCGGCCGCCCACAGCCCGGCATCACGGCCACCGATGTCGTCTTAGCATTGACCGAGTTTCTGCGTAAGCAACGGGTGGTCTCTGCGTATCTGGAGTTTTTTGGAGAAGGGGCCTCAGCCCTCACCCTGAGTGACAGAGCCACCATCTCAAACATGGCGCCCGAATTCGGTGCGACGGCGGCCATGTTCTACATTGATGACCAGACGCTACGCTATCTGCGACTCACCGGTCGCGATGACAGTCTGGTGCGCCTTGTAGAAACCTATGCGAAACAGACGGGCCTTTGGGCGGATCAGCTGAAAGACGCCGACTATGAGCGGGTACTGCAGTTTGATCTCTCGACAGTCGTTCGCAACATCGCAGGACCATCGAACCCTCATAAACGCGTGGCAACTACCGATCTTGCCAGCCAAGGCATCACCGGAAAGGTCGAAACCACACCAGGTCTCATGCCAGACGGTGCAGTGATCATCGCTGCGATTACCAGCTGTACCAACACCAACAACCCTCGCAATATGGTGGCGGCAGGCCTACTGGCCCGAAATGCCAATCGTCTGGGATTAACCCGAAAGCCCTGGGTGAAGAGCTCGCTGGCGCCAGGCTCGAAGGCAGTGGCCCTGTACCTGGAAGAAGCCGCCCTACTTCCAGAGCTAGAGCAACTTGGATTTGGTGTCGTCGCATTTGCCTGCACGACCTGTAACGGTATGAGCGGCGCATTAGATTCAAAGATCCAACAGGAGATCATTGATCGTGATCTCTATGCCACGGCGGTGTTATCCGGTAATCGAAACTTTGACGGTCGCATTCATCCCTACGCGAAACAAGCCTTCCTGGCATCCCCTCCCTTGGTCGTCGCCTATGCGCTCGCGGGGACCATTCGTTTCGATATTGAAAAAGACAGCTTCGGTCAGACCGCCGATGGCAAGCCAATTCACCTTGAGGATCTCTGGCCGACCGACGAAGAGATTGATGCAGTGATTGCGAAAAGCGTGAAACCCGAACAGTTCCGCAGCGTCTATGAGCCGATGTTTAAGGTTCGACTGGATAGCGGCGAGAAAGTCAGTCCTTTGTATGAATGGCGTCCCAAGAGCACCTACATTCGTCGCCCCCCGGATTGGGAGGGTGCTCTTGCAGGTGAGCGCACCATGCGTGGCATGCGGCCGTTGGCGGTGCTGGGCGATAACATCACCACCGATCATCTATCGCCATCGAATGCGATCTTGCTCGACAGCGCAGCAGGCGAATATCTGGCAAAAATGGGGCTTCCAGAGGAAGACTTTAACTCCTACGCCACCCACCGCGGGGACCATCTCACCGCACAGCGTGCCACCTTTGCGAATCCTAAGCTGCTGAACGAGATGGTGAAAGAAAATGGCAAGGTGGTTCAGGGCTCACTGGCGCGCGTTGAACCAGAAGGCAACGTCATGCGGATGTGGGAGGCAATTGAAACCTACATGAACCGCAAGCAGCCATTGATCATCATCGCGGGAGCCGACTATGGCCAGGGCTCTTCCCGTGACTGGGCCGCAAAAGGCGTGCGGCTCGCGGGCGTCGAGGCGATTGTTGCGGAAGGATTCGAGCGTATTCACCGGACCAACCTCGTTGGGATGGGCGTTCTGCCCTTGGAATTCCAGCCCGGCACAACCCGTCTCACCCTCGGGATTGATGGCACCGAGACCTTCGATGTCATCGGAAATCGCACACCACGCGCCACACTCACCCTCGTCATCCATCGCAAGAATGGGACATCCGAGCAGGTCCCTGTCTTGTGTCGGCTGGATACGGCAGAGGAAGTCTCCATTTACGAAGCGGGCGGTGTCTTGCAACGATTTGCCCAAGACTTTCTGGAATCAAAAGCAGCCTAGGACCCTTTATGTCGTTTCCCCCTCAGATCAAAATCCCCGCAACCTACATGCGGGGTGGCACCAGTAAAGGCGTTTTCTTTCGACTCGAGGATCTTCCTGCCGCGGCGCAAGTCCCTGGGCCTGTACGCGATGCGGTATTACTAAGGGTCATTGGTAGCCCAGATCCCTATGGCAAGCAGATTGACGGACTAGGCAACGGCACGTCGAGCACCAGTAAGACCGTCATCCTCTCAAAGAGTCAGCAGCCAGGTCACGATGTGGACTATCTTTTTGGTCAGGTCTCAATCGACAAGCCGTTTGTTGACTGGAGCGGTAACTGCGGCAATCTGACTGCAGCAGTAGGGCCGTTTGCCATTCGCAATCAACTCGTGGACCCATCCACTGTTCCCCAGAACGGAATCGCCACCATCCGGATCTGGCAGGTCAACATTGGTAAGACCATCGTTGCGCATGTGCCGATGACCAATGGCGAAGTCCAAGAAACCGGTGACTTTGAGCTAGACGGGGTAACCTTCCCCGCTGCGGAGATCCAGATCGAGTTCATGGACCCTGCCGCCGAAGAGGAAGGGGGCGAAGGCGCGATGTTCCCGACCGGAAATCTGATGGACACCCTGGATGTGCCCGGTGTCGGATCGCTCGCTGCCACCATGATCAATGCGGGTATCCCGACGATATTTGTCGAAGCCCAGGCGATTGGATTCACGGGCTGCGAACTACAAGATCAGATTAACAATGACAGCAAGACGCTGGCGATGTTTGAAACGATTCGCGCCCACGGCGCATTGCGGATGGGATTGATCAAGGACCTGTCTGAAGCAGCGACACGACAACACACCCCGAAAGTGGCCTTTGTTGCGCCGCCGAAGACCTACACTGCGTCAAGCGGAAAAACGGTCGACGGCCAAGAGATCGATCTCCTTGTTCGTGCACTGTCCATGGGGAAACTCCATCACGCGATGATGGGTACTGCCTCTGTTGCCATCGGCACCGCCGCCGCGATTCCAGGAACGCTGGTGCACCGTGCTGCCGGCGGACAGTCTCGATCTGCCGTGCGATTTGGCCATCCTTCTGGGACGCTTCGTGTCGGGGCGGAGGCAGAAAAAATTGGCGACCAATGGGTCGTAAAAAAAGTCATGATGAGTCGTAGTGCGCGTATCCTCATGGAAGGCTGGGTTCGAATACCACAAGACCAAGGGTAAAGGAGACAACCATGGCAACAACCGTCGCAGCATTTCACCAACGCTCGATCGAAGACAAAGAGGCTTTCTGGGCTGAGCAGGCCAAGCTGGTCGACTGGTTTACGCCACCCGAGGCCATTCTCGACTTCGGTGACCCACCCTTTGCCCGCTGGTATCCGGACGGCAAGATCAATCTCTGTCATAACGCGATTGACCGGCACTTAGCCACACGCGCAGATCAGAAGGCACTGGTCTACATCTCAACGGAAATCAAAGAAGAGCGAATCTACACCTATCGACAGCTGCACGACGAGGTGCAGGCAATGGCATCCATCCTTCAGTCACTCGGCGTCAAAAAGGGAGATCGGGTGCTGGTCTACATGCCAATGATCGCCGAAGCGATCTTTGCCATGCTCGCCTGCGCTCGAATCGGCGCAATCCATTCTGTTGTCTTCGGCGGTTTTGCTGCGCCTTCACTGGCCGCACGAATCGATGATGCCCAACCAGTCGTCATGATCTCTGCTGATGCAGGGATGCGAAACGGTAAAGAGGTGCCCTACAAACACCTGGTCGACGAAGCCTGTCGGCTGGCGGAGCGTCCGCCAAAGAAGGTCTTGCTTGTGAATCGTGGTCTTGCGCCGATGACGCAGATCGACGGACGCGACGTGGACTACGCCACACTTCGTACCGCCCATCTGGGCAAGTCTGTTGCCTGCGAGCCGATGCTGGCCACCGATCCCTCTTACATTCTTTACACGTCGGGCACCACCGGCAAGCCCAAGGGTGTGCAGCGAGATACTGGAGGCTACGCGGTGGCGCTTGCGGCATCCATGCACCATATTTTTGACTGCAAGCCAGGCGAGGTCTTCTTTTGTACGTCCGATATCGGTTGGGTGGTGGGCCACTCATACATTGTCTACGCCCCGCTCATTAATGGTTCTACCACGATCGTCTACGAAGGCATGCCCACCAATCCAGATCCCGGTATCTGGTGGAGCATCGTTGAGCGATTCCAGGCAACCACCATGTTCTCCTCTCCAACCGCAGCACGGGTACTGAAGAAACAAGATCCAAAATACATGACTCAGCACAACACCAAGTGCCTGCGCCGATTATTTCTTGCCGGTGAGCCGCTCGATGAACCTACCGCACGCTGGATCTCGGATGCCCTGGGTGGCGCGAAGATCATTGACAACTACTGGCAGACCGAAACAGGCTGGCCGATTCTTGCCGCTCAGCACGGCATTGAAGAGACACCCACTAAGTTTGGAAGCCCAAGCTTTGCGGTCTATGGCTATGACCTGCGACTGATCCATGAGACGACCTATGAAGAGGTCGGTGCGAACGAAAAGGGCATGCTCTGCGCCGTTCCTCCACTCCCCCCCGGGTGTCTGCAGACCGTCTGGGGCGATGATGAGCGCTTCTTGAAGACCTACTTCACCGCAGTTCCCGGTCGTAAGCTCTACTCCACGTTTGACTATGCGACTCGAGATGAAGACGGTTATTACTTCATTCTTGGTCGTACCGATGACGTGATTAATGTGGCTGGTCACCGGTTAGGGACTCGCGAGATCGAAGAGGCGATCCAAGTTCATTCGAATGTTGCCGAGGTTGCCGTTGTCGGCGTCGCGGACGCGCTGAAGGGCCAAATGCCCCTGGCCTTCTGCGTACTGAAGAATATCGATGTCGTGAAGACACCAGAGGGACGTGCAGCGGAAGAGAAAGCGATTATGTCGACCGTGGATAAGGAACTCGGCGCGATCGCACGGCCGTCGCGAGTGCACTTTGTCACGATGCTGCCAAAGACACGTTCTGGCAAGCTTTTGCGTCGCTCCATGCAGGCCCTAGCAGAAGGCCGCGACTCGGGTGACCTGACCACGCTTGAAGATCCCACTGCGCTGGAGCAGATCAAAAGCGCCTTAAAGCCGCAATAAGATTCCCGCGAATAAGCAAGTCGATGCCGATTCTGACGCGCAAGTCTGACGCTCACAAAGGGGACCACGGTGCCCTGGGCATCGTGGGTAGCGCGCGCGGCACGGTCGGGGCCGGAACGCTCTCCGCACGGTGTGCGGTCATGAGTGGCTGCGGACGCGTCTATCTTGTTCGGCCTGATCTCAATGATGGGTTCGTCTTGGATCCCCTCTTCCCTGAGGTCATGATTGTCGATGTGCCACAGAGTCGGCACCGTCCGATTAACGCCTGGCTGCTCGGCCCCGGGTTGGGAGAATCGGATGCGGCACACCAAATCGTGTTCGACTGTGTCCGACTTGCTGCACCAATGGTCGTCGATGCCGATGCGCTCAATCTAATTGCGCAAGATCCCGCACTCGCGCGGCAGATCGCCCGTCGGGAAGCCCCCACGGTGATTACGCCCCACCCCGCCGAGGCGGCCCGACTACTTCAGACGACTACCGAAACCGTTCAATCGGATAGAACGCATGCGGCAAGCGCGCTCGCAGAACGTTTCCGCGCGATTACATTGCTCAAAGGTGCCAGTTCAGTCATCGCCCATCTCGATGGATCCATCCAGATCAATCCGACGGGCAACGCAGCACTGGCGACAGGGGGAACAGGCGATGTCCTCGCAGGCCTGATTGCAGCCCTCATCGCCCAAGGCGTATCGCCCATCGACGCCGTCACCACAGGTGCAAGAATCCACGGGCAGGCCGCCGAGGAACTCACCGAGCGTCTGGGGGGAATGGTAGGGATTACCGCTTCAGAGCTGATCCCAGAGATTCGTCAGCTGATCAACCGTTAGATCACGCCCGCCTCTTGATAGGCGACAAACTGTTCTTCAGTCAATCCAAGCCGACCGACAAAGATCTCGTGGTTATGAGCGCCGAGCCGAGCCCCCGCATGATGGACACCGCCCGGTGTCGCTGACAACTTTGGCGCCACATTCTGCATCGCCACCTGGCCAAGCTCCTCACTCGGTGCACGGATGATCGTCTGCCGACTCGCAAACTGAGGATCTTCGAGCATCTCCTTTGCGGTGTAGAGCTGGCCCGCGGGAATCCCTGCTTCATCCAACATCGCCAGCACGGACTCGCGGGTGTGCTGAATCGTCCACTCACCAATTAATCGATCTAATAAACCCTGGTTCTGGCCCCGTGCCGTATGGGTGGCGAAACGCGGATCGGTTCCGAGAACCTCCTGCCCCATCACCTGACACAGTCGGCGAAAGACAGTGTCTTGATTCGCTCCGATCAATACCGATCGGCCACACGAGGTGGGGTAGATATTACTCGGTGCAATCCCTGGGAAGATCGACCCCGTCCGTTCCCGTACAAATCCGGCCACGTCATAGTCAGTGATCAGACTTTCCATCATGTTAAGCACACTCTCGTAGATCGCTGCGTCCACCAGTTGTCCGTGCCCTGTTCGCGTGCGAGCCTGGAGCGCCGCCAGTGCGCCATAGGCTGCGTGTAAGCCCGTGAGCGTATCGCCAATCGCCACACCGACGCGCGAAGGCGGGGTCGACGGATCCCCATTGACATAACGAAGCCCCCCCATGGCCTCGCCAATTGCACCGTATCCTGCACGCTCCGCGTACGGTCCTGTCTGGCCGTAGCCGGTCACCCGAACCATGATCAACCGCGGATTTAGCTTTTTTAGATCCTCCCAGCCAAGGCCCCACTTCTCGAGCGTGCCGGGACGAAAATTCTCAATCAAAATGTCGGACTCTTGAGCAAGTCGACGGGCCAGCGCCTGGCCTTCTGGGAGTCGCAGATTCAATGTGACCGATTTCTTGTTGCGCCCAATCACAGGCCAGTACAAGGACTTACCACCGGTCTTTTCTTTACCCCATTCACGAATCGGGTCTCCCGATCCCGGCGACTCAATCTTCACGACATCTGCGCCGAAGTCCGCAAGCATCTGCCCACAGAACGGGCCCGCGATCAGCTGCCCTAACTCGAGTACTTTAACGCCCGCAAGCGCACCATTCTCAGGCGTTCCCTGAATCGTCATAGATCATTCCTCATCGACTAGGTGGTACTCAAAATGGTTCGAGGGTCTGTGATCCGTCCGGTAAGTGCACTGGCCGCGACCGTGGCCGGCGAGCCAAGGAAAACCCGCGCATCTTTGTTTCCCATCCGGCCGAGAAAATTGCGACTCGATGAGGCGATGCAGGCCTCGCCCTCCGCAAGCACGCCCTGATGAATCCCCGCACAGGCGCCGCAGCCAGGGGTGGTGATGACGCATCCTGCATCGACAAGTGTCCCAAGCGTTCCCGTCTCGATGGCGGCCTTATAGACCTCGCGTGATGCAGGCGTGACAATGAATCGTACGCCAGGCGCAACACGCTTTCCCTTTAGCACGGCTGCTGCAGCCTGGAGATCATCGAGTCGTCCATTGGTACACGTCCCGAGAAATGCCTGGTGAATCTGAGTATTTGGCAGGTCTGTCACAGGCGCGACGTTATCCACTGAATGGGGTGACGACACCATCGGCGCGATCGATGCCGCATCAAACTGATAATGGGCTGCATAGTGGGCATCCAGATCCGCATTGGTCGAGTCATCCACCGACTGATCCGAAAAACGAGCGTAGTGCGCTCTGGTCACAGCATCAATCGGTGCAATGGCAAACTTCCCGCCCATCTCCACACCAAGGTTACACAACGTCATCCGCTCCGAGATAGACAGACTGTCAAAGGCTGACCCCGAGTACTCGATCGACTGATAGATCGCTCCACGTGCCGAGAGCTTCTGCACAATGGTCAGTGCAAGATCCTTTGCATAGACCCCAGGCGTGAGTCGACCGTTAATCACCACACGCGATGCTGTTGGCACTTGAAACCACAATACGCCATAGGCCCACAGGTAGGCCATCTCTGCCACACCGATCCCACATCCTGCCGCACCGACCGCCCCCAAGGTGATCGTGTGGGAATCCGTGTTGGTCACGAACTGTCCCGGACGAACAAGCCCTGACTCAATGGAGACCTGATGGGATATCCCATCGCCGACCTCGTAGAGCTTATCAATCCCAAAACGACGGCAGAGTACCCGACCAATGCCATGAATATTCGCATGCAACGGCGTGTCTGCCGGAGCGTAGTGGTCAAAGAACACTGCAATCCGCTCGGGGTAACGGACCTTGTCAATCCCGTGCAGCCGAAAGTAACGATCGACAAGTCCGATGCCATCATCCAGGCTGAAGGTGTAATCCGGGCAGCCTTCGATAAAGTCCCCGGCGGAGACGGTTCGGCCAGCGATCCGGCTCATGATTTTTTCAGCAGACGTCTGCCCCATTATTGGCCTCCCGCAGCAAGTCGAGGCGCTTTCCACAAGCCGCCATGCTGAAGAATGTTCAGCAGCGGCGGCGCTAACGGTGTGAACCGCACGGATTCGCCCGCTAAGTCTGCCTGGCCCTTGGCAAGATCCACTGAAATGAGCTCGTCATCCTGAACGCGATCCGCGAGATCGCACACGACGACAGCAAGTCCATTATTGACTGCATTTCGAAAGAAAATGCGCGAAAACGACTTGGCCACCACCAGTTGAATCCCGAGTCCCAACAGGCAGGTCACGGCATGCTCGCGCGAAGATCCACAGCCGAAGTTCCAGCCCGCGACAATGGCCGGACTTGAGATGAGTCGGGACTGAAAATCCTTTCCGTACGGTTCGAAGGCATGACGGGCCTGTTCCTTCGGCTCAAGCACAGACAGATAACGCGCAGGAAAAATAACGTCTGTGTCAATGTCGTCACCTACTCGGAGGGCATGGGCCTTAAGCTGCAACGCGCGACTCCTGCGTCTTCGGCGCAAACGGGAAGATCCCCGTGCGCGATACCGATCCTGGCAATGGATGCTCCAATACCTGACTCAACCAGACCGCCGTCTCACAGACCGCGACAAGATCAATCGTCTGCGCCTCCCCCATTCGCTTCAGCATATAGACGAGATCCTCGGTCGCAATATTCCCTGTCGCGCCCGGCGCAAACGGACAGCCGCCAATACCGCCAATCGATGAATCAAAGACCGAGACACCCGCTTGTATTGCTGCCATGACATTCGCAAGTCCGGTGTTACGAGTGTTATGGAAGTGACACCGTAATGCGACATCGGGTAACGCGGATCGAACCGCAGACACCACCCGAGTGATGTCTACAGGAGTCGCCACACCGATGGAATCGGCAAGTGCAATCTCTTTGGGAGCGTTTCGAGCGATCGCCACGGCAAGTGCCGCGACCTTTCTCTCAGCGACTTCACCTTCGAATGGACAGCCAAAAGATGCTGCGATCGTCACCGTCGTGGGAATATTTGCCTTGGCACAGATCTCGGCCACTCGGTCCCATTGGGCGAGCGTTTCGTCTGTCGAGCAGCCTTGATTCGCACGGTTATAGGTATCCGTCGAGATCACCACATAGTTAACTTCGTCCACCCCTGCGTCCACCGCACGCTCGGCCCCGCGCTCATTTAACGCAAGCCCCGAATACGAGACGCCCTCACGCCTAGGAAGGCGCTTCATCAGTCCCTCCGCGTCAGCCATCTGCGGCACTCGCTTGGGATTCACAAAACTTACCGCCTCAATCCGACGGAGACCGGACTCGACGGCACGCGTGATGTAGGCCGCACGGTCCTCGAGACTCAGCACCTTGGGTTCGCTCTGAAGCCCATCACGGGGACCCACTTCGACCAATGTAATCATGCGCTCTCCTGAATCAGAAGCCGAACGGAATGCCAAGCGTGATCCAAGGCGCCGCAACCAAAATGACCGTGCCAAAGAGCATGATGAACACAAAGGGAAGCGATCCCATCGTCACGGTCTTGAAGTCACATTTAGAGATTGCCTGAATCACGAACAAGTTCAGTCCAATCGGCGGTGTGATGAGCCCAATCTCAACCATCAAGACAAAGAAGATTCCCAAAAAGATGGGATCAATCCCAAAGTGAATGGCCGCTGGCAAGAAGACCGGAACAAAGATCAGAATAATTGAGATGGGCTCCAAGAAGCATCCCACGGCCAGCAGGATCAGCGACATCAAGATATAGAAGAACTCTTTGGATGCAATCGTCTGACTGACAAGCGCCGTGATCTCAGACGGTATCTGATAGATCGTGATGGCCTGGCTCAATAGTTTTGCGCCAGCCACGACCAGAAGAATGACAACGGTCGTATGTAACGCATCCTTTGCCGATTGCCAGACCCCATCTAGTGTCAGCGTCTTCAGCCAGAACTTCGTGATCAGCAACGAAAGTCCAACGCCTGCGGCAGCCGCCTCAGTTGGCGTAAAGATTCCGCCGTAAATTCCCCCAACAATCGCGAATGCCAGGATTAAGACGGGAAGCGAATCTCGCGTCGCTGCGATTCGCTCCGACCATGACGCCTTCTCGCTTTTCGCCATGGTCTTTGTGACGCGGGCATAGACATAGGCGTAGACCCCAAACAACACGATCAGCAGAATACCCGGCCCGATTCCCGCCAAGAAGAGATCCCCAATACTCTGCTCAGTAATCACCCCGTAAACGATCAACGGTATCGACGGCGGAATCATGATGCCAAGCGTTCCGCCTGCCGCCACCATACCGACCGCAAACCGCTG
>JACCDI010917802.1_pt1 | contig 13788 bp, 16 predicted proteins | sample 7442791 | NCBI WGS metagenome assembly JACCDI01 (sample SAMN15323434, study PRJNA562643) | freshwater metagenome | isolation source: river surface water | place: USA:Blue River Watershed | collected 2017-08-15
ATACAGTAAATTCGCACAATAAAACTTTTAATTTAAACATGTTTTTAAATGAAAAATGTAAAGATGCTATGAATATTGATGAATTTGTAGATTCTCTCAAACTTACTTTTAATGACTTGGAACGTGTTGGAGAACTTGGATTTGTGAAGGGGATTTCTAGGATATTTATTAATGGATTAAAAGAATTAGATGTCTACAAAAGACCAATTCATTGTAGTGACTTAAAAAGGGAGGTTATTCATTTAAAAGAAGATGGTGTATGGTGTAAAGATAATGAAAATAAGGATTCAATGAAAAAACTAGTAAAAATGATTGCGAATAAAAACATTAGCAAAATATATGAATGGAAGGCAGCCTATCCAAGTCATCGTTATAGTGATGATCCAAAGAATGATATATATTTGAAGTTTTTATGTGAATCAATGGGTGCAAAAACAAAAGAAGAAGATATTATATATTATGAAAAAGTCATAAAAAATGTAGCCAAAGAAGTAACAATAGATAAAAATAATTATTAAAAATTGTTAGAATATTTAGTAATATATTGAATTATTTTATATAATATATTACTATACAAATTATGACACAAAAACAAGTCATTAGTGTCTTTGAAAGTCGTGACCATTTTTTAAATTTATTGAAAGTAAATCCTGGTGTAATTATTATAAAATTAGGTGCTACTTGGTGCGGACCATGTAAAAAGATTGAACATGTTGTTCACGCTTTTTTCGCATCATCTCCACCTGATGTTATTTGCGCTGATATAGATGTTGATGAGAGTTTTGATTTATACGCATATTTTAAAAGTAAAAGAATGGTGAATGGAATACCAGTTATGCTTTGTTATCGTAAAGGAAATACTAGTTATATTCCAGATGATAGCTTTACAGGTATTGAACCAAATGGATTGAATGCTTTTTTTAAACGTTGTGGGGAGCATTTGGATTATGTGAAAAAAATGTATCCACCATCACAAGTAAGTAAATAGAAGTAGTAGTATTAAGTATAATTATAAATAATAAAAAATTATTTATTATTAGGATGGAAACAATAGATTTAGACATAGATAATTATAATTTAAATGATTTATTAAATTTATTTAAATTGGATGCTGATTTTGACGAAAAGGATTTAAAAAGAGCAAAACAAATAGTGTTAAAAACACACCCAGACAAATCAGGTTTAGATTCAAAATATTTCTTATTTTTTTCAAAGGCTTATAAAACTTTATTTTCGATATATAATTTTAAAAATAATAGTGAAAAATCGAAACCAACAACAATAAAAAAAGCGTATGATTCAAATATAGATAATAATGATAATAGTAGCAGTAATATAAATAAAGAGTTAGCACATTTTTTTAAAACAAATGAAGAATTAAAAAAGGCAAAAAATTTCAATAAATGGTTTAATGAACAATTCAATAAATATAAAATGCAAACAGAAGAAGATAGTGTAGGATATGGTGAATGGTTAAAATCAAATGAAGATTGTGATGAAGAACAATATATATCACAGAATGAATTAGGAAATGCTATAGAGAGAAAGAAAAAACAAGTAAGAGATTTAACAGTATATAAAGATTATGATGAATTATATTTTACAGGACCACAAGCATCAAATCTAACAGGAGAAGCACCACAAGATTTTAGTTCAGATATTTTTAGTAATTTGCATTATCAAGATTTAAGACAAGCACATAGAGAATCAGTAATACCAGTAACAAAAGAAGACTATGATAATAAGAGAAAATTTAAAAATGTAGATGAATATGCGTTGTATAGAGATTCTCAACGTGGAACACCATTATCAGAACAACAAGCAATGGAATATTTGAAAAATAAGGATAAAATTAGGAATACAGAGTCAACACAAAGAGCATTTCTATTAGCAAAACAAATGGAAGAAGCACAAAAAAGAAATAATGAATTTATGGGGTCAATAAAATATTTGAAAGATAAATAATAAAATTTCTATAATAAAAATATAATAATATTATATATGTTTTCATTATTCAATTATATAATTCTTTTTGTTATTTTAATAGTATTAGGATTTTTTTATAGAAGATTTGAAGATAAGAGAATACGTGAAGAAAATAAAGAAAATTATGAAGCTATAAGAAAATATTTATTAAATGATACATCAGATTTAGCAGCTTCAAAAAAACCTATATTATGGATTTATGTTCCATATGAATATAACGCACGTAATTGGTTATCATTTGGTTCGCGCAGTTCTTTTGAATTAAATCAACCATATTTATATTTAACAGTTCGCAGTATTATAAAAAATTGTGGAGATTCATTTAATATTTGTATAGTAGATGATACAACATTTGATAAGTTATTACCAAAATGGAATATAGATGTTAAATTTGTTGGAAATCCTATTAGTGATAAATTAAGAGAATTAGCATTAACGCAACTAATATATACTTATGGTGGTATGAGAGTACCAATCTCATTTTTATGTTTCCGTGATTTGATTGGAATGTATGAAAAGGGAATAAGAAATAATAAGATGTTTATATGTGAAAATATAGACCGCAATGTAACATCATCTGATTTCACATTTTATCCAGATATGACTTTTATGGGTGCTGCAAAAGAAGATGAAACTGTAAAACAATTAATAGACTTTATGATGCGCACAATATCTACAGATTTTACAGCTCAAAGTGTTTTTACAGGTGATTTTAATAGATGGGTAGATAGTCGTGTTAGAAAGGGACAAATTAATTTGATAGATGGTCGTGATATTGGTATAAAAGATATGGATGATGAAGCAATAACAATAGAGATGCTTTTAGGACAAGATTATATTAAATTATATGATAAGGCTTATGGAATATATATACCAGCAAAAGAAATATTAAATCGTATTAGTTACGAGTGGTTTACACGAATGTCTTATAAGCAAGTATTAGAAGGAGATACAATTTTGAGTAAATACATATTATTGGCTAGTGCACCAGGTAAGGAAGGATTTGAAGGAGTAATATTTGAAGATAGACAAATAAATAAGCCAACAAATTGGGTAGGTTTTTGGAAGACGCCATTAGATGCTCCAGTATATGATGCTAAGCCTTTATATCTAGGGAATAATGTGCGTCAATTAAAGCATCCAGTAAATTAAATAAGAAAAATATTATAAAAATATTATTTATAATATTTGTAGAGTATAAAATAAATATTGTATTATTATATAATATGTCTAACAAAAATATGAATAATTTATCAGAACAAGAGATGAAAGATTATTTCAAGACAAATTTTTCATTAAATAAGAGAGATAACATAAAGGATGCGAGTGATATAAATAACAGTTATATAAATAGAAATATAGAATCATTAGGAAGTGCGTATAGATTAACAGATGAAGAGAAAAAAAGTTTAGAAGATATACCAGGAATATCGACAGAAGGAATAAATCCTCATACTTATTGGTATTATTCACAAAAAAATGGGAAAATGCGTCAATTTACTCCAGAACTAAGTAGAAGAGATAAAAGAAAAATAGAATCAGTAATGTATGATGAAGATGAACCATTTATACAGATGGATACAGGAGGAAGAAGACGCGTAAGAAAACATAAAAACCCAAAGAAAACAAAGAAACAAAGAAAAACTAACAAACAAAGAAAATCTAGAAAAACGAGAAAATATAAGAAATAAAAAATATTATAATAATATATAAACTATTTATTATAATGTCGCGAAAAAGGGGTAGTTATGATATAAAGCCATATTTATCTAAAATGAAAACAGGAAAATTAGAAGATATTTCTTTAGAAGGGTTAAAGGATTCGGATAATGTACCAAGGGTAACAAAAAGAATGAAAGAAGATCAAGATGCTATAGAAGGATATTATGGTTCGCGTGTTCCAGAAACAGAATATGACCATGAAATGTCTGAATTAGATAAAGACAAATTAGATATGAGTATATTTGATAAAGATGAAAAGATGGGAGGCAGAAGAAGAAGTAGTAGAAGTAGAAAGCACAAGAAAAGACATAATATAAGCAAAAGACGTACAAGAAAGCACAAGAGAAGACATAGTAGAAAACATAGAAAATAAATCACCAAAATATAATATATTTGTAAAAAAATAATATAAAGATATTATAACATATTTTATGGGAGCACTTTTTTCATCATTTTTTAGCGGCCAGGAAAGTTCCTCACGAGGACCATCATACAGCGAATCTCTTAGCTATTTTGGAGGTGGTAGAAAATCTAGACGTAATCATTCTAAAAAACATCATAAAAAAACTAGAAAAAACAGAAAATAAATTAAATTAAATAATACTCAATAATATAAGTATTCAATGATATATATAATAAACTATATCATAATCCGATTTATCATATTTTATTTCTGATGTATATGTAATATTGATTGATTTACATATTTGTCTTACAATAGTCATAAAAGATTTATATGTGCTTTTTTTATCCAAATATTTTTGTTTTGATATATGATAATACTGCCTACAATCATTTATAAAAAGTTGAACTAAACCATTGTACATACCTTTTTTGTAAGAGTCATTATTCAAAATATAATGTTTCTCGTTTTTTAAACAAATAGCATCTAGTAAATTTATTATTAATTCTTTTGGAACAATCATTTTAAATATCTGATTCGACATTTCTTGAATAAAATATATGAATATATAATTCTTATATATTTTATTTTCTTTTTAAATTATTTTTTTAAATAAAATTTTTGTTACATTGACTTATTTAGCATTCAATATTTGGATTAAATTATTTGTGAATAACACCAGCTCTATCTCATCTTCATGTATATTATGAAAAACTGTTATATATTTACATATTACTGGAATAATGTTATATTTTTCTTCTTCATTCATTATATTTGTTGTCTTTACAAATAAAAAATAATTATCTAAAATATCCATTACTGAATAACCCTTATCAAAAATATTATATAGGATTTTTATACATTCATTTAAATCGCCTAATTTCAATAATTCTGTAAATTTTTCAAATGTAGAAAAACTTATATTTGTACAAATATTTTGTGCTATATCTATTGTTATTTCCTCATTCAATAATTTAAATTTTTCAATATAATTTATCAATATTTTAGCACTATTATTTGATATACTTAATATAAAATCTTCGGCATCTGGTTTAATACTAATTTGTTCTTTTTTTACTATTTTATTCATAATTTTCTTTAAACTATCTTTACTCAACGGTTCAACACGAATTATATTAAAACGTGATTGTAAACTCTCTATTACTTTTTGGATATTTGTACACGATGATATAAAATGAACATTATGACTATATTTATCTAAACAATTACGAAATACCTGTTGACTTTGTTCATTTATAAAATCTATATCATCAAGAACAATTATTTTTTTCTTATTTTTTATTGATGAATTTGTTTGACTAAATGTTTTTACATCATTACGATAATAATTAATACCTTGTTCTTTTAAACTATTTATATGTAATACATTTTCTTTTATTTCTGAATTATTACAACCTTTATAATATTCATTAACAACAGCATTTAGAAAAGAAGTTTTTCCAGAACCAACATCACCTATAAAAAGAATATTCAAATTATCCATTTTTATTAATGTTTTAAGAGTATCAATAAATTCCTTCTTTATCTCAAAATCCTCAAAATTATACGGTTGATACTTGTAAACAAGTAGATCATTATTTCCCATATTATTACTCATTTTACTTATTGTTATTAATTATTAATTAATACTAATTATTACTAATAATTATTTAAGTTTATATCATTAAATAATATTAATATTTATAATTATATTTATAAGTCTAATTAAATTATATTTTAAAATGACTGAAACACATTATGATATTTTAGGATTACCTGAAACTGCTACTCACGAAGAAATTAAAAAAACTTATAGAAAACTTTCTCTCCAATATCACCCAGACCGTCCTGGTGGAGACCAAACAAAATACCAGAAAATTAATGAAGCATATGAAATTTTAGGAGATGAACAAAAGAAACAAGAATATGATATGATGCGCAATTCTCCTTTTTCTAAAATGGGAGGACAACACCCGAATGTCGATGAAGTATTTTCTAATATTTTCGGTATGAACCCTTTCGCACATATGATGAATATGAATATGCATCATCATCCAGGAGGAGGACATCCAGGTGTTCAAACCTTCTTTTTTAGACATGGTGGTGGCGCACCATCTGGTATGGAAAAACCTACACCAATTATTAAAAATATCACATTAACTATGGAACAAGTTTTAAATGGTGGAAATATTCCAATCGATATTGAGAGATGGCTTGTTGAAAATGGTAATAAAGTATTTGAGCATGAAACCATATATATTCCTATTCCAAAAGGAATTGATGATGGTGAAATTATTATTGTTAGAGAGAAAGGTAATATTAATGAAAACGACATTAAAGGCGACTTAAAGATTTTTATTAAGGTTGAAAATAATACTCAGTTTAAAAGGTATGGATTGGACCTCATTTTGGAAAAGAATATTTCTCTCAAAGAAGCATTATGTGGGTTCAGTTTTGAGATGATATATTTGAATGGAAAAAGTTATACTATTAATAATAGTCCTGGTGTAATTATAACCCCTGGTCACAAAAAAATAATTCCAAATATGGGGTTAAAACGTGAAGAACATACTGGTAATTTAGTTATTGCTTTTAACATTATATTCCCATCACAATTAGATGAAGAAAAAATAAAAAAGTTGGGAGAGTTATTGTAAGATATATAAAAAACAATTTACACCCTTGAAGAATTAAAATGGGACAAACCCCACTAAAATCAACAAGGTTTGCCTATTTCAAGGCATGTAAATTTTGGTTTTACTGGCTCGTTTAAACCAGTTGAAGTATTCTTGCTTCTTGATAAATAAAATGGTCTTTCTTTTCAAACGTCCAATTTAATTAGATTTTATACATAATAATCAGGACAATTAATATCATCAATCCTCATCTTCATCATGATTTGTTGCTAACCACTCTTCTTCATCTTCATCTTCATCTTCATCTTCATCTTCATATTCACTATCAGTTCCATCCTCTTCACCAAAGTCACTACAATAAAATGTTAACCACTCCAAAAAATCTTCTTTATCATTTATTTCTCCTATTTGGTCTTTTAATTGTTCGAAATATTTTCCCCAAAAATGATGTGAACCTGAACCTAATTTTGTTATTACTTCATTTAATTCTTCATCATTAAAATTAAATTTTTCCAGTGATTTTTTCAAAGCCTTTTCTTCAACTGGATTGAACTTCCCTCCATGCATTTTTTTTTGGTTATACGCTATTTTCTTATTTTGCTTGCGTTTTATTGTCTTGCGTTTTATTGTTTTGCGTTTTATTGTTTTGCGTTTTATTGTCTTGCGTTTTATTGTCTTGCGTTTTATTTGTTTACGATTAATTCTTCTACTTTTTTGTTTGTTCATATCCCCTTAATATAAGTAAATAAAAAAATATATGTATAAGTATTCCTTCTTACAATCAAATATTTTACAGGGTTTTCTAATATAATCTTTATTTTCTAAATAATATTTAACTGTCGAAATTTATAATCTTCACTTTATGTGTCATTACTATAATAAAATAGAAAAACTTACTCATAATTTGTCCCATTTTAAATCTTCAATGGTGTAAAGATATATAAAAACCAATTTAAAGAAATATTATTATTATTATTATTAAATATAATGGAAGAGGAATTTATTGAAAAATTTGAAAACGATATATGGGTGCTTGGTAATCATAGTTATTATGGGATGTGTAAAGAAACATTTCAGGAAAGAGGTAACGAATTATTGGGAAGAGCCCAAGAATTTTTATCGAAAAATCCAGATATCTCAAATCAAAAAAAAGTTGAAATTTTGTGCCATCAAAGTTGGTTGGTCGGTTTTTTATCAGGACAAAACTTGAATATTCGTGAAGATTTTTATATTAATTGTAATTCAATAAATGCTATTCCCAGCACAACTCTATAAAGAAAAATAAAAATGAATTGTTATATTATATTTAAATAAAAAGATTTAAACATAATACAAGTATACACTTATAAAGGACAAATGGATAAAACAAGATTTATTGAAACAGACGACCATCGTTATGTAAATTTACAACATATTGTTTGGATGAAAAAAATTGCGAATTGTTATTATGTTTGTAGTAAATCTAATGGATGTGAAACGAATTTAGCACTTATTGATAAAAGTACTGGTATAGTTTGTGAAAATAATAATAAAAAAGGGTATGATTTTTTGAATAATTATATTAATGAAAAAACAATTTAAAGACAAATTAATAATATATATTGGACCAAGAAGGTCCTGAGGGGTAGTACAAGATGGTACTTGAACCAATAGCAGTCATCTATTTATGGCTATAAATAGTAAGGTGATTTCCTGACTGATTCATTTATCAGAATGAAAAAAATTAACTCGTAAAATAAGACCACACCAATCACGTGGCACGTAGGTTGAGTTAATAATGGTCCTACACTGCGCAGACCAATTTGTTTTGGAAGACACTTCGAGGTAAGTCAAATATTATAATATTATTTTGAATCATATATAAACTAATTAACTTTATCGAGTATTTATTTATAGATTTTGGGGTGGGAGGGAAGGCATTTAAACTCTCAATTTGAGAGATATGTAAGAGTAAAATAAAAAATATAAAAAATGATGGTTATTATACATAATAATAATACATCCAGACAAGCATTCGTGGTTTAGTGGTAAAATCTTCGGTTGCCATCCGGAGGCCCCGGGTTCGATTCCCGGCGAATGCAATTAATATTTTTTTATATAATTGAATAATAATTATATAAAAGATTTAAAAAGTAGATTAGATATTAAATTATATAAAAAATGACTAAAACACATAGTAATGTAGAAGATGATATAGAAAAATTTCTATTTGATTTATTTTTAAAATGCAATGATTTCAAAGAAAAATTCAAAAACAAAGAAAAACAACAAAATATTAATTGTGATATATATTATGAAAAATATATAGAATATAAAAATAAACCCAAATAATAAAATGTATAAATTAAATATATTATTTAACAAAAAAAACAACTTAAAGAGATATTAATTAATATTATTGTAGGAGTAAAATCCTATAGGCGCCTCTTTAGCTTAGTGGTAGAGCACCAGTCTTGTAAATTTCGGGTTTGGATATGTATATTCTTATTATGAATGAATGTATTACACCTAATGGCTATTTAAGAGTCGACGGACTCATCATATAGTTCAAGTGGACGCGTTTGAATGTGAGTATAGTCGTAATAATTAGTTTAAATATATATTAACCATAAGTATTAATGTAGTAAAATATATTGATAGAGAAACGAGGAAACTGGAGGTCGTGGGTTCAATTCCCACAGGAGGCTTAAATTTCATAATTATTATTTTTTATTAATTATGAAATTTTCAAATACTTATCATTTCAACAATTTTTCCAATTCACACAATTGTTCCTTCGTGTTTACACCCATTATTTCGTATTGTTTCTCTCTAGGTATTTCATACATCTCTATATCTACTCCTCCATGATTTTTTATTATTTCTATTATATCTGTTAAATAATACTCTCCCTGAGCATTTGTATTTGTTATAAAAGGCAAATAACTACACAATAAATCTGTATAAATAACATAAACACCACAATTCACCTTTTTTACTTCCTTTTCTTCTCTCGTACAATCTTTTTCTTCCACTATTTTATTAAAAGTTGGTTTATAAGAAAAAGAATTAAAATTTGATAAATTCTCTATAACACGCCCATAACCTAGTGGATTTGATAAAGTTGTAACCATTATTCTAACATATTTTATCTTTGATATCATATTAAACATCGTTTCGGGACTTATTAAAGGAACATCTCCTGAGAGAATTAAAGTATAGGAATCATCATATTTTTCATCGCACAATTCATCTCTACAACATTTTAGAGCGTCTCCTGTCCCCATTGGTTCTAATTGATCTACAAACATTATATCTTGAATATCTAAATATTTTTCCAAAGTTTCGGTTATTTTCTCTCTATATTTACCAACAACAACTAAAATTTTATATATTTGATTATAAGATTTACTAAAAGTGTTTAAGGATTCTAATATATGGACTAACATTGGTTTTTCTCCAACTTTATGTAAGACTTTTGGTAAGTCAGATTCCATACGTTTACCAAGTCCACCAGCCATTACTACTACTACTAATTTTTCAAAATTTTGCATATATTATATACTTTTTATATTTTAATATTATTTATTTTTTGTATAAGTTTTTTGTCGTATTTTATTTTATCTTATTTTATTTTATTTTATTATATTATTAAATATATATTATATAAATATGTCATCAATTACAAGTTACATAACAACAACAGGTGGTGTAACACCAACAACTACAAATCCTCTAACAGGTTTTAGTGGTAATGGATTTATATATTATGTTTATAATTATAACGCATCATTAGCAACACAGACATTTCAGTTAAACTCATCATATACTAATAGATTAAATGTTTATTATTTTGCAGTATCTGGTGGTGGTGGTGGTGGTGGTTTATTAGCAGTTGAAAATATTAATAATACTGGTAATACAACTTATTATCTCGGTGGTGGTGGTGGTGGCTCTGGTGATTATGACCAAGGAACAATTGTTGTTGAACCTGGTGAAATATACAATATTGTAGTCGGTAAAGGTGGTCTTATAAATACTAACGGTGGAATAACTTCAATAAACTCAACCACAGATGCTACTGATAGTGTAACAATTAATGGTGGGTTATTTGGAACTAAATTAAGCTATTCAAAACCTAATAGTACTTCTTATAAATTTACTTTTGGTAAAGGAGGAAATAGTTCTAGTGGTAATGTTAGTTTAGATGTAATTGCTCCAGTAACTCGTACATCTTGTAACAATTTAGGGGTTGCTTTATGGGGTAACTGGCCTACATCATCAGAATTAATAAACGGTAATAGTAGAGGTGCAGGAAATAGTACATTTAATTCAGAAGGAACAAATAGAGGTTCAAGTGGTGAAGGTAATTATACTTATTTTAGAGGAGATAATTCTAAAATATCTGGAGTTATATGTTCAGGTGGTTATAGTAAAAATTATGACTTGTATTCTCACAATAATTATAATAATAGTTTATTACCAGGTTGTGGTGGAGATGGTGGTGATATGGGTATTAACGGAATTGTTATACTTTATTTTCAAGACCCCGCATTTGTAGGAGACGAGATTGACCAAAAATTAAATACAAATATACAAATATTCAATGGAACTTCTGGTGGTGGTGCTGGTGGTGCTGCGAATAATATTGATAATAATATTTATTACACTTCTCAAAGCTTACCTGTTTTTTTTTCAGATAGAACAATAAGCGGTTTCGGACAAGGTGGTGGAGGAGGGCATTATTTAGCACAATCAACTAATAATACTCCATTTCAAGATACATCCTATTTTTCATTAGGGAATGGAGGGAGTGGTGGACATATTGGTTCCGCATTAGAAAGTATAAATGGTGGTGATGGTAGTCCTGGCGGAGTAATCATATATTTTCCTTTAGACGATTTAACTAACACTAATGTAAATATTGGGACTAGTCTTACCGTTAATAATAATTTATATTTAAACGCAGGAATTTATAATAATCTAACAACAACAGGAACTTTAACAATCCCAAATAGCAAATTTTTTTATTACCCTGGAAATACTATATATTATACGACTGTTGCGACTACTTATATATTACCAGAAAATTTACCACATTGTTATAACGTTGATATTAGCGGTTCCGCAGCAACAACAATTGTTTTACCAAACGCAACTGCTAATAATATGGGTCAAATCATAACAATATACAATTGGACAAGTATGACTTCTAATAATAAAGTAAATACACAAGGTTCTGATAAATTATATGGAACCGGTACAACAGCTACAGGTGTTACAACAATTACATACACAACAGGATTTTCGTCAAGAATATTTCAATGTGGTGGATTAAATAAATGGTTTGTAATTAGTAAGTCTGCATAAAAATTTGTTTTTACAATATATAATATAAAATATAATAATATATTATGAGTTTTGATAATAAGAATATAAGTAAAGGAAGTCGTGGTTTGAATAATTTAACAACAGGAACTAATAATGTAGGTATTGGTCATAATACATTGTTATATTTAACAGCAGGAAGTTACAACTCAGCAATTGGTTCAGACGCAGAAACTTACAGTATAATTGGTTCAAATAATACATCTATTGGTTATAATTCCGCATACAATTTTATTGCTGGTTCTCGCAATACTTTTTTAGGAACAAATACTCATTTTGACTCATCAACAAAAACATATTCTAATTCTACTGCTGTTGGATATAATGCTGTAATAAATGATTCAAACCAAATAGTACTAGGTACTTCTTCTGATACTGTATATGTTCCTTCAAAATTGGGAATCAATATTAAGAATTCATCATATTTTTTAGACGTAAACGGAACAGCCCAACTATCTTCTTATAATACAGACAGTATTAATATATTAGGAAATTTAACAATAAATACAGATTCTAATATTTATGCTAGTAAAGTTACTATTAATAATAATAATACTTTAGAAGTAAAAAAAAAGATTGTTGCGGATATTGATTTATCAGGTTCTTTAACAGTTCCAAATGGAAAATTATATAATTATCCAGGAGGAATGACGATTGATGACTATAGTACAACAATGAATATACCTGATGGTTTACCATCGTTTTATATAGTAGATATTAGTTGTAGTAGTATTGCTAACGTTATATTACCAAATGCTACTACAGAAACTGTTGGACAAATATTGGTAGTATCAAATTTTAAAAGTATTTTGGACCATACAGTCAGTGTTCAAGGTTCAAATATCATAAGACCAATTAATATTAACACAAGTATTACTAGTTCTAGTACTACTAAAATAAATATGATTAATTATGGGTCAAATATGTTTCAATGTATAAAAGAAAATGTATGGCTTCAATTATTTTAGACCTTCTAATTTATAGTAATAGTAATAGTAATAGTAATAAATATTAATTTATTTAATATATATATTTATTATTAATGCCCACACCCACACGTAATTTTAAACATATTGGATTTGGTTCTAATATATTATCAAATATTGTGAATAATATTAATAACAGTTCTGAAGGAAATATTGCTATTGGTATGGATTCATTAAACTCTACAACAACAGGTAGCTATAATATAACACTTGGACAACAAACATTATATTTAACAGATGTCGGTTCTTCTAATGTAGCAGTTGGTTATAATTCTGGATATAAATGCAAAACAGGAACAAATAATACATTTTTAGGTTCAAATACACAATTTGATAATGTGAGTAACACTTATTCAAATTCAACAGCTATTGGATATAATTGTGTTATAAATGATTCAAATAAAATAGTTTTAGGAACAGCATATGAAAATGTTTGTGTTCCTGGTAATATGATGATTAATAAAACTTCAACAACATATGATTTTGATGTAAATGGAACAACTCATTGTTCAGATGATATGTATTTATATGGTAAAACTATAAATATTAATAAATCTGGTGCAACAACAACAGTAAATGGAAATGTATATGTAAATGGAACATTAGATATGGATAATGCTAATTTAATTGGTTCTGGAGATATATCAGGTTCTTTAACGGTTCCTTTAGGGAAAATGGTAAATTATCC
>JACCDI011891233.1_pt1 | contig 13788 bp, 10 predicted proteins | sample 7442791 | NCBI WGS metagenome assembly JACCDI01 (sample SAMN15323434, study PRJNA562643) | freshwater metagenome | isolation source: river surface water | place: USA:Blue River Watershed | collected 2017-08-15
CAAAAGAACAAATCCTTTTGCCTAAATTTACGGCATCATTTTAAACATTGAATTGAATGAATACGATTGACGAGGCGATGATTGCCATTCTAGAACAACGCTTGAAATTAAGCAAATTGAGTTATTCTGATGATACCTATGATGACGTAGAAGAATTACTACACGATTTGGAAGATGAATTCAACGAAAAATATGGTGATGAGTTGGAAGAAATTCTAGAGAAAGTACACATCAAACATTGCCCAGAATCAGATGTTTTATTACCTACGGCCTATTTAGCTAAGAAATTTGTGGAAACGGCCGATGGTGAAATTGAAATCGGAAAAAAAGAAGGCGTTGAAGTTGAATGGATCGAAGATCCTGCCGCAGCTGCCAGATTAGTATTATTACCCGCTCCTACCCGAATCCTTTTGATGACCCCAAAAAGTCTCGAGGTTGTTTGGGAAGCAGCCCAATAAAACAAAAGAGGTGAGCACGAAATGCTCACCTTTTTTTATACCCAATCAATTCCCTTTTTCAGCAAATCTAAGGTTTGCTGGCCCTCCGGATACCCACTCACATCATGCATATACTCCCAAGATGCTAGCGGTGGCAAACTCATTAATATCGATTCCGTCCGACCATTCGTCTCCAAACCAAATTTGGTACCCCGGTCATGTACTAAGTTAAACTCCACATAACGACCCCGGCGCAACAATTGAAAATCACGTTCTTGATCGCTAACAGGTTTGCTCGCGTTTGCTTCCATTAAATGACTGTAAATGGGAACGAATGTTTCACCCACCGACTTCACAAAGTCAAATGTTTTTGCCTTGTCTTCTTTTAAGTAATCAAAGAAAATTCCTCCAATCCCACGCGTTTCATTCCGATGCGTATTGAAGAAATAATCATCCGCCCACGTTTTGTAACGCGCATAAACATCGTCTCCAAACCCATCACACGCCGCTTTGACTTGTTGGTGAAACCACTTTGCCTGTTCCGGAATAATTATATGAGGAGTTAAATCGATACCACCGCCGAACCAACTTTGACCATTGCTCAGTTCAAAATAACGCACATTCATGTGAATGATGGGCACCCAAGCATTAAATGGATGCATCACGATAGAAACACCCGTAGCGAAGAATTCAACTTCTTCCGTCACGTTTAAGCTGGTGACCATTTTGGGATGCAACGGGCCAGAAACAGCGGAGAAATTAACGCCTGCCTTTTCTAAGATACTGCCGTTTTGAATCAAACGTGTACGACCACCGCCACCTTCCGGTCGTGTCCAAAGATCTTCTTTGAATGATCCTGTTCCATCTGCCTCGGCGATTCCTTGACAAATACGATCTTGTAAATCGCGAAAATAGGCTTCTATCTCTTCTTTACGCATACTAATTAGGACTCTGACTACTCGAATCGGTTGGTTCTGTCGGATTTTCCATCAAGGCATTTAAGGAGTCCAACTCCGCATCGGAGACCTGAAGCGAATCAGGTAACGTACTTATCCCATTACCACAATCAAAATCTTTCTTGACCACGCGCTTATCCAATCGATCGAAGGGTGCAGGTTTATATATCGCTAACGCGGGATCTTTGACAACCTTCAACATAAATCGTTTGTAAATAGGCATGGCGGTTTTTGATCCCTCGCCCAGCGCACCGGAACGGAAGTGAATCGATCGATCATCTCCGCCGACCCAAACACCTGAAATTAAATTTTGAGTCATTCCGATAAACCAGCCATCCGAGTGATTCGAGGTAGTACCCGTTTTACCCGCAAAATTGTGTGCATAGCGATTATTACCCTCAGGCAACAAAGCTGCTCCATCGCCCCAAAGCAACGAACTGGCCGTTCCTCCTTCATGGATTACTCCTTCTAGCATGGACCGAACTAATTGAGCCGATTCTTTCTTGATCACCCGAGTAGCCGTTGATTCAAATGTTTGAATCACTTTACCATTTTGATCTTTAATCTCCGTGACGAGCATTGGCTCCACATGAATTCCTTCATTCACAAAGGCAGAATATGCCCCAATCATCTCAAATAAAGACACATCAAAAGATCCCAAACCAATAGACGCTACTGGCTTCAAAGGACTCTTTATTCCCATTTTTTGAGCATAATACATGACCGTATCCGGACCTACGATATCATTGGTGAGGCGGGCGGTGACGGTATTCACCGACTTCGCCAAAGCCCGTTTCAAAGGCATCAAGCTATACGAGAACGTGCCATCTGCATTGTGTGGACTCCAAATTTTCTTCTCCCCATTCTCCTCAATTTCCAAGGAATACGGCGCATCTTCTACAGCAAAACAGGGTGATAAGTCGCGTGGACCATCTATCGCAGCGGTATATACGAAAGGTTTAAAGGTTGACCCCGCTTGACGCTTACTTTGCTTCACGTGATCGTACTTGAAGTATTTAAAATCTAGTCCGCCGACCCACGCTTTGATGTGACCCGTATAGGGATCGAGGGTCATCATACCCGCTTGCAAAAAGCGCTTATAATATTGAATGGAATCGTAGGCACTCATCGTTTGCTGCTCCTCGCCTAAGGTATTCCGAGAATAAACCCACATTTTGCGCTTCACGTTTTTCATTTGGTATAGCACGGAATCTGGATTTTTCGGATATCGCTTGACTAAAGCTTTGTAATATTCCGTCCGTTTCGCTACCGAATCAATAAACCCAGGTATCTCTTTTCCAGATTCATCCACCCATGGATTTTGTCCGGACCAATGATTATCAAACGATTTTTGCGTCGAACGCATGCCCTCTTCGACCGCCTCTTCCGCATGAATTTGCAAACGAGAATCAATCGTCGTCGTAATTTTCAAACCATCTCGATACAAATCAATCTCCAGTTCATTGGCCTTCGCCCATTCCTGAATGTATTTCGCAACGGCAACCTTGAAATAATTACCTGTTCCATCATACGGAGATTCCTCATTCTCATGCAAGACAATCGGTAGCGGTGCTAATGAATCATACGCGGCTTTTTTCAAATAACCTGCCTTAACCATCTGTGCCAAAACCACATTCCTACGCTTCCAAGCTTTATTTTCAGCCAAAGGCTTGCCATCATACCGCTTCGGATTATAGGTGGTTGTTGCCTTTTGAAGGCCAACTAAAATTGCCGCTTCTTGAATATTCAAACTATCCGCCGAGGTATTAAAATAGGTTTTGGCAGCCACCTTAATTCCATAGGCATTATTCCCGTAGTCTACCGTATTCAAATACCAAAGAATGATTTCATCCTTCGTATAAAAACGCTCAAGTTTAATAGCCGTAACCCACTCTTTAGACTTGTAGATTAGCTTATTTAAACCAGGGATATAGCCCAACAAGCCCGTTTTGGTGAAACTCTTTTTAGTCCGCGTTTTGAATAAATTCTTGGCTAATTGCTGCGAAATCGTACTTCCACCCCCACGGTCACCGCCTTTTACAAGGCCAACCGCTACACCCGCCCAGGCTTGAAAATCAATACCTGTATGCTCATAGAAACGAGCATCTTCTGTCGCAACTAAGGCTTGTACCAAATAGGGCGAAATCAAATGATAATCTCGAATCGGTGTTCTGTTTTCCGCAAAAAACTTACCTAATAGCACGCCATCTGCTGAATAAATCTCGGAAGCTTGCGATAATTTTGGGTTTTGAAGGTCATCTACACTTGGCATTTGCCCTGTTAACCAAAAGATATTGGTCTCAATGACAAACAAATAAACCATCCCATATAAAAAAGTTTTACCTGTAATGCGCCACATGCGAACGATGGGCTTATAATAGGGTGAATTTTTATCTACGCGTGCATCATAATAAGCCTGAATCGCATCGCGCTTTGTTTGGTAGAAATCAATGGCTTGTTGGCCCAAGCCCTCAGCCTTCCCATACAATTTGGCACCGATTACCTTTTTAATTCCCGCTAGCATCACATGTACAAGCTTCATGCATGCTTGGACAATCCATGCTTTCCCACGCGAAAAAGAGTGCTGTATCTGCTCAAGCATAGTTTATTCCGTTTCTAATTTTTCTAAGATAGTCATTAAATCCGTGAAATCACGAAAGCCAGGACGATCCTCCTCGCCGGCTACTAAGCCTATTCCCTGAATCGAACTTTGTTCCACCCATTCATCTAAATCACTTTCAGGAATATCTAATCCGAGAATGATGGGATATTGTGCCGACCATATTTCAATGGATGCTTCCATGCCCGTTAATGAATCCACGGAATCACCAACGACCAAAAAATGGCTCACATAAGGTGCAGAGGCAGCAAAAATCGCTGGTAAATTATCTGTATCGATATTAACGCGAAGAATCTTGGGTATCTCAATCGACTGGATTGCGACTAACGAGACGCTCGAATCAATCTCAATCACATCCGGTTTGTATGTTGACACGGCTTCACGAATCTGTTCAGCAGTGGCCTTGGTAAATTCACCCACAATTTGAACCCCCGCTAACCAATTGCGAATTTCCGTAAAGCGCTCAAGCGTTATCTCCTGCAATGGAAAACCTAACCACTCGACGCCCATTCCTGCACAATACCGTGCATCTGACAAATTAGCAATAGATGAAACTTTAACCTGGGTTCTCAACATAGTAGTTTCGAAAATAAACGAGGACAAAAGTACGTTTTCAATGGGTAAATACCAAGATAATTGGCCGTTTGGCGAAATAAATCCTAACTTGCGGAAAATTTACAGCAGGCTTTGAACCTGTAAGGAAATATGGAATCAAAAGGACGCGTTTTAGTCGCCATGAGCGGCGGCATCGACAGCTCAGTCGCAGCTGTTTTATTACACGAACAAGGTTACGAGGTCATCGGAATGACCATGAAAACCTGGGACTATGCTAGTTCTGGTGGAGATAAGAAAGAAACCGGTTGCTGTTCCCTTGATTCCATAAACGATGCGAGACACATCGCAGTGTCACTTGGTTTTCCCCATTATATATTAGATATCCGTGAAGAATTTGGTGATTCGGTCATCGATTACTTTACGCAAGAATACGTGGACGGACGTACCCCAAACCCATGTGTCATGTGTAATACGCACATCAAATGGGACGCACTACTTCGGCGAGCGGATCAATTAGGTTGTGAGTTTATTGCGACCGGGCACTATGCGCAGATACGTGAGGAAAATGGCCGCCACATTATTTCGAAAGGCGTAGATACCTTAAAAGATCAGAGTTACGTGCTTTGGGGAGTTTCACAATCTAGTCTGGCGCGCACCATTTTACCATTAGGTGGATTAACCAAAGCTCGCATTCGTGAGATGGCTACCGAACGTGGTTTTGTAGATTTAGTGAATAAATCTGAAAGCTACGAGATTTGCTTTGTGCCCGATAATGATTACCGCGGATTTTTGAAGCGCCGTCTTCCTGAATTAGAAGCCGAAGTTGCCGGTGGAAATTTTGTGGATACATCAGGTAAGGTGATTGGTACGCATGAGGGATATCCGTTTTATACGGTAGGCCAACGGAAAGGTTTAGGAAAAGCTTTCGGATTCCCAGCTTATGTGATTGAAATTCGCAAGGAGACCAATGAAGTCGTGATTGGCGAGATAGCTGATTTAAATCGGACCGGCATGTGGGTAGGCCAGCTCAACCTTCAAAAGTATGCAGAAATCCCTGCAGAAGGCATAGAAACACGAACAAAGGTTCGATATAAAGATGCCGGAACGGATGCGGTCATTTACCAGCACGGCGCCAAAATTAAAGTTGACTTTCATGCGGAAGTCAGCGGCATTGCCCCAGGCCAAGCGGCTGTTTTCTACGAAGGAAATGATGTGATTGGTGGTGGTTGGATCTTAAAATCATTTCAAAAAGGGAGTGTATTTGAGCACGTGCAATCGTTTGAGGTGGCTGACTAAGGAATCAACTTTGCCTCTTCGGGTGTCAATTTCACCTTAATCCGTGGCATTTGAATGACCTCCATGTCATAAATCCTAGCTCCGTCTATCTTAAAACGTAACGCCGTTTGCTCCGGATGAAAACCATGTTGGCCCGCCGCCCCTGGATTCAAAAACAGCATATTATTACGTTTGGCATCCCGCTTAATTTGCAAGATATGCGAATGCCCACAAACAAAAATCATGGGCAATCCTTTTGAAAATGCCTCTAAGGCATCAGGTTTGTAATTCGAGGGAGCTCCTGCGATATGCGTCATGGCCACCGTCACATCTTCACAACGAAAGCGCCGAATTTTGGGATACATATTTCGAATGGTTCGATCATCAATATTCCCGTATACACCAGCGATCGGCTTGCCGTAAGCGGCTAATTTATCCGCCAGCTCCACAGATCCCCAATCTCCCGCATGCCAAATTTGATCACATGCCTTGAGATGTTCATCCAGGCGTGGATCCAAATAGCTATGCGTATCGGAGAGTAATAAAACCTTAACCATCTTATTTCGCTTTTACCGAAATGAGCGCACCACTAGAAATGAGCGCATTCTTTTTCCAAATAACACGTTCCTCCGCTAAGCGAGTATGCACCGCCGCATCTTGGTTTACCCAAGCAGGGGATCCAGCGTCTTTCCAAGCCGAAAACCAAAAGGATGCCACCCGTGAGGAAGCCAATAACATGCGTTTTTCAACCGATACCCCTACCTTAGCTCCATACGCTTGAATAAAGGCTTTGGTGTAATAGCGTTGCTTCCGACCATATTTCTCCACCATTTCAAAGGAACCATCCTCTCCTAATGCCGCGCGAACTTCTTTTTCAGCGCTAAACATCGTAGGCAACATGGCATGTGACTCCAATAAAATCTGGAAAATGAAATCTTGAGGTTTAGCAATGTATTGAATACCAGCTACTTGACTCAAATTATACATCTGCAATTGATCTTCAGGTACTAAACTTTCCCATAAGACGTGCATTCCTTTTTGGCCGGTCAACTGCCCATCGTGATTTTTTGTGGTGTGCAAAGGCACGTGTGCATCCGCCACATAATGCCCTAAATCAGCTGCATAAAATAAGACTGAATCACGCATTTCATGCTTGAACGCATGCACTAAGCGGCCATACACCCGGGTAACTTCCCAAGGCACCAAACCTTCTTTACGTAAACTATCTAGCGTATACTTTTTTACGGCAGTATTGAAATCGTGCGGAATATCGGTTTTATAATTAGCCCCAAACAACGGCGCATCCATATCCAAATAATGCTTAGCATCTTCCAACTTATCATCTTTCCGACGCACATCTGGACGAATGGATTGTTGGACAATGTATTCCTGATTCGCATAAAAATACGACGCTAGCCCATCCGGCAATTGGTAAATTGATACTTGTTGCAACGTCTTGTGCGCCAAAAATCCCCAAGAGGAACAAAGGACAAGAATGAAAAGACTAATTTTCTTCATGAGTTGGTTTGATGAATGATTTTGGCGATTTGCCATATTGTTTTTTAAAGGCTCTTGCGAAGTATGCAGGGTCATTAAAGCCCACTTGATAAGCGATTTCAGAAATGTTAAAGGTTGAATTTTCTAATAAAACTTTAGCCTGCTGCAAGCGTATCGACCGAATAAATTCGTTGGCCGCTAAGGATGTCAACATCTTCAACTTCCGATACAACTGCATTTTACTCATATCTAGGCCTTTTTCAAGGTCCTCTACGTCAAAGTCGGCATTACTCAAATTCGCAATTATCAACTGGGTTGCCTTCACCAGGAAAGCATCTTCAAAGGTAGGCAATTTCCCTTCACTCAATTCCTGTTGGATCATCTGCTTTTGCCAATTCTTCCGATTTCGCTCCTTAGATTCCAACAACTTATTCACACGAATTTCTAAAATATCCGCATTAAATGGTTTACTCACGAAGTCATCAGCACCGGACTGCATACCTTCAATCTGACTTTCTTGCGAACTTTTGGAGGTCAGTAAAACGAGTGGGATATGATTTGTTTTCGGGTTTTGACGAAGTGCCCGACATAAGTTTACGCCACTCATTCCCGGCATCATCCAATCTGTAATCACCACATCAGGCAAATAGGTCAATGCCATCTCAAGGGCATCCTCACCTTTGGAGGCTTCCATGACCTGAAATTTAGATTCAAAAATTTCGGCCACAAATTTGCGGAGTTCGGTATGATCATCCACAATTAACAAGATCTGTTTTTCTTTTTCAATCGGATTTTCGGGTGCATTCGATGGCTCTTGCGCCTTAATGGTCATCAATTTTTCCTGAACCCAGGACGGGTCAAAATCGGATTTACGCACCGGAATTCTTAAACCAAATTCACTACCGACACCCAGCGTACTCTTTACGTCAATTTCCCCCAAGTGAAGTGTGACTAATTCCTTGCATAGAGATAATCCTACACCGGTACCGACTACCGACATAGACTCTGGGATTTGATAAAATCGATCAAAAATATGGGGTAAATGTTCCGCAGAAATACCCTTTCCCGTATCAAGCACACGAATATTTACATGCATTACTTCCTCATTCCCATCCACATACAGCGTATCCAAATCCAAGGAAACACCGATTTTACCATCTTCTGGGGTATGTTTAAACGCATTAGACAGCAAATTGCTGACACATTTTTCTAAGATATCCGCATCATAATACACGTAGAGCGAATCCACAGGTGCTTTCCAAGTTAATTTAATCTGTTTCTGCTGTGCATAATTTTCAAAACTTTGAATAATGCCATTCATCTGCAACACAACATCATGCTTAGCGATAACGGGATGTTGTTTTCCTGCCTCGATTTTCGACAAATCCAGCAATTGATTAATCAAGCGTAATAATTTCTGGGCATTTTGATAGATTGAAGAAATCCGTTTTTCCTGAGTTCCAGAAAGTGCGGAATTTTGCAAGAAATACTTCTCAATTGGACTAATAATTAGCGTCAATGGCGTCCGCAACTCATGTGAGATATTGGTAAAGAAGTGGGTTTTTACTTGCTCCAGCTCACGAATACGCTCTTTTTCAATCTCCTTCATCCGAATATCAGTCTTGAAAGCCTCACGGATTTTAACCTCTCGAATAAATACATAAATCGCTGCGATCAACAAGAGTACATATCCTGTATAGGCCCACCACGTCCGATACCAAGGTGGCAATACGGTAATGAATAACTGCATCGGCTCCTCTGACCAAATCCCATCCGAATTAGAAGCCTTCACTTTAAATATATAATCCCCCGGAGATAAGTTGGTATACGTCGCAGACCTCGTAGTCCCCACATAATTCCAATCCTTTTCAAAACCTTCTAAATAATACGCATACCGATTGTTTTTCGGGCGCTGATATTCTAAGGCTACAAAATCGAGACTAAATACCGACTGCCCGGGCTGGAGCGTTATGTGGGTGGTCCTACTAATATCAAATGTGAGCGGGCTATCCTCACGGCCAGGCTCTACGACCTGATTAAATAATTTAAAACTGGTCACATACACATCTGGCACATCCAAACGCATACGTAAACTATCCGATTTTAAATAATTCAAGCCATTGACACCGCCAAAAAACAACCAGTTTTGTTGATTGGCAACAATAGCTTTCGCCATAAATTCCTTTCCCTGTAACCCATCAGCTTCTTCAAAATTGATAAACCGCAGGGTCTTTCCATCCATTTTGGAAATACCATTAGTCGTGGTAAACCATAAATCACCTCGTCCATCTTCGGCAACCGCTCGAACCGTATTACTTGCTAAGCCTTCCTTGACCGTAAAGACACGAAAATCTTGCTTTGCTGCTTGATACAAATTGACCCCGCCCCCATTCGTCAGTACCCATATACGCTTATTTTTGTCTTGGTATACCTGCGTTACGTGATTATAACTTAAACTTTGCGGGTCTGCCGACTTGACCAAGTGATTTAGCTTTTGACTTTTAAAATCATAGATATAAATTCCTGATCCGATTGTAGAAATCCACAATTGGCCATCAGCCATCACCTTCAAATCGGAAATTGACCGATTCTGAAATGTCTTGACACCTAAAATTGGGAAAGGAACACGATACGTTTTCGTTTGCGGATTAAAGGAAACAATACCAAGTCCAACGGTACCAATTAAAATCTGATTCGCATACGGAAGGATGCAATTGAAATTAGCTTCGCGCCTACCCGGTAAAAATGGGTAATCGGATAGCTTCCTTGTGGGCGACAGGTGATTGAGACCTTTGCCCCAGAAACCTATCCATACTTCGCCATTTGGCATGGCTTTTAATATGTTTACATCAAAATCACCCGCCGCATTAAGTTTATTGGCCGATTCCTTATAGATCACATGATTCAGTTTTCGATTTTTATGATCGAAAAAAGACAAGCCAAGGTTGCTTCCTATCCAAGTACCTGAAGCATTTGATGCAGACAAAGCCGTTACCTTATTGCTTAACAATCCCTGAATGGTATTGGGTTTATAGCGTACTACTGAAAAACGAGGCTTTTGAAAAAAACTAATATTTAAACCAGCCTCCCAGGTGCCGATCCACGTATTTAAATCTGAATCCGTAAACAAACTCATCACCGCATAGGAACTAATTCCTAATTCAGGATCTGGATTAGAAGGAATATGTTTAACACGTTTAAAATCCTCTTTATCAAGCACATAAATACCATTATCGGTACCGATCCAAAGATTATTTATTGCATCTCTAGTGATACTCGTCACGATATTTTGACGTGCTAAGGGATTAGAAGCCTGGTAAAATACGGAACGAAACTGCTGGTTAGTTGGATTAAACTGAAACAACCCAGCACCGTCAGTACCTACCAAAATATCCCCATTTTTAGCCTCAAAAATGGCACGAATACGAGATTTTGTGCGGTTTTGACCTATCGAAAAAGGCATAAAACTATGCTTTCCTAAGACAGAGATCAATTGGCCCGTACGCGTCCCTAGCCATAAAGAGCCATTGCTATGTTTAAATGCACGAGCTACTTCTTTGACGTATGGATTCTTAAATTCAGATTCCGAAACTAATAACTTTTTTGATTGCGTATGATAGACTAAAAAACCCAACCCAAGTGCAGCAACGCCAACGCGATGGTTGCCCAAATTGATCAAAGAAGGGATATTCAAATTGCTTATATCCTGACCTTCCGGACCGCGGGTAAATCGAGTTATTTTACCCGTTTGAAGATCCAAATGATTTAAGCCAGAAGATCGTGTACCTACCCACATATTCCCTTCATCATCTTCCACAATAGAAAATATATCACTCCCACTTAGGGTTGTAGGGTCACTGGGATCATTGCGATAAATCTTAAAATTGTGCCCATCATACCGGTTCAATCCATCTGCCGTCGCAAACCAAAGAAAACCTTTCTTGTCTTGAATAATTTTGTAAACCGAACTTTGAGATAACCCAGAGGCTGTAGTCAAACGCTCAAATCGATTTCCAACTTGCCCATGTAGGGAAGCTGAAACCAAAAGCCAAATGAAACACAAAAAAGTCCGCAAAGTCATAAAATAAGGAACGTCTAAATTAGAAAAATAAAGGTAAAAGTTACGCCGACTTACCGGTATATATTCCACTCGACTGAGCCATTAATTCCCGTATAATTCTTTCAATAGCACTTTAGTGCAAGAATCGTCCACAAATTTGAAAGATTTGTCCAATCGAAAGAAATGGAGTTGGATTACATTTGCTAATGTTATTCATAACGAAATCGCATTAATAGACATGGTCAAGACATTTGTTTCTTTTTCTGCTAAAAACTCGGATAATAAACTTCCGAAGTACCAGCAATTAATCAATTCGCTCTTGCAAGATATCGAAATGGGAGAATTGAAACCTGGGGAAAGATTACCTTCCATTAACGAGGCTTCCGAAGAATGTTATTTATCCCGCGATACAGTAGAACGTGCCTATACGGAGTTACACAAAATGGGCGTTATCACGTCGATTTTTCGTAAAGGATACTTCATTTCCAACTCGTCTATAAAGACTAAAACCAAAGTACTTTTTTTGGTAGGCAAAATTACGAATACGAATAAAGAGATCTTCGATTCATTTTGCGAATCACTAGGCAAAAATGTCATGGTGGATATTTACACCTATCAATACAAGACACGCCAGTTTCAAGAAATCATGGCGCAGCAGTTGGGGAATTACCATTATTACGTCATCATGCCTCACCTAATCGAGGAGGAAGAAGAGAACATTAAGTGTTTAAAGAAAATTTCTGGGGACCGCTTGATTTTATTGGATCAAAACTTCAACAGTATTTCCAATGCGCATGCAAGCATTACAACACAGCCTAAAACGGCTATAAACTTTCACTTTTCAAACCAAATAAACCTGTTTAATAAATACCATTCGTTCAATTTAGTCGTTTCAGAGGAGGATTATTTCGATGCTGGCTTGATAAATGGTTGCAGTGAATTCTGCGAGGCGAATGGCCTGGAGTTCCAAGTATTGGATGGCCTAGATCCGGTGGATGTACGTGCTGGTGAAATTTATTTCACGCTAGACGACAAAGACTTGGTGAAGGCTATCAAATACGGGGAAGCCAATGGATTAACCGTAGGTGAGAACCTTGGACTCATTGCATTTAACGATTGTCATTTTAAAGAAATCGTTGCCGGGGGAATTACCGTTTTATCAAATCAACCTAGCTTATTAGGTGAAATGGCCGCACAATTGATTCAAGACAATGACAAAAGCAGCCACGAACTAGCATTACAATTTATCATAAGAAAATCACTTTAGGGTTTAATTTGCTGAAATGGGTCATGATATTCGTGACCCATTTTTTTTTGCATAAGCAATATTACGGCGCAGACCTTTTAGCTTAGTTCTACTGATCGCAGAGAACTGAAATAATTCTTTAAACAGATCCTCTGATAAATCCTCCCAATCTTGCTTTGTTAAATCTAAAAACCGATCATTAGGTTGAAAAGCAATCTCTTGATGCGGTTTGGAATGACGATTCCAAGGGCAAACATCTTGACAAATATCACATCCAAAAATCCAATCTTGAAAATTAGCTTGCAACTCCGCCGGCATTTGATCCTTCAATTCGATCGTAAAATAACTAATGCATTTAGATCCATCCACCACATAAGGCGTAATGGCATCTGTCGGGCATGCCTCGATACAGCGTGTACAGGTCCCGCAAAAATCCTTGATGGGCCCGTCAGGTTCTGCCTTCAAATCCACCAGAAGCTCAGCTAAGAAAAAGAAACTCCCTTGCTTCGGAATGATTAAGTTGGCATTCTTCCCGATCCACCCCAAACCAGATTTTTTAGCCCAAGCTTTTTCTAATACGGGGGCTGAGTCTACAAACATACGGCCCGAAAAATCGCCTATTTCGCGTTGCAAATCTTCCCACAAAAGCTTCATTTTGTCTTTAATGACCACATGATAATCTTTTCCAAACGCATATTTAGAGACCTGAAAGGAATCAGATAAGACTTGAATGGAAGAATCGGGAAAGTAATTGTATGCGAGGGAAATCACGGTTTGGCAATCATCTACTAGTTTTCGCGGATCTAAGCGTTTATCGAAATGATTCGCCATGTAGCTCATCTCGCCATGCATGTGTTGGTTTAACCAGCGCTCTAACTGCGGCGCTTCTTCGGATAAAAATTCAGCTTTAGAAATCCCACAAAATTGAAAACCATGCTGGTGTGCTAGGCGTTTAATGGATTGGGAAACGTGAGATGGTGACGCATTCATGTGCCATAAAATTACGAAGCTCACGGAATTTATGCCAAACTGTCAGAAAATAGTTTTTGGTTCATCATTTGAGTAGACGAAAACCCTATTAATTTTGCCTTATGAAAAAGAAAGAGACTGAAAAGCCAATCGAAGAAGAGATCGTACAAGAG
>JACCDI010488113.1_pt1 | contig 13787 bp, 10 predicted proteins | sample 7442791 | NCBI WGS metagenome assembly JACCDI01 (sample SAMN15323434, study PRJNA562643) | freshwater metagenome | isolation source: river surface water | place: USA:Blue River Watershed | collected 2017-08-15
CATCGAGCAGGGATTCGTGTTCGCGGCCCGGGCTATCGCAAGCCCCTCGGTGCTTCGGTCATGAAAGATCGGGTCTCGGGCCTCTGCGTCGCACTGCTGGCCACGGCGCTCGGGAGCGCCGGCGCGGCGACGGGTTTGATCGCAGGGCCAACTTTCGAGGCGGCAGCGACGCTACCAGCCCGGACTGAGCGGACCGTCGCCGAGGTGCTGGATGCCTACGTGGCCGAAGCCCTGCGCTCGAACCTGGCGCTGCAAGCGGCTGGCCTCGAAGTTGAGCGCAGCCAAGCTTTGCTCGATGCCGCTCGGGCGCGCTTCTTTCCAGAAGCCAACCTGAGTGCCCGCTATACCCGTGCCGAAGGCGGCCGCGAGGTATCGCTGCCGCTCGGAGCCGCCTTCAACCCGGTCTATGCGACCCTGAATGAACTGTTGCTCGCCGACGGCAAGGCGCCGCGCTTCGGCAGCATCGAGGACCCCCGCTTCCTGCTCCAGCGAGAACGGGAGCAAGACTCGCGGATCAGCCTGCGCCAGCCCCTGTTCGCACCGGCCATCCCGGCAGCCGTGCGTGCGCAGCGCGCTGTGATGGAAGCGACGAGTTACGCCAGGCTCGCCCTCGAACAGCGTCTGCGGCGGGATGTGTCGGTCGGATACCTCGACTGGCTGCGCGCGAGTCGCAGCACCGACATCGTCGCCGCCAGTCGTGCCTTGTTGCAGGAAAATCTGCGTATCAACGAATCGCTGTTTCGCAACGGCGCGATCACCGAAGATCAGGTGCTGCGTGCGCGTGCCGAATTGCTCGCCGTCGAACAGCAACTGACCGAGACCCGGCAACTGCGAGATCAAGCGCGCAGTTACCTGAATTTTTTGTTGAATCGACCGCTCGATACGATGCTCGACGATGCCGTCATCGACGGTGAACTCGCAAGAGCAGCTCTTGATCTCAACCAACTGCGTTCTCTGGCTCTCACGCAACGACCCGACGTCGGTCAATTCGAGGGCAACGTCAAAGCGGTGGAGTCGCGCGTGGCCATCGCCCGCGCAGCGAGGCTTCCCTCGCTCGGTCTCGCCGTTGATGGCGGAACTCAAGGTGAGAAATACGAGTTCGGGCGCGGCCGCAATTACGCCACGGTCTCCCTACTGCTGAATTGGACGCTGTTCGATGGTGGCGCGCGTCGTGCCGAAGAGCGCGAAGCCAAGCTCGCCTTGCGTCAAATCGAAACGCAACGAGTGCAGCTCGCGCAACAGATTGCACTCGAAGTACAACACGCGCTCGATCGTTTGCAGACGAGTGAGGCCTCACTGCAAGTGGCTGAAGCGCGCGCCACCGCGGCTCGTGCTGCCTTTCGTATCGCGGGTCGTAAACGCGACGAAGGGGTGATCAGTCAGGTCGAATTTTTGGATGCGCGCACCAGCCTCACCGCCGCTGAGTTGAATCTGAACGCCGTGCGTTTCGAATTGCTCGCACGACAAGCCGACCTCGATTACGCCACCGGAGCCCCCCGCTCGTGAAACATCTGACACCGTTAATGCTGGTTCTGCTCTTGAGTGCCTGTGGCGCCGCGCCGTCGGACAATACTGACGATCAGGGCACGCCGGTACGTACGGGTATCGCGTCGAGCGGCCCCGCCATCGCCAGCCTCAAAACCAATGGCATCGTCGCAGCACGCGACGAAATGCGTCTGTCATTTAAGACGGGCGGCATCATCCGTCGGATCGCGGTGCAAGAGGGACAGTCCGTCAAGCAAGGCCAACTCCTCGCAGAACTCGAGCTCACGGAAATCAACGCGCAGTTCCAGCAAGCCAAGCAAGTGGCTGACAAGGCAGCGCGCGATCTCGAACGAGGCGAACGTTTACACACCGATCAGGTGATCAGCCTAGAAGCCCTGCAGAACCTGCGCACCCAAGCGGCCGTCACAGCCGCGGCTCGCGATGCAGCTCGCTTCAACTTGGGTCAGTCGACCATCGTGGCTCCTCGAGACGGCGTGATCCTACGTCAACTAGCCGAAGAGCGAGAGCTCGTTCCCCCGGGGCAACCGATCATCGTGCTCGGCAGCAGCGAGCGAGGGCACGTCGTTCGTGCAGCCGTCTCGGATCGCGATCTCGTCCGCATCAACGTGGGTGATCGAGCGGAGATTCGTCTCGATGCCTATCCCGGGCGGATTTTCACGGGCAAGGTGCACGAGGTGTCGGCTGCAGCAGATCCACGCAACGGTCTGTTCCCGATCGAAGTGCACTTCGAAGTTCCCTCCGATATCAAACTGGCGACCGGTTTCGTCGCCAAGCTGCAGATCACACCCGCCGCCGCGAGCGCCTCCAGCCTGACGTACATACCGATCGCCGCTCTCGTCGAAGGCGATGGAAATGTGGCTCAAGTATTCGTCGTGGACGGCGCCGTCGCTCGCAAACGCGAGGTGCAGGTGGCCTTCATCGATGGCGATGCCGTCGCGCTCTCGAGTGGACTTGCCATCGGTACGGCGCTCGTCACAGAGGGCGCTCTTTATCTCGTCGATGGTGAACGCATCAGCCCCGTCACGACCGAAGCTAACTAGGGGCGCACCGTGTCGATACTCGAGTTTCCGATCAAGCGCTATCAGTTCACCCTGGTGGCCTTTCTCTGTCTCGTGGCGATGGGCATTTACGCGTTCATCTCCATACCACGCGAAGAGGATCCGTCGTTTCGCATCTCGGGTTTCGATATCGCTGCGATCATGCCGGGTGCGGACCCCAAAGATCTCGAGCGCCTCGTCGCCAAACCGCTCGAAGATCGACTCTCGGAACTCGACGACGTTCGACAGCTCGAAACGGTGATCGCCGATGGCGTCTCGTTCACCATCGTCGAATTCGAGGCCTACACCGACGCAAACAAGAAATATGACGAGGTCTTGCGCGAGGTCAACGCGCTACGACCCAATCTGCCCGCCGAACTTCGCCAAATCAGTATCCGCAAGTTCAGCCCCGGGCTCGTCAACATCGTTCAATACGCTTTGGTCTCGACCGAAGCTCCTTATCGCGAACTCGAAGACCATGCGCGTGCGTTGAAAGACGTATTGAAGGGCGTACCGGGAATTCGCACTTCGGAAAGCTGGGCTTATCCGCCGCGCGAATTGCGGATCGAAGTGAATATGGAGCGTCTCGCCGATCTCAAACTGAACGCGGCCAGAGTCATCCAAGCGCTCGATAGCGAAAACGCGAACATCCCCGCCGGCATCATCGATGTCGGTTCGCGCAGCTTTACCGTCAAGAGCACCGGCTCGTACGAAAATCTCGAGCAGGTACGCGATACGGTCGTCAGCTCCGAAGGTGGTCGTATCGTACGAGTGCGCGATGTTGCGGAGGTGCGTTGGGCCGAGGGCCAATGGGGTCACGTCGGTCGATACAACGGCCAGCGCGCCGTATTCGTCACGGCCAATATGAAAGAAGGCCAGAACATCCTGCAGGTTCGCAAGGCTCTCGGTGACGCCGTCGCACGCTTCGAATCGGGTTTGCCGAAGCGAGTGAAACTGGAGCTCGGCTTCGACCAATCGCGCAACGTCGAATCTCGACTCAATCGTCTTTACATCGACTTCAGCATCGCCATCGCTCTCGTGCTGATTACCTTGCTACCCCTGGGTCTGCACGCAGCCGGTATCGTCATGATCTCGATCCCACTGTCGCTCGCCTTCGGCATCGCAGTGCTGCACTTTCTTGGCTATTCACTCAACCAACTCTCGATCGCCGGCTTTGTGGTGGCGCTAGGCCTACTGGTCGACGACTCAATCGTGGCGGTCGAGAACATCGCTCGACACTTGCGTCTTGGCTATGACCGTACGCGCGCCGCGATTCTCGGAACGCGGCAGATTTTTCTCGCCATTGTCGGTTGCACCGCTACATTGATCTTCGCTTTCTTGCCGCTGATGGCCCTGCCGGGCACTGCCGGCAAATTCATCCGTGTGCTACCGACAGCGGTCGTCGCGACGGTCGTCGGCTCGCTGCTGATCGCACTCTTCATCATTCCCTTCCTCGCCTCTCGCATGCTGCGTGACGAGGATGTCGGTCACTCGAATCGGCTGCTGCAGCGCATCATGGATGCGATCCACCGCTATTATCGACCCGCGCTGCACTACTGCCTCGCTAGACCCAAGGCAACCGTCGCTGCGGCGATCGGCGGCTCATTGTTGCTCTCGTTCCTGCTCGTACCCGTACTCGGATCGAGCTTGTTCCCCAAAGCAGATACACCGCAATTTTTGGTACAGGTCGATACACCGACAGGCACTAGCCTCGCCGAGACCGACCGCGCTCTGCGTTTCGTCGAAGCCGAGCTCGACAAACTGCCGGGTGTACAGTCCGTCTTCACCAATCTCGGTCGTGGTAATCCACAGATCTACTACAACCATATTCAACGCAACGAATCGGCCGGCTACGGCGAGATATTCGTCACGCTCGATTCGTACAACACGAGAAAAACTCCCGAATTGCTCGACGGCTTACGCTCGCGACTCGATCAATACCCAGGTGCGCGAATTTCCGTCAAAGAGTTCATCAACGGGCCACCGGTCTCGGCGCCGATTGCGGTCCGTATCGTGGGTCCGGACCTGCAAGTGCTCGATCAACTCGCGCGCGAAGTCGAATCGTTGATCGAGAAAACGCCAGGGACCCGCGATGTCCGCAATCCGCTGAAATTTCCGCGCACCAATATCGCCCTACAAGCGGATACGCAGAAAGCCGCCTTGCTCGGCGTTCCGGCAGTCGAAATCGATCGTGCTGCACGACTGGCGATCTCGGGTTTACCCGCTGGCACTTTCAAAGACGACGACGGCGAGCAGTATCCGATCGTGGTCAGAACGCCGCTAGACCGACGAGCCGACTACGAAGCGCTGGAATCGGCGCGCGCGATGTCGGTTACCGGTGAACTCATTCCGCTCGAGCAAGTTGCCTCGGTCGAGCTCGAGCCGGCTCCGGTACTGATCTCGCGTTATCTGCGAGAGCGCGCAGTGACGGTGAATGCGGAAGTATCGCGTGGTGAGAATATCGCCAAAGTCACCGATGACGTCGTGCGCCAACTTGATGAACTCGAATGGCCACGCGGTTATCGATATGTACTCGGCGGTGATGCCGAGGCGGGAGCCGATGCTTTCGGTGGAATCGGCACCGCCATCATCGTCGCGATTTTCGGTATCTTCGCCATCTTGGTGCTCGAATTCGGTAGCTTTCGATCGACCCTGATCGTACTGACGGTGGTGCCACTTGGAGTATTTGGTGGCATGTTGATGCTGCTGATCACCAACAATGACATCTCGTTCACGGCCGCGATCGGTTTCATCGCCTTGATCGGCATCGAGATCAAAAACTCGATCCTGCTAGTCGACTTCACCAATCAATTACGCGAAGAAGGCGTACCGCTCGATGAAGCCATCGAGCAGGCCGGTGAAATTCGCTTCCTGCCGATCTTACTCACGTCGGCGACAGCGATCGGCGGCTTGCTGCCGCTCGCCGTGCAGAACATCGGCCTCTATTCGCCCATGGCCTGGGTGATCATCGGCGGTTTGATCACCTCGACACTGCTGGCGCGACTCGTGACCCCGGTGATGTACAAGTTGATCCCGCCGGCTGGACATGAGCCGAAGAATCTCGCCCGGGGTAATCAACCCGATGCGTCCGGTGCGCTGCTCTAAACGCTCTCGAGTTCCCAAGTCACGAGCGGCGCGCCGCGTCGGATCCAGAAGCCGGCGCCGATATGGCGGAAGTGCCGACGCAGCCGGCTGCGATACCACTCGGCGGTGCGCATGGTGACGGCGGGGTCGGTGCGACGCTGATCGGCGTTCTCGCGCCAGTCGCGCCGCGTCAATGCGCTGAAAAACAACACACCGCGACACAGATTCGCGAAATTCCGCATTGCCTTCGCTGCGGATGCGTCGTCGAGATATTGCAACACGTCGTAGCAGACCACGAGATCGAAGGGCTGACGCGGTCGATAGTCTGCGATGCTGCCGTTCAGCCAGCCGTATTTTTGACAAAGATACTCGCTGTACTCCAGCCCGACATATGTCGCGCCAGGTAATGCGCGCAGCAAGGCAGTACGCATCAGTCCTAGGCCACAACCCGCATCGAGCACGCTACCAACCGGACAATCGATGTGCTTGACGTAGGCTGCGATCAAATTAGCGCGCGCCGTCATCTCGTTCTGCGAGGTGACGGAACTGCGCGCATTCCGATAAAAGCGCTGGTAGTACTCGCGTCCGAAACGTTCCTTCGTCAAACGATGCCTGCCAATTTACGCGCGATCGCCGCAACCTGTTCGGGATCGGCTTTGGATACTTCGGGATACTCCGTGAATCGCTCCGGAATCTTGATCGTGGCGTCGATACCCATCTGGTCCGAACGGAAGGCGCCAAACTGGGCTGATTTCTCACAAGACGGATCGAGAATCATGGGGATTCCATCGGGCTGAATAATGGAATCTTTGACCGGCTGCCACCGGGTCATCATCGCCCACTCGACTTGCTTGAGATCGTATGGATCGACATCCGGTCCCACGACGATGACGAGTTTAGCCGTTCGACCCCAACGACCAGCCGAACCCCACACGGCATGAATCACGTATTTGCCGAAGTTCGGGTGGGGCTTTTGCCAGCCGTCGACCGACAACTGCACCACGTAGCACATGTTCGGCGTGACGGCGACGTCGTGCACCTCGGGAATCTTTTTGCGCAGATCCGAAAGCACCTCACCTTCGACCGGCAGCAAGGCGATGTAGTTGTGGTCGAAAGGCGGCACCATTTCCATGGTGGCGTGCCAAATCGGGTTCTTGCGATAGGAGAGACACTTGATGCGGACCATCGGAAAAACCTGAACCCGATCGTAGTAACCGACAGGGTTCGAGTGCCAACCGATGGCTTCGAGCTCATCGGTGATGACTTCGCCTTCAAGCACCCACTCAGCATGGGCGGGCACTTCAAGATCGACCGTTTCGCAACGCACCATCTCGACCGGTGAGCCACGTAAGCCGCCAGCAAAAGCCGTTTCGTCGACGTTGAACGGTACGCCGGTCGCCGACGCTAGATGTAAGGCAGGATCACAAACACCCGCGATCGCCACTTCCAAGCGCTTGCCCATCTGCGAGGCTTTGAAAGTGTGTCGACCAATATCGGAGAACGGCGGATTCCACCAATAGAACGCGGCGAGATCACGCTTCGCCCGCTCGGGCGGATAGGTGCCTCCCTGAGGGTGCGTCGCATCGAGGAACTGCGTGAACCGATACCAACCACAATTACGACCACCGGTCTCGGGATCCTTCGAGAACGTCATCGCATTAGTGATGTACGCCGGCCCTTCTTTGCCAAACCACACGTGCGGCAACTGCTTGTCGAGTGATACATCATCGCCTTTGATGATCACGTCCTTGCAAGGTGCTTTCGATTTATCAATCACCACGGGCGCATGCCAACGCGCGGGATCGGCGAGCACTTCGGAGTGATAGAGCTTGGCTTCACGCCAATCGCGAAAGCCGATCGTCATTGCCGTCCGTTCACGGGTGCCGAAAGGATTGAAGAGAATCGGGACGCCTTTGGTGTTTATGGCATCAACGTTGTTGAGCATCAAAGCTGGGCCGTCTTTGGCACAGATGTAGTTCATCAACGACTGCAACTCATTGGTTCCGCGGCGCCCATCGAACGGCACGTCGATGTGCTTCAGTTGCCCTTCTTGCTCGAGCAGTGCGAGATACTCGCGCATGTCCTTGAACGCCATGATGACCCCTCTTGAGTTGATCCCCGAACGGTGAGCCTACCGCCCGGCCACCATCCTGTACCAGCCCAAGCGGCGCTACCGACTCCCCATGTCCCTAGGTCGGACAGACAAGACCATGCCACCGCCACGACGGCGGTCCACACCGCATGATCACGTACTCGAATCACCTGCAGGAGTAAGCCCCATGTCCGAATCCACCCGTAAAGTTGCCATCATCACCGGATCGGCCACGGGAGTCGGCGCAGCGGCGGCAATCATGTTGGCCGAACGCGGTTGCCATGTCGTCATCAACTACACCCGCAGCGAAGCCGAGGCACGCGAGACCGCACAGCAGTGCGAAGCCAGAGGTGTCGAGACGATCGTCTTCCAGGGCGATGTCGCCGATGACGTCGCCTGCCAGGGTATGGCGGCTGCCGCCATCGAAAAGTGGGGGCGAATCGACTATCTGATCAACAACGCAGCCAAGACCAAATTCAATCCGTACGAAAACCTCGACGGACTGTCAGCGGACGACTTTCTCGCAATCTACAAGGTGAATGTCGTCGGTGCTTATCAGATGGTTCGGGCGGTCACGCCGCAAATGAAGAAACAAGGGCGCGGCGCCATCGTCAACAACTCCTCGATCGGCGGTGTGACCGGCATCGCCTCATCGATGGCCTATGCGGCAAGCAAAGCCGCCCTCAACATGATGACGCAGTCGCTCTCGCTCGTGCTGGGCCCGGAAATTCGCATCAATGCCATTGCGCCTGGCGCGATCCAGACTCGTTGGCTACAGGGCGGTATGACGCCCGAGCAATATCAGGACTTCCTAGTGAACGCCGCCGCAATGGTTCCGCTCAAGACCGTACCGACAGCAGAGCAGATCGCCGAAGCGCTCGTCTGGTTTCTCGAGGGTGCCAGCGTCATCACCGGTGAAGTACTGATGGTCGATGCCGGCTTGCACTGCGGCCGTCTGCCGCCGTCATCGAGCAACAAAGCGAACTGGGACAATAAGAAATAGCGCTATTGATTGAGCGGTACGCGTCGTAATTCTTTGAATACGTCTTCGAGAAATCGTGCTCGTTCGTCTTTCAGACGAGCGGCCAAAACGGTATCGGGAGTATGACGCTCGATCTCGTCGTGAGCGACGATACCCTTTTTCTCGAGTAAAGCTTCCAGCGTCAGCCGGCGCTCGCGTTCGACCCAGACTTGCGCTGCCAACTCGAGCAACATGCGCACGGTGGCGTCCTGGATCGGATCGTTTAGATAAACCGGATCATCTCCGACGATGGGCGTGCCACCTTCAGGTGTCTGCACGCGATCAGACACGAGTCGCAAACCAATGCTGCATATAGCCCGTGCCACCCGCACGTTTAGCCAGAGGCGCCGCAGCCACTTCGAAGCCGTTCGCTGTCAGGATATCGCCGAGCCGGCAGTCACAGAAATCCTGTGAATACGGTTCGCCGTTGTGGCGAGCATCGAACCAACGGTGATATCGCTGATAGGGCGACTTACCTTCCGTGCCAGTGAAATCGTAGATCGCGAAGATACCGCCTCGACGAGTGACTCTCGCAGCCTCACGTACCGTGTCGTGAATGATGCGCAGCGGCAATTCGTGAAACAGGATGAATGCGAAGGTGATATCGAAATGCGCGTCGGGAAAGCCCGTTTTCTCGACTAAGCGCTGCGCGAAATTGACTGCATCCCCTTGCATCGCCGCGCGCCGATGCGCCACTCGCAACATCGGAGCCGAATGATCGATACCCCAGACTTCAGCCTCAGGGTAACGACGATGAAATGCCGTGCTGCTCTGCCCGATCGAACAGGCGAGATCGAGAATGCGGTGGACTTTGCCGTCAGTCGGTGCCGGCACAGTGCCGACCAATTTGGCGTGTAACTCGTCCTTGTCGTTATCACCACGGAAGAACACCTTCGTACCGTAGTGATACAGGAAGCCCGACAGCTCATCCTTGTAATAGCCGCCCGGCTGCAAGTGGAAATGCACGTTGGTGTAGGCGGGATGCTCGAATGTCGGATCGAGTAGTAAGCGGCCGGGGCCACGCTCGTCCCACTTCGCAAGCTCGGCGGTCAGTTGCGTACGCTGCTCATCGAAACTGCGTTCGATTGCATGCCATTTCATTTCCTGCTGGCTGCGTGCCAGCCGATCCCGCAAGCGGCCGATCGGCAATGAGTGGACGAACTCTCGAATCTCCTCGACATCGCCCCACGGACGACTACGACTCGCAGATGTCTGCTCGAGCGCGCTGTTCAGTCGCTCCTCGAAATCGGCGCCTTTGCCTAAAATGAATTCGCGCAGCCCCTCGACGAAATCGAGATAGGCAGCATCAGATCGCCGCGCAAGCGGCGGTAAAGTCTCAGGTGTCGTGCTCATATCGGTTGTGTAACCGGATTATAAGCAAAGAGACCCAAGCCCTCGTCAGCAGCCTTGCCCTTGGTACGCTCTTTATAGGTATCGGTATCGGGAGCGTGGAACATCTTGCCGGCTCGACGGGACTCCTGGACGACGAAAGCCGCTCGCTCGCGACGCCCCGCCTCGTAGCGGACATAGGCTTCTTCGATGGAGTCGGACTCGACGAAAGCCCGCGCGAGCACCACGGCATCTTCGATAGCGAGTACCGCACCATGACCCAGGAACGGTAGCACGGGGTGCGCTGCGTCACCGAGCAGCGTCACTCTACCCTTCGACCAATGACTCAAAGGCTCACGGTCGAATAAACCCCATTTGAATAACTGTTCTGGAGGCACCTGCTCCATGAAGCGAGTCACCCACGGTGTCCAACCGCGGAACTCCTCTAAGAGCTCTTCGACGCTCGATCGAATGGACCAGCCTTCCTCCGCCCACTCTTTGCGCTCAGCGAATGCGACGAAGTTCAATAACTCCCGATTGCGAACCGGATACCGGTTCACGAGATGTCCAGGACCCACGAAGACACCGGAAGCGGGCTGCAGAATTTCCTGCGGCACTCGCTCCATCGGCACCAGTCCGCGCCAAGCGATGTAGCCGGTGTATTGCGGTTCGAGCGCGCCAAACAGTTGGTGGCGTACGATCGATCGTGATCCATCGGCACCAATCAATGCATCAAAGCTGCGTCGAGTGCCATCGGCGAAGTCGACTCGTACACCCGCACTCGTCGAGTCGATCGCGACACAGCGCCGACCCAGTTCGATCGCCGTCGCATCATGGCGCCGAACTTCCGCCGCCAAGGCATCGTGCAGGTCGGCGCGATGGATGAGGTAGTAGCGCTCGCCGTAGAGCTCTTGTAGCCGTGCACCGCGATTGATCCAGACAAGCGGGCGAGCGTCCTGATAGTGGCGAACGCACTGGTCTTCCGGGTGGTAGGCTTTCTCGGCCAGCGTCTGATGCAAGCCAAGATGATTGAGTGCGTGTGCCGCCGTCGGACTCAATGAAAGGCCCGCACCGACTTCGGCTAAATGGGGCGCTTGCTCGAGCACGACGGGCTTGAAGCCCGCGCGTTGCAATGCCAACGCGACGGACAAACCGCCGATTCCGCCGCCTACGATGCCGATGCTTGCTGCTTTCACGGTGGGTATTCAGCCTGAGCACTCGCTCGCACCAAAGAACCATGGCACCCTCGTCCAGACTGCGGACAAGCCTGGCCACGAGGCGGTAAAATGCCCTGTGCCTGCCAAAAACATCCACGGGAATACCCCGAAAATCGGTTTCGTCAGTCTCGGCTGCCCCAAAGCACTCGTCGACTCCGAACGTATCCTCACTCAACTGCGTGCCGAAGGTTATGTCGTCGCGCCTGATTACGAATCGGCGGATCTCGTGGTCGTCAACACTTGCGGATTCATCGACTCCGCAATCGACGAATCACTCGATGCCATCGGTGAAGCGCTCGAACAAAACGGTAAGGTAGTGGTCACCGGCTGTCTCGGTGCCAACCCGCAACGCATTCTCGAAAAACACCCGAGCGTTCTGAAAGTCACTGGACCACACGCCTACGATGATGTGCTCTCGGCCGTACATGAGCATTTGCCGCCGTTGCATGATCCCTTCGTCGATCTAGTTCCGGCGCAAGGCATCCGTCTGACTCCGAAACATTATGCGTATCTCAAGATTTCCGAAGGCTGCAATAACAAATGTAGTTTCTGCATCATTCCGGACCTGCGCGGCAAGCTCGCGAGTCGTCGTATCGACGAGGTTTTCAGGGAAGCAGAAAAACTTGTTCGTTCCGGTGTCAAAGAATTATTGGTGATTTCGCAGGATACGAGTGCCTACGGGTCGGATATCCGATACGCCAAGGCGGATTGGCGTGATCGAGCCTGGGAGACTCGCTTCCTCGATCTCGCCGAGGGACTCGGCTCACTCGGCGTGTGGGTGCGCATGCACTATGTCTACCCGTATCCACACGTCGACGATGTCATCTCGCTGATGGCTGAAGGTCGCGTGCTCCCCTATCTCGACATTCCGTTCCAGCATGGCAGCGCGAGTGTGCTCAAACGTATGCGTCGCCCCGCTCACGCCGTGAACACGCTCGATCGCATTCACGCTTGGCGTCGCGAATGCCCGGATCTGACTTTGCGCAGCACGTTCATCGTCGGCTTCCCCGGTGAGACGGATGCCGAATTCGACGAGTTGCTGCAATGGCTCGAAGAAGCGCAGCTCGATCGCGTCGGTGCATTCAAATATTCACCCGTCGAGGGTGCACGAGCGAACGACGTGGCACCGCATGTGCCGGTCGAGGTTCAGGAAGAGCGGCTCGAGCGCTTCATGCAAGTGGCTCAAGAGATCAGTGCCCGACGACTGTCGGCTCGCGTCGGTCGCGAAGAAACGGTTTTGGTCGACGCCATCGAGGGAAACACGGCCATCGCACGTTCGCGTGGCGATGCGCCGGAAATCGACGGTATCGTCCGTGTGACCCGAGGCGGCCATCTCGTGGTCGGCGATTTCGCCAAAGTTCGGATCACAGGTGCGGATGCCTACGATCTGAAGGCATCGCCACTCAAGAGTTGATCTCTATGAAAATCCTCGTCGGTGCGTTGCTGTCGTTATTGTCGATCACATCAGCTCTCGCAGAGACCGTCTTGATCACGGGAACCAATCGGGGCATCGGCCTCGAGTTCGTGAAGCAATATGCCGAGCGTGGCGCCACCGTGATCGCTACGGCCCGTCGACCGGCCGATGCAAAAGAATTGATTGCGCTGGCAGCTCGACATCCGAACGTCCCGATCGAGACGCTTGATGTCACGGACGTGACCGCAATCGAAGCGCTAGCGAAAAAGTATCAGGGCAAGCCGGTTGACATTCTGATCAATAATGCAGGCACGCTCGGTGACGTGCCTAAGCAGACGATCGGTGGTCTCGACCAGAGCGAGTTTTTGTATGTCATCAATGCCAATACCTACGGCGCATTGAAGATGGCGGAGGCTTTCAAGCCCCATCTTGCGGCGAGCACGCAGAAAAAAGTATTTGGTATGTCGAGCGGACTCGGGTCCTCTGCCATGGTGACTCGTCGGGGCGGCTTTTATGCGTATCGCGCGAGCAAGGCAGCTCTCAACATCGTCTTTCGCTCGCTGGCAGCGGACTGGCGTGAGCAAGGCATCATCGTCGGCATCATCGCACCAGGCATGGTCGAGACGGATCTGCTGCGCGCCTCAGGATTTCAAGGGCGTGGTATCACACCCACCGAAAGCGTCACCGGCATGATCAAGGTCATTGATGGCATGACGCTGGCGAACAATGGCGCCGCGATCAATTACGACGGTAAAGTCATCCCCTGGTGAATCGGTATCCCTCGTCGCTGATCGGCAGACGACGAATACGTTGACCGCTGGCGCTGAATACGGCATTACAGACCGCTGGCGCCACCGGTGGCAACGCAGGCTCACCGAGGCCACTCGGTGCGAAATCGCTCTCGATGAAATGTACGTCGATGCGCGGATCGAGGCCCATACGTAGCAATTGATAGCGATCGAAGTTGGTTTGTACAACTCGTCCGTTTCGGTAATCGAGTTTTTGATCAAGCATGGCACTCAAGCCGTCGATCACCGAGCCCTGACATTGCGACTCAGCCCCACTCAGATTCACGATTGGACCAACA
>JACCDI010641791.1_pt1 | contig 13783 bp, 12 predicted proteins | sample 7442791 | NCBI WGS metagenome assembly JACCDI01 (sample SAMN15323434, study PRJNA562643) | freshwater metagenome | isolation source: river surface water | place: USA:Blue River Watershed | collected 2017-08-15
CGCAATTGTGAAGAGACGCGTTCTTCTACTTGGTTCGACTGGGTTACTGGGATCAAAAACTTCTTCTATCTTGGCAAAAAATAGTGACGTTGAATTAATCACAACATCGCGAACCGGTCAGGAGTCAACTCTGAAATTTAATCCTTTAGCGAACAACATAGAACTCCTGCTTGATGAAACAAGGCCAGACTTTGTAGTGAACTGTATAGGAGTAATTCCCCAAGCGCGAGCTCGGAATTTCAAGAACTATATCGAGATGTTTCAAATCAATGCATCATTTGCTCGAAAGCTTGCTCGCGTAGCAAGAGTCAGGGAAATTGTGGTGATTCAGCCACAAACGGACGCCGTCTTCTCCGGTCGCCGAGGCGGGTACTCAGAAACTTCATCAAGACGTCCAAGGTCTATGTATGGCCTTTCCAAACTATTTGGAGAAACGAAGTTCGAAGGGCAAATAAATTTGCGCTGTTCCATAATTGGTCCCGAGATTTCTGGTAACTCGAAATCTATATTCTCATGGGCTCTTTCAAAGCCCCAAAATACTGAGATTTCTGGCTTTACGAACCATTTCTGGAATGGTGTTACAACTTCAATTTTCGGAAGAATTTGTGAATATCTGATTATTGCCAGTCCGAAAATTCCCAGTACATTACATTTAGTCCCTAAAGACTCTGTGAGTAAATTCGAATTGCTTAAATTAATCGCAAAATATAATTCGAGAGGTGATCTGAGAATATCTTCAATTGAAAACAAAAGGACACGGGATCTACGTTTGGCATCTAATTATAAGGACTGCAACATTCTTCTTTGGCGCGGGATTGGTTTTACTTCCGCACCGACTATCGAGGAAATGCTTGCATTAGAATAGCTAATCTACGACAGTGATTTTCAATCGAGATTACTTCTGATAATTTATCAAATTCACTGTTTCGAACCTGCATGGAGAGCCTCCTTGAAGCTTCAATTTGCCTTAATACCTCATCAGAATTCGTCCAGTCGACGACTTTCACAAGTAGAGATTCTTCTAGCTCAGGCCATGATTCAAAGCCCTCTTTTGAAATAAGGCTAGGGATTCCTTGAGAAATCATTTCAAGCACATTCATTCCAATACATTGGGGATATTTGATGTTTGGTCCGTAATCGCTGGGATACAAATGAACTGATCCCAAGTTTAACTGCAGAGATGTGACGCTTGAATTGAACACAACATGCGAATTTTCATTGTTAAATTCATCAGGGTTAAAAATATCTTTACGATAATTGCTTGCAGTCATTGCCAGTGTGTGCAAGTCTGTGGATGCGAATTGGTTTGTGATTGATTTAAATTTCTCAAACCCTTTCCAAGAAGTCACTCGTGAAAGAAATACCAAGTGGGGAACATTGGTTTTACATATCTGGTGTTTTATAAAATCTGAACTAGCTAATCGAGGAAGATAAACCCCCATTCGATCAAATTTCAAATTCTTTTTATACATTAATTTTAATAACTTTTTCTTGCTAAGAATTAATTCCCATTCCAATAGGAACTGTCTAGAGGAGAAAAGTATGTGATTGGCGCACATTGAGTAAATAAATCTCTTTAGTTGCTGCTTTTTGTCAGAAAGGGAGATTAATTGGTGAATTTGTAAAATGATTAAGACTTTTTTAAAAGAAATTAAAGCACATATTCTGATTAATGCCGCTCCTGTAGTTGAATGTGTAATAAAAATTCGAGGCGCATCTTTTTTTCGCATGAGCATGTAAAAGTATTTGATTTGCTCAAATTTGCTGCTATTTAGAAAAGAAATTTTCAACTTTTTACTGCGTGAATAATCTCGATCTAAGTTAGGTAAATGATCTTCGGGCAGATTGGGGGAGAGAGAAATAATCTGCGGATTACTATCCCACTCAAGAAACTGATAGGTCTCATCAACCAGAAGCCTCTGAACGCCTCCGATTCTCAGATTCTCGGCAACAATTACGAAATCAATTCCGCTCAGATTCATTCTTCGAGTAAGCCTTTTAAGTAGCTCTGATGCTTTGTCCCTGGATAGAAATCTGCTGCCGAAAGTAGTTCCGAGTCGCTAATCCAGCCGTTTCTCCATGCTATTTCCTCTAAATTCGCGAATTGAAGACCTTGCCTGCGTTGCAGGACACTGATCAGCTCGCCAGCCGCATATAAGGCATCAATCGAACCGGCATCCATCCAGCCTATTCCTCGGCGGAACACAGAAACAGACAGAGAATCCGCTGACAGATATTTCGTGAGTAACTCAGAAATTTCAGTTTCTCCTCGGGCCGACGGCTTTAATTTCTTGGCAATTTGAATCGCGCGGTTATCTGTGAAGTACAGTCCTGGAATAGCTAACTTCGACTTACTGTTTTTTGGTTTTTCTTCAATATGGATTACTCGGTTTGTTACAGGATCCAATGTGATTACTCCATAATCCTCCGGGTTTGTAACTGGGAAGGCAAAGATATGAGCTCCTGAGTGCATCCTGGCTTCTGCGAGAGTCTTACCTAAACCCTGTCCAACAAAAATATTGTCGCCTAAGATTAGGGCAACATCATCATCATCAATAAATTCTTCACAGACGATATAGGCGTCTGGAACTCCGCGTGCAATATCTTGAGTTACAAAACTTAATTCAACTCCAAAGCGTGATCCATCGCCTAATAAATTTTCATAGCGCTGTCGATCAATTCCACGGGTAACTAATGCTATTCGGCGAATACCTGCCATCATCAATGTAGATATTGGATAAAAAATCATTGGCTTGTCATAGACAGGTAACAAGTGTTTATTTACTGATTTAGTTAATGGGTAGAGTCTTGTTCCACTTCCTCCGGCCATAACAATTCCGCATATTTTTGTTTCACCTTTCATTTAGGCACGTGACTCTTTCATAAGCGCCCATTGGTTGTCGCGATACCATTCTATGGTTTTCGTTAAGCCTGAAAGAAAATCGACCTGAGGATTCCACCCAAGCTCGTCAGATATTTTCTGATGATCGATTGCGTACCTGAAGTCGTGCCCCTTTCGATCTTCAATAAAATCAATTCTCTCCTCACCGAGACCAAAATTAGCCAAAATGATTTTGGCCACTTCGAAATTTGTATAAAACTGTCCAGAGGAGATGTTATAAACCTCATTTGTCTTTTTGCTTTCTAGAACTGAGTGAATTGCCGATGCGCAGTCACTCACATGCAGCCACTCCCGAACGTTTTCTCCTGTGCCATAAATGGGCACATTCTTGCCATTAATAATTAGGCTAACAAAGTACGGAATCAATTTTTCTGGGTATTGTCTCGGGCCATAGTTGTTTGAACAGCGGACAATCTTCGTATTTAACTTGAAGGTGTGTCTCGCAGCGTTTACAAAATGTTCCGCAGCTGCCTTGGAGGCTGAATAAGCTGAGGCGGGATTAAACGCATTTTCTTCTTTAGCAAACCCTTGGCTCAAGGATCCATAAACTTCATCTGTCGATATATGAAGAAATTCGCTGACTTCATATGTGATTGACAACTCCAGCAGGTTTTGAGTTCCAAGAATGTTTGTCTCTAGAAAAATACTCGGGTTAGAGATGGAATTATCGACATGACTTTCCGCTGCGAAATGAACTACCTTGTCAAAATTCGATTCCTTAAAGATTTTTTCAATACTCTTTTTATCTCTTATATCAGCATTGAAGAACTCTATATCCGTTATAAAGTTTTCAATGTTCTTGAGTCTGCCTGCGTAAGTTAGTGAATCAACGACTGTAATTTGGTAATTATTGTTCGTTACAAGTTGATTTAGATATTCTGACCCAATAAACCCGGCACCGCCTGTAACAAGTATTCTCACATGATGATTCTATCCTGTAATCAATGATTATTTATATACTTTAGCCACGAATTTAGCATCGGCCAGAACTTCTTTATTGATTTTTAAGAGAATTAGGGTCTTGTGCCTTAATTCTGACGAATAAATAAACATAATATGATGGATTCAATTTCATGACGATCGCATTGTATTCCTTGAGATATCAGTTCTCGATAAATTCTCGCACTTTTCAAATTTGAAACTTGCTTGGTAAATCCAAGCTTTATCAGTAGTACATCCAGCGCAATTTTGGCATTGCTTTTTGTGAGAAATTTTCTCCGGGTTTGTGAATTCGCCCTATTTCGAAAGTACATTGATTCTCTCGAACAAAAATTCAGTAGTGCGGCTTCAGTAACTCTTTCGGCGTCTAGTTCTTTCGACACTGCTCGAGCCGCATTTATAATTGCTGTTTTATAATGAGTTACCGCATTCTCAAATTTTCTTTCGTATAACCACTCTGACATCAACAACGATCTGTTTTCTTTACCTTCATTGGGTAGCCAAGTCGGTTTAAAATCTTTAACTCTGACTGCCGCGAGCACATTGTAGATTTCAGAACGTGCAGCAAGTGCGCCCATGAATTCGTAGGCGAGTTCAAGTGCGTATGGATTCTGCATCATGTTTTCATCTGGTAATTTGATGATAGAAAATGTATTTTTCCAAGCATCTGCAGTCATAATTGAATAGAAGTAGACACAGGAATATGATGAAAAATGACGAATAATTCTAGATTCGGAATCGGATGCTAAAACCTTTCTTTCGTCCAAGCTATCATACAAGGGGGACCAAGTTGAAATGCCCCATGAGTTTTTAAGTGGAAATGCGTAGGCTGTTCGGCCAAAAACAGACTCTGATTTCCCAAGAGAAATCACCTCTAACAATTGATTGATTCCGGTGGGTACTAGTACATCATCGTCTGAAAATGTCATCGCATATCCCGTGGACAAGCGCTCAGCAGCTTTTTCGAATCTTTTTTGAAAAGTTTTCTCTCTGATATAAAATAGGTTGTTTGGCTTAGCTTGAAGTTCAGAATTTTCTAATGAATACTCTCCTCCATCTAAAACAATAACCTGTCCGGGGAAGTTTCTTAAATTGTATAATTGCCGTGCCAAAGCACGAGGACGGTTGAAAGTTAAAATGAATATTGTGAGATTTGAAGTAGACTCGGCGAATTCTCGCCCGATTTCAGCCATCAGGATTCCTGCCTCTTTCTTTCTAATAATATCTGGAAAATTCTTAGAAGTCGTTTTTCTTATCAAGAGATTAGCATCTTCCTGCTAGAAGGATTCTTGGAGCTGTGCAAGTAAGATTACATCAGAATTTTCTCCTACTTGGGTACTCAATCAGTGTTTTACGAGCAATTGGAAATTCATTAAGTCGTTCCGGCTTCAACATTTTGAAGCCAGTTTTTGTCTTTTGATTTTCGCCCAAAGTCAAGAAATTCCAAGGCTGGATTGAATAAACCTTTCAACGTTAGAACCTGAATTTCCTTTTGTAGCTTGGGATTCGATTTAGATCCTGCACAATTGTGCCTAGACCTCAGTTGAGCCACTTTAATCCAGATGAATTAGTATGAATTCGAATTGAAATCTTCGAGAATTGGTCGGAATTTTGGCTTCGCGTACTAGTATTTGAGCCATTGAAACGGAGTAATATGAAAGTTGTAATTCTTGCTGGTGGATATGGCTCTCGGTTAAGTGAAGAGACGACTATAAGACCAAAACCAATGGTTGAAATTGGTGGTATGCCAATTATCTGGCACATCATGAAAATTTACTCGAGTCATGGCATAAATGAATTCATTATTTGTCTAGGTTATAAGGGGTACCAATTTAAAGAATATTTCGCCAATTACTTCCTTCACCAGTCAGATGTGACTATCGATCTTGTGAATAATGAACTTACAACTCTCGAGCATAAGTCCGAACCTTGGAAAATTACCCTGATTGACACAGGAATTAACTCTTTAACCGGTGAACGTCTCAAATGCGCTAAGCCCTATTTGGAAGACGAAGAAGAATTTTGTCTAACATATGGTGATGGTCTTTCAGATGTATCCATAACGGATTTGATTGCACACCACGGAAAACATGACGGTCTAGTTACATTAACTTCGGTTGGTGCACCAGCTCGATATGGAGCACTTGAAGTTGATGAAGGGCGAGTAAGGTCCTTTAGGGAAAAGGTTGATTCAGATAAAGCCCTCATAAATGGAGGGTTCATGGTCTGTGACTTCGCACTATTTGAAAGAATGGCTGAAAGTGATTTAAGTTTCGAAAGCGATATTCTTCCTAAATTAGCGGCAAATAATGAGTTAAATGCTTTTGAACATAGTGGTTTTTGGCAACCGATGGATACCTTACGGGAACGAAATTTACTCGAGAAGTTGTGGGAAAGTGGACAGGCACCTTGGAAGATCTGGCCTTAACCTAAAATGAATAATGATTTTTGGAAAGGCAAGAGAGTTCTAGTCACTGGGCATACGGGCTTTAAGGGATCATGGCTAACAGTCCTACTCAAAACACTCGGAGCTCAAGTATCCGGTTATTCCCTCCCGCCAACTGACAACGGTGGAATTTATTCTTCTTTCCCTCGGCGATATCTAGAATTCGAATCATTGAACGATGTTTGCAATTTTGATGAGTTTAAGGAATTCGTTGCAAAATGTAAGCCCGATATCATATTTCATTTAGCGGCTCAGGCTTCCGTGCTGGAATCAATAAAAAATCCAGGCAAAACATGGCGAACAAATGTATATGGCACACAAAATTTATTGGACATCCTTAGACTTGAAGAAATCAAATGCATTTGCGTAGTAGTTACGACGGACAAAGTTTATAGGAATTTAGAGACCAATATTCCATTTAAAGAAAAGGATCCTTTGGGTGGCAAAGACCCCTATAGCAGCAGCAAAGCAGCAGTTGAAGTTTTAGTTTCCTCTTACAATTCGTCTTTTTCTAATTTCCAAGACAGCACAAGTCTCTCGACCGCTCGTGCAGGAAACGTAATCGGTGGCGGGGATTGGCTCCCGAAACGAATTATTCCAGACTTAATCAGAGCTTATACAAAATCAGAACCATTGCAGGTAAGAAACCCTGATTCGGTTCGACCATGGCAACATGTCCTGGATGCTGTAAATGGCTACCTACTCCAAGCCGAGTATTTCTCAAAAATAAAGGGGTCTCCTGCCAGTCAGGCATTCAACTTCGGCCCGTCTGCGGAAAATCAAATAACTGTTTCTGGGGTTATTTCAGAATTCTCTAAACACTTTCAGATAATTGCGTCTCATGTTGAAAATCCTGAGGGTCATTTTGAGGCCGGACTACTAAGTTTAGATTCAGGTCTCGCCAGAAGTGAATTAGGCTGGAGCACATCAATGAGTTTCGGTGAATCTGTAACCGCAACTGCAAGCTGGTATAGATTTTACTTAGATGGTCTTAATCCATTCGATATAACTTCGCATCAGGTATCGAGTTGGCTGTCTAATGAACTTTGAGCCTCTTCAAATTTCAGGGTGTTTTGCAATTCATCCTCAGAGAAATGAAGACTCACGAGGCTATTTCGAGAAAGACTATTCTGAACAAGTCTACAGAAGAGCCGGCTTCAATACTCGTTGGGTTCAAGAAAATACTAGTTTTACCCAAAAAAGGGGAAGTCTACGGGGTCTTCATTTGCAAGTTGGCCCAATTGGCGAAATAAAAAGAATAAAGTGTTTAACGGGAAGTATCTTCGAAATCTTGCTAGATCTCCGGAGGGAGTCTACAACTTTTGGCCAATGGACGTCACTCATATTGGAACAAAGTTCTGGTGTACAAATCTATTTACCTGGAGGAATTGCTCACGGGTTCCAAACATTGGAAGACGATGTGCTACTAAGGTATTCACATAACGTTGAGTATCAGCCCTTAGCTGCAAGGACGATCAATTTTCGAGATCCGAGCTTAGGTATTCAGCTCCCGCTTTCGATTAGTAATATATCCAAAGCAGATGAGTCGGCACCAAATTTGGAGGAGTTTGTGAAAACATATGAAATGTAGGTTTTGTAAAACTCTAGTTACAGACTCAATTTTAAATTTGGGATTTTCTCCACCATCAAATGACTACTTAGAATTAGATCAACTCTCATCCCCCGAAATATATTTCCCTCTAGATTTAATGTACTGCACTTCTTGCTTTCTCGTACAGACTAGAGATTTCCATGCTAATCATGAAATTTTTAGGCCTGACTACGCATATCTGTCAAGCATGTCAAAAAGCTGGGAAAAACAATGTGAATTATTTTGCCAAGATATCACTAATTCCCTTGGATTGAATTCTGATTCTTTTGTTATCGAGGTTGCCTCAAATGATGGATACCTATTGAAGAACTTTGTTGAATCTAAAATTCCTTGCCTTGGAATTGAACCAACAATTTTGCCTGCTCAAATTGCAAGAGGAAAAAATGTCCCAACGCTAACTGAGTTTCTCACGCAGGAAAGTGCATTGAGAATAGTTGATCAATATGGCAAAGCAAATCTCGTAATTGGAAACAATGTTTATGCTCATGTTCCAGACATATTGGATTTTACTTTAGCTCTGAATGAGTTGATTGCAAGTGATGGTGTGATTACTCTAGAATTTCCACACGTTGTTAAATTGATTGAAGAAGGCACTTTTGACACCATCTACCACGAACACTTTTCCTACCACTCTTTAACAACTGTCACGAAAATTTTTCATGCCGCAGGATTGAAGGTTTGGAAAGTTGAAAAACTCCAAACCCATGGAGGGAGCTTGAGAGTTTATGGTTCAAAGATTGGTTCTACCAGAAAGATTGAGGAGAGCGTTCCTGAGCTAATAAACTCTGAGGACCTATTCGGGATAAATAAACTCGATTCTTACATCAGCTTGAAGAGTCGCGCTACCGAGGTGAAATTTGATTTGAATAAACTACTTTTCAAACTAAAATCAGAAGGCTATGTGATTGGTGCAGCTGGCGCAGCCGCTAAAGGCAACACGCTTCTCAACTTTCTTGGAGTCGATTCGGATTGTGTTGGTTTCATATGTGACTCGGCACCTTCAAAAATAGGCAAATACTTGCCTGGCTCACATATTCCTATTGTTTCATACGGGTTTTTACAAGAGGTATCTCCTGATTACATCCTTATTCTACCGTGGAATATACGTGATGAAATAATTCAGGAATGCGGAGCGAATTTATCAAAGAGAACTAAATTTATTATCCCTCAACCTGCTATAGATATCATCGATTTTTTGCCTTAATTTTGAGATAGTCTAACGCCGTGCAAGATTTCTTGTTGTTGTATTTATGATTGGGGTCGAGTAATGACTTTGCATATTGAAATATCTTCTGTTATTTCTCCACTAGCTGACATAGAGGACTCAATTCGAGGATCAAATATTCGAATTGGGAAAAGGACACAAATTGATTCATTTGTAAAAATAAAGCCTGCCGGGGGAACTGGAGATGTGGAAATAGGCGATGATTGTTTCGTTAATTCTGGCACAGTCATTTATTCGGGAAATGGCGTAAGTCTTGGAAATGGAGTTCTAGTCGCCGCTAACTGCACATTTGCCTCCACTAACCATGAATTCTCAGACAGATTTAGGCGCATTTTGGATCAAGGTTTTTCACCGTCTCGTGGAGGCATTGTGGTCGAAGATGATGTTTGGATTGGCTCTAACTGTGTGATTCTGGACGGATCCATTATTCGGTCTGGAACAATAATTGGTGCGCATAGCCTGGTCGCAGGTGAATTGGAATCGTTTAGCGTTTATTCCGGAATTCCTGCGCAACGAATGCGATCAAGATGATTTCGGTTTGCATCCTCGGAGGAAGCGGAAATATTGGCAAGGCACTTCATAGGTTTCTAAAGAGAGACCCTGAAATTCAGATTTCATCTTTATCAATATCTGATTACCTCACGAGTCATCATAACTTTGATGTTATTTATTACTGCATCGGTATGACGTCAGATTTTCAGAAACTTCCTTTCAGGACAGTGGAAGCACATATTGAACACTTATCAAAGGTTTTGAAAACCAAAAGATTCGGTACTCTCGTATATTTGTCGTCGACAAGGATTTATAAGAATTCATTTGACACGCGAGAAGAGACTCAATTGAGCATTAATCCGATTGAAGGAGATTCAATCTATAACATATCAAAGCTTGTCGGGGAGTCCCTTTGTTTGTTAACACAAAAAGAACGTGCTCGGATTGTTAGAATCTCAAATGTGGTCGGTGGAACCCTAAATGATAATTCTTTCTTGGGTTTTCTTGGAAATTCTCTTATGACCGGTGTCTTTGAACTGAACTCGTCTTTAAAATCAGAAAAGGATTTCGTAGATATTGAGCGAGTCACATATTGCTTAAAGGCTGTTGGGTTAAACTCTAAGCATAGGGTCTATAACATAGGCTCTGGATTTAATCTTCGGACTGAGGAGATTATTGATGCGATAGCCAGTCAATATTCCTACCCCTTCAAGGTTCACTCAAATGAGAATGTTATTCATAGTTTTCCGACATTGGATATTTCAAAGATATCCAGTGAGTTTGGCGTAAAGCATTATCAAAAAGCCGATATTATTCAAATAATTCTAGCCTCGATGAATGGGTTCCTCCATGAAAATTGATCCTCAGCTGATTGCTCAGCGAGCCAAGTCAATAACTGATTTTTCTTCTCAATCCAAGCTATCTAAGCTTTCGGATGAATGGCGAGAGGAGGCGATGAAAAATTCATATGTCTACAACTTTGATTGGCTTGGGCGACCAATTATTCAATTCCCTCAAGATATCGTCGGTTTGCAGGAGCTTATTTGGGAGGTCAAGCCTGACTTAATAATTGAAACCGGGATAGCTCATGGGGGGTCCTTAGTGATGAGTGCTTCTCTTCTGGCTTTGCTAGATATTGAGGATGGGAGAATTTTTGATTCGTCAAAGTCTAATCGAAGAGTCCTTGGTATTGATATTGATATTCGAGAGCACAACCGTAAAGAAATTGAATCTCATTTTCTGAGTTCCTGGATTACGTTGCTTGAGGGTTCGAGTACTGATTCAAAAATAGTTGACGAGGTGCGCCGATTATCAAGAGACTATGAGAAAATAATGGTGTTACTTGATAGTAATCATACATATTCTCATGTATTGAAAGAGCTTAACGCTTACTCGGGTTTAGTCACTCTTGATTCCTATTTAATAGTTTATGACACCTTCGTTCACTTTGTGCCCAAAGAGACTTTCCAGAATCGGCCTTGGGGTCCCGATGACAATCCATTTATGGCTGTCCAAGAATTCTTAGGTGTAAACAAAGATTTCATTCCAAATGAAGAGTTTCAGAATAAACTTCAAATAACTGTTGCACCATCTGGTTTCTTGAAACGAATCAAGGTTTAACTCTTCAATTCAAACACTAACTTACTTTGGACTGTCTGTTCCAGATTCCTGGAAAGTCTTCCGCACTTCTTTTTAAGTAGGACTAGTTTAGGTTTTTACTGAGCCTACTCCATTTCTGCAAGAGATTGGGAACTTTGAGAAAGTTTGTTTTCACTGCATAATTTATCTCAAACCAAATCTATTCCTAATGTTGCTGGGTATGAAAAAATTTTGTGTTCTTTTTTGTTTTTAGAAGCACAGAATCATCCTCTTCCTTGCCATTCCCTATTTAGTATTCCGTACTTGTTTTGTCGATGAACCTTTTTCTCAGTTATTCCAAATAGTTATGAATTGATTTAGAATCTTTTTTGGATTTGATGTTATGGATTTGGTACTATCAAATAAAACTGGTTTAATCAAGATGTTTCTTGCCAAAAACTTCTAATCTTGTGACTGGACTATTTAATCTCACTTCTGGTACCAGAAAAAAATAAAGAACCTCCCATACATATTTATGACTATAAATCTGTTTTTTATCATTTTGAAATTCGGAATATCGAATTTAATTAAATAATCTCTTTTTAAGGATGGTCTCGCGCACTCTATTTCAAATGAGAGGTGATAAATTTTTTCTTCAAGCATTGAAGTACCATAAAGGGTGAAGCATGTACCTGAAGTTCTCTTAAAGTACGGGATACGAACTCAGGACTATAAAATCCGATCGGAGATATCTGATTTTTTGCTCGCTCAGTTACATTTTTAATATTTAATCTAAGATTACACTTCCACTTGGCGTTGTCAGATGAACAGATACAATTCCCGACTGATCGTCATTCACAGATGTTTCAACCCATTCGATGTTCACATCTCCAAGCGATGCAAGAATGTCTTCTTTAAACCAGGAATTCGCAAGCTGATCGTTGTCAGCAATCACAATTTTTTCTATTTCTGCGAGTGGAGTTCCATCTTGTGATGGGTGGTCGGCTGAGAGCCACTGAATGAAGAATGGGAATTCGCGAGTATCGGTAATTTCTTTCACGCCGATTTGCTTCCACTTTAAGTCTGAGCCATTTGGACGCATGCGATGACCTTCAATTGCGTCACGTCCAAACTTTGCTTCAATTGGTGAAATGTCTTTGGTACTGAAAACCCAAGTAAACCAACCGCCACCTTCATTGGCTTTTTTTGAAACAGCTTTACCCCACGGAGTTTGTTCTGTTGCTGGGTGGTCGAGTGGGCAAACAACTTCAATGTATTGACCGTTTTTCAATGATGCAGTGAAGTTGCGCGTTCCGAAACGTGGATGGATACCCCCATCAACGAAGGTACTGCCGAGGCGCGAACCTAAACGTTGAACTGTGTCAGCAAGTTGATCATGGGAAGTCACATAAGAAACATGGTCTAGACGCATGGTGGAATTCTGCCGTACCACAAGGGGTGCTGATAACCACCCTCAAGGTTTGGTTTAGAGGCTATTTACGCACCAATTGGCACATCAGCGCTTCGCATGTGACGAGCGGAGCTGAATTTCGCGCAAGATTTTCACGGGCGTCCATAATGGCGTTGATTTGGTTTATTGTTGAATGGGTTAGCGAGTTGGCTGCATGGGTTTCTATTTGCTCGCGCATATCGGTATTGATCATGGCTTCTGTGTTTCCCGATTTCACCATCATCACATCACGATAAAATGTAGCAAGGTCAAGGAGCGCTCCATCAATTGAGTCGCGAACCATTCGAGTGGCTCGAGACTTTTGTTCCTTCTCTAACTCTTTTACTGCCTTAGCGGCACCCATGGCCATACCTCGGCCAGTTGCTCCTTTGCCATAAGCCTCTTGTAGTTTCTCAATCTCTTTCTCATCTCGACTTTCAGACGATGCACTCGCTTCTTCGGTTGCAATATCAATGAGTGATTGGGCTGCCTGGAAAGCGGCTGCAAGTGAACCAAGTTGCAGCGGTAGTTGCATAATCATTCTTCTGTTACTGCGAACCGATTCGTTGGTCGCAAAGTATTTCGCTCGCCCAATATGTCCCTGGCTAACTCGTGCTGCAAAGTCAGCCATTGTTGGCGAAATGTTGTCACGCTTGATGAGTACTTGCTTAACTGCCTCTACTGATGGTGTGCGGAGTTGTAGATGGCGGCAACGTGAGCGAATAGTAGGCAGCACATCATGAAGAGTTGGTGCGCAGAGCAACCAGACAGTACGAGTACCTGGTTCTTCAATTGCTTTGAGAAGTGCGTTGGCAGCAGGTTCAGTAAGCCGATCTGCATCTTCCATAACGACTACACGCCATCCACCCATAGATGGTGCCCATGCAACACGAGTGAGCAGTTCACGTATCTCTTCTACTTTGATTGAAAGTCCTTCGGTTCGAATAACTTCCACATCAGCGTGCCCACCAGTTGCAGCTGATTGGCATTCATTGCAGGCGCCACATCCTTGCTTTGAGCATATGAGAGCCTGAGCAAAGGCAACCGCTGCAGAGGATCTGCCAGACCCCGGAGGGCCTGTAAAGACCCAAGCATGCGTCATTTCTTGTGAATCTGAGCCTGCCCGTGAGGCAGTAACA
>JACCDI011609587.1_pt1 | contig 13776 bp, 8 predicted proteins | sample 7442791 | NCBI WGS metagenome assembly JACCDI01 (sample SAMN15323434, study PRJNA562643) | freshwater metagenome | isolation source: river surface water | place: USA:Blue River Watershed | collected 2017-08-15
CATCGAGGAACAAAGTGCCCCCATCAGCTTGTTCAAATCGACCTTTACGTAAAGTGGCTGCACCAGTAAATGCGCCTTTTTCATGGCCAAACAATTCGGATTCAATTAAATCTTTTGGAATTGCCGCCATATTCAGTGCAATAAATGGATGGTCGGCGCGCGGGCTGTGCTTATGTAGTGCATGCGCAACCAGCTCTTTACCGGTACCGCTTTGACCGTTGATCAATACGCTGATGCTTGAGCGTGATAAGCGACCAATGGCCCGGAATACTTCCTGCATTGACGGAGCTTCACCAATAATTTCAGGCACGTTTGAAAGTACGGCGGTCGATGGCTTAGGTTTCTTAACATTGGCATGTTCAAGGGCGCGGCTAATAAGGCTAACAGCTTCGTTGACATCAAAAGGTTTTGGCAAATATTCGAAGGCACCGCGCTTAAACGCATTTACTGCGCTATCGAGGTCGGAGTGGGCCGTCATAATAATGACCGGAAGTTCCGGCGCTAAATCTTTGAGGCGACTCAGTAAAGTCATGCCGTCAGTTCCGGGCATGCGAATATCGGAGACAACCACTGCCGGCTGGTCATATTCTAAGCGTTGCAACATTAAGTCTGCAGAGGCGTAACTTTCACAGACAATACCGGCGCGAGATAAGGCTTTTTCTAACACCCAACGGATCGAATTGTCGTCATCAATAATCCAGACATTTTGCTGCATGGGGTTAATCTCCTTTCGTACTTATCGGTAAATACAGGGTGAATTCGGTGCGTCCTGGCCAGCTTTCGCAATCGATCCAGCCGCCATGTTGGTGGATCAGGGTCTGTGAAATTGATAATCCTAGGCCAGTACCACCAGGCTTACCGCTGACCATTGGATAAAAGAGCGTATCCTTAATTTCAGCTGGGATACCTGGGCCATTGTCGATGACTTTCACTGTCGCGACCAAACGGTGGCGCCTGCCATGAATGGTGTGTTGATGCAAAATCCGGCTTTGCAACACAATGTCGCCGCCGGTTACTAGCACTTGTTGCGCATTTCTCACGATATTGAGCAGAGCCTGCTCAATCAACTCAGGATCAAGCAAGAAGTCTGGGATACTTGGATCGTAATCACGGCTAAATGACACTTCATTTGGATTATCGATTTGCGCAAGTTGGCTGACTCGTTCGATGATTTGGTGCAAATTGCACAACTGACGTTGTGGTGGTTTGTAAGGGCCGAGTAAGCGGTCAACCAAATTACGGAGACGATCGGCTTGGGCAATGATTAACGATGTGTATTCTCGCTGCTCCTCAGTCAAGGATTCTTCCAGTAACTGTGCCGCGCCACGCAGGCCACCCAAAGGGTTTTTTATCTCGTGGGCTAAACCACGGATCAGTTCGCGTGCAGCTAAGTGTTGATGTTGCTGCAGGCTTTCCATACTGATTTTACGTTGTTGGTCGACCTGGCGTAGTTCAATTAACAAGCTAGGCTCGTCGGTTTCTAACCAAGTAGCCGTTACATCAACGAGCACATGCCGGCCATCGGGCATTACACAATGCACATCACTAACACCAAAACCTTGTTTGGTTTTTAGAGTGCTGAGCAGGTGGCTCACATTCAAATCGCTAAATTGGAACAATGCCGGAAAATATTGGTTTACCAAGCGTTTTTCGCCAATGCTCAACAATGCGCAGCTCGCCGTATTAAAATAGCGGACGTGTAACTGCGCATCCAAAACAAGGATGGCTGTTGTCAGTTGCTCAGCATAATCAATACCAAGCAAATTTAGGGAAGTTTGGTTTTGCGTCACGGCTTAAATCCTCATGCACCATTTTAGTGCGGATTGATGTTTCAGTATTGCTTAAATTGCTGCTGAAACTAGCCGATTCGCACTATTTTGGTGATATTACGGAAGCTCTATGCATATAGAACGTCGTAGCTGGACTTGTAGCAATAACCTTGCCGGAATGATTAAGAAGTTCTAAAGATAATTGATGTTCGCCACGATCAACGTCATGCAGGATAAAATTTGCATTGCCAGTGGGGCCTGCAACCTGTTTACCATCCAAATAGAGGACGACGCGTAAACCTTGGGAAAATAATGGGCTCACTGAACCAGAAACGTACACTGTACCGTTGTTATCCCGGATCGTGCCTTGTTGTTCAGGTTTGGCAATAGTAACTTGGAACTCAGGTTCTTTTGTTGGGGTGGGCTCGTTCAGAATATTTGATGTCACCGGAGCCATAGCGGTACCAGTGTCTTTAATATTAACCTGTGATGCTCCTGGACTTGGACTGTCTGAGAAAACAAGATTGTTGTTTTTATCGACCGTGACAAAAACTTTTTTTTCTTCAGCGGATCCGGCCGCAGCAAACAACATCAGAAACAACCAGCCTGTATATTTCATAACCTGCCTTCGCAACAAAAGTTGAGTCCATGACTAATTCTTTACTCTATCGCGGATTTTGATTTTTGACCAGAACAAAAAAGCCTGCAAGTGCAGGCTTTTTTTTAAACAAAATGTACTTTGTTTATCAGACGCTTAAATTAAGCGCGATTATACGCTGTAGTACAGTTCGTATTCTAATGGATGTACAGCCATTGAAACGCGTTTAGCTTCAGCGCGTTTTAACGAAATGTAAGCATCGATCATAGCATCTGACATTACGCCGCCTTTAGTGTAGATAGCGCGGTTTGCATCCAGAGCATCTAAAGCTTCATCTAATGAACCACAAACTTGTGGGATCAGTGCTTCTTCTTCTGGTGGTAAGTCATACAAATCTTTATCCATCGCATCGCCTGGGTGGATTTTGTTTTGGATACCATCCAAACCAGCCATTAATTGCGCAACGAACGCTAAGTACGGGTTAGCTGCTGGATCTGGGAAGCGAACTTCGATGCGGCGAGCTTTTGCACTTGGTACTAATGGAATACGGATTGACGCAGAGCGGTTACGCGCTGAGTAAGCCAGCATTACAGGAGCTTCGAAGTGTGGAACTAAACGTTTGTACGAGTTAGTTGATGGGTTAGTGAATGCATTGATTGATTTAGCATGTTTGATGATACCGCCGATGTAGTACAACGCAGTTTCTGACAAACCAGCATATTTATCACCAGCAAACAGGTTTACGCCGTCTTTTGCTAATGATTGGTGGCAGTGCATACCTGAACCGTTGTCACCAACGATTGGTTTTGGCATGAAAGTCACAGTTTTGCCGTACATGTTGGCAACGTTGTGCACAACATATTTTAATTGCTGAATTTCATCAGCTTTTTTGGTCAGAGTGTTAAAGCGAGTCGCGATTTCGTTTTGACCTGCAGTAGCAACTTCATGGTGGTGAGCTTCAACCACTTGACCCATTTCTTCCAGAACCATACACATGGCGCTACGGATATCATGATGTTGGTCAACTGGTGGTACTGGGAAGTAACCGCCTTTAACACCTGGACGGTGAGCTTTGTTGCCGTCTTCATATTCTGCATCAGAGTTCCAAGCAGCTTCTGAAGAGTCAACTTTAAAGAATGAACCTGACATATCATTTTTGAAACGAACGTCATCGAACATGAACCATTCTGGTTCTGGTCCAAACAATACGGTGTCGGCAATGCCAGTCGATTTTAAGTATTCTTCCGCACGTTTTGCGATAGAACGTGGGCAACGCTCGTAACCTTGCATGGTGCTTGGTTCAATAACGTCGCAGCTAATGATTACAGTGGTTTCTTCGAAGAATGGGTCTAATACCATTGACGCTGGTTCTGGCATCAGAATCATGTCGGAATCGTTAATACCTTTCCAACCGGCGATTGAAGAGCCGTCAAACATTTTGCCGTTTTCAAAGAAATCTTCGTCGATTTGGCTGGCAGGAATAGTAACGTGTTGTTCTTTACCTTTAGTATCAGTAAAACGTAAATCAACAAATTTCACGTCGTTTTCTTTCATAAAACTCAGAACGTTCGATGCAGACATGCATTCCTCCGGATTAAACTCAAACGATGGTTCAGGTTTGCGGGGTTACCGCGAATTTGCGCTACAAATGCGATTCTTGTGCCAACAAAATAAGTCATTGATCTTATTTGTTATTTGGCTAAGTGCTTGCATTGTTCATTGCAAATTTGCACCATTATTGTGCGTTACTGCATTGATTTGGTGCATTATAATTTAGCTCGCCCCATCAAAGTGCAGCATAAAGATAGCAAGTTTATCCTGCTTGTCAGCCACTTTATGCTGTTTTTATCACAGTGGAAATAAATCTCGCGCTAGAATATGGAATCGCCGATTGATTTGCTCGATAAATCAGCACGCAATAGGATGTTAGCGCTAATTGCGCTAAGGTTTATATGACGTTTCTTGGGAGAATTAGCGCATTGATTAGAATGTTCCAGCTGTGCTGTCTGCTGCTTTGTGCTTTTGCTGAGTTTGCCGTGGCGGCCAATGTGCCACTCCAGGACTTTTATCGAGAGGTTTGGACAACGCGGGATGGGCTATCTCACAACACGGTAAATAGTATTCAACAAGCTGATGATGGTTATTTATGGTTCGCTGGCTGGGAAGGTGCCGCTCGTTTTGATGGTCGCCAGTTTGACTTGTTCCATAGAAACCAACTTAATCAATTGGCCGATTCTGGCATTTTGGTATTGGCTAAACGCGCCAATGGTGCTTTGCTGCTCGGAGGTTCGCGCGGTGGTTTAGTGCAGTTGCAAAATGACACCGCGAGGCAACTGCCCGCCGTCAATAGCCAAGTAAATGATATTTTGGAAGATCAATTTGGCCAACTCTGGGTGACCACGGAAGGGAGTGGTTTATTTCGGTTGAATGCGGAAGGGCAAATTGCCCAATTTTCGGTGGAGAGCCAGCTACGCACCAATATTGCGCATCAAATGACTCAGACTGAAGATGGCAAAATCTGGCTGGCAACGGCCAATGGTCTATTTTGGTACGATCCTGCACTAGCTACCCCTCGATTTAATGCCGTCAGCTTTTTTGCAGGGATGAACGTCTACGCCATAGCTGGACGCAAAAGTAGTGAGTTACTGGTAGGCACTGATCAAGGCGCTTTTATTAATAAAAAGCAACAATTTCAGCTGTTGCATCCGGATTTAAGCAAGCTAAGCATTTCCAAGTTTCTGTTGGATAAAGATGGCTCCATTTGGGTGGGGACTTTTGATAAGGGCCTTTTTCGTTTAGGTGATTTCGGTCTGGAAAATTTAAATGTCAGCAAAGGGTTACCTAATAACCGCATTCTTAGTTTATTCCAAGACCGTGAACAAAGCATTTGGGTTGGTACCAACGGCGGTTTATTTCGGCTCCGTAGCACGCCATTTCGGACATTAACCACCAGCAATGGTCTTGCAGATGACTATGTCCGCGCGGTTTTTCAGCACGAGGACGGTAGTGTTTGGATTGGTAGTAGTTCAGGTATTGATCGTTACGTAGACGGCGTGGTAGCGCCAATTCAATTAAAAACGCCGATCAAAATAAATTCTTTCCGATCCATTGCCCAAGCCGCAGATGGTGATGTTTGGGTGGGAACCTATGCCGATGGTGTGATTTTGCTCCATGAACAACAAGAGCTAATGCGCCTGAACCGTCAAACTGGCCTGGGTTCGGATATGGTGTTAGCCATTCATCAAACTCCTGCAGGTCAGGTCTTTTTTGGTACTTCTGCTGGTTTAAGTGTACTAACCGATGGACAAATACGTAATTACCATATCAAAGACGGGCTTCCGGGTGAGTTTGTCAGTGCAATCCGAGCAGATTTACAGGGACGGTTATGGATCGGAACTGGCCATGGCGCGGTGATTTGGCAAGATAACACCATGCAAACCATAGATTTGTCGCCATTGGATGGGCCACAACAAGTCTTCGATTTTTTCTTAGATGACAGCAATCAACAAAGTTGGATGGCAACGGACCGTGGGATAGTTCGGTATGATTGGCGTACCAAAAGTTTACAGCTACTTGGCCCGGCTCAGGGGTTGCCAGTAGAAAAAATCTTTAGCATTCAGTCGGAAGATGGAAATTATTTTTGGATCAGCAGTAACCACGGTATTACTCGAATTCTGCGCACTGAGATTGATAAAGTTCTCGCAGGGAATCAACCAAGGCTAACCCGCTTCGAGCACTTTGGCGCACGTGAAGGCATGCAAGATGCGCAATGTAACGGTGGCTCGATGCCATCTGCTATTCGCAAGAGCGACGGCAGTTTTTGGTTTGCAACGGCAAAGGGGATAGCGCGCATCCATCCTGATGATTTAACAACAAATCATCAAGATACTCCACCTGCTGTTATTCAAAAAGTAACTGTTGATGGTCAGACTGTGGCGCTGACGCCTCAGCAATTTCCTGCCTATACTCGGCGTTTAAAATTTGACTATGCAGGGCTTAGTTACTTAATGCCGACCCGCTTACAATATCGCACCAAACTAGAAGGCTTTGATCCGGATTGGGTCGACCGAGGCACGCTCTTTAGCGCTGAATATACTAATTTACCGGCGGGTGATTACCAATTTATGGTGAGTGCAAGTTACCCAGACGGAGCCTGGTCCATCCAACCAGCGGTGTTTAGCTTTAGCATAGAGCAGCCATTTTGGCGGCGTTTTGAACTATTGCTTGGTGCCGTGGTGCTAGTTGTGCTTTTGATGACAGTGCTTTACCAATGGCGGGTTCGACATTTACACAAAAATACCCAGCAACTGCAGCAACAAGTTGTGGTGAAAGACAGTGCCTTGGCAATGCAAGAAGTTCAGCTTGCGAAGCTTGAGCAAAGCCACCATTTATTAGAACAACAGATAAAAATGCAATCCGACACTTTGCTAAAAGTGGATGATTTGACGGCTTTACCCACTCACACCGCAATGATCGAACATCTTACTTTGGAATCAATTCAAGCTAAAACCTTGCAACAAGTGTTGAGTCTGATTTTGCTGGATATCGACGATTTCGCGATTGTGAATGCACGATGGAATAAGCGGGTGGGTGATCAGGTCATCATCCGTGTCGCAGACGCATTACGATTATTTTTGCGTGATATGGATTTTCTTGCCCGGATCGGTCCACAAAAGTTTGCGATTTTGCTGCCAGATACCACACTTGAGCCTGCCCTAGAATTAGCGGAACAACTTCGGCTGATCGTCGCGCGAATTCATTGTGAGGATGTGGCGGAGGGATTGACGCTTAGCGCTAGTCTCGGCGTAGCAAGCCAGCTGGGTTGTGGCAAAGCTGAACCCTTGTTTTTGCAGGCAGAAGCGATGCTTTCGCAAGCAAAAGCGCTTGGTCGCAACCAAGTTTGTCCTTAAATATTCATAATTTTATGTGAGTGTTGACCACGGTCTGAAAAATAAACAATCAGATTAATTTCCCAAGCACCGGTAAAGCAGGTAAAATACGCGCACCATTTTTCGGGTACCCGCTGTACGTTAAAGTCAGCGAGTAAACATTTACACTACACTAAGCGAGCACCAAATAAATGTCTTATGATATCAGCAAGTTGCGTAATATCGCCATTATCGCGCACGTTGACCACGGTAAAACTACACTTGTTGACAAATTACTGCAACAGTCTGGCACTTTCGACGCACGCGCAAAGTTGCAAGAGCGGATGATGGATTCAAACGCGCAAGAGTCTGAGCGCGGTATTACCATCCTTGCTAAAAACACCTCAGTACGCTGGAATGGCTATCAAATCAACATCCTGGACACACCAGGCCACGCCGATTTCGGTGGTGAAGTTGAGCGCGTATTGTCTATGGCTGACTCAGTATTATTGTTAGTTGATGCGGTTGAAGGCCCAATGCCACAAACGCGTTTCGTGACACAAAAAGCATTCGCACACGGTTTAAAGCCAATTGTTGTTGTGAACAAAATTGACCGTCCAGGCGCACGTCCAGATTGGGTTATCGATCAAGTTTTCGATCTGTTTGACAACTTAGGCGCTACTGACGAGCAATTAGATTTCCCAATCGTTTACGCATCAGCAATCAACGGCTGGGCGACTCTTGATTACAACGAGCCAAAAACTGATATCAACGACCTGTTCGCTGCTATCGTTGAACACGTTGCACCACCAAAAGTTGAACTGGATGGCGACACTCAAATCCAAGTTTCTCAATTAGATTACTCTAGCTACCTTGGCATCATCGGTATCGGCCGTATTAAACGCGGTACGTTAAAAGTGAACCAACAAGTCACTGTATTAGGTGCTGACGGTTCAAAACGTAACGGTAAAGTAGGTCAAGTATTTACCTATTTAGGCTTAGAGCGTATTGATACCCAAGAAGCTAACGCTGGTGACATCATTGCATTTACAGGCTTAGGCGAGCTGAAAATCTCTGACACTATTTGTGCACCAAACAACCTTGAAGCGCTGCCGCCATTACAAGTTGATGAGCCGACAGTGACCATGACTTTCCAAGTAAATACTTCGCCATTCGCGGGTAAAGAAGGTAAGTTCGTGACTTCACGTCAAATTTTAGAGCGTTTAACTCACGAGTTAAAACACAACGTGGCATTGCGCGTTGAAGAAACTGAAGACGGTGACAAATTCAAAGTCTCTGGTCGCGGTGAATTACACTTAGGTGTTTTAATCGAAAACATGCGTCGCGAAGGTTTCGAATTGGCAGTTTCTCGTCCAGAAGTAATCATGAAAGTGGTTGATGGTCAGAAAATGGAACCAATCGAGAACGTTACCATTGACGTGGAAGAGCAACACCAAGGCTCTATCATGGAAAAAATGGGTGAGCGTAAAGCTGAAATGACCAACATGCAGCCAGATGGTAAAGGCCGTATCCGTATGGATTTCCAAATGCCAAGCCGTGGTTTAATTGGTTTCCGTACTGAGTTCATGACGCTGACTTCAGGTACAGGTTTAATGTACAACAGCTTCGATCATTACGGTCCATTCAAAGGCGGTTCAATCGGCCTGCGTATGAACGGCGTATTGATTTCTAACGCAATGGGTAAAGCCGCTGGTTATGCGATTTTCTCTCTGCAAGAACGTGGTCGTATGTTTATCGGTCACGCTGATGAAGTATATGAAGGTCAAATCATCGGTATTCACAGCCGTAGCAACGACTTAACTGTAAACTGCTTAAAAGGCAAACAGTTAACTAACGTCCGTGCTTCTGGTACTGATGAAGCGATTAACTTAGTGCCGCCAATCCGTTACACACTGGAACAAGCACTTGAGTTTATCGATGACGACGAATTGGTTGAAGTAACACCGCAGTCAATCCGTATTCGTAAACGTCACCTGACAGAAAACGATCGTAAACGCGCAAGCCGCGGTTAATAACTCGCGATTTGTCGAAAAGGCCAGCAGTGATGCTGGCCTTTTGCATTTGAAAATGGCAGATTGAGCGCAGTCCTCGCAGTAGGTCGACTTCGGACCTTCACCACAACAGGTGCAACTTGAAGTCGATATGACAGGAGAGTCTCGCTTTGACCTCACGGCGCGCGTTTTATAAAAAGAAAACTGTGTTAGTGGTCGATGACTCGGACCAAATCCGTAGTTATTTGAAAAGCATGTTGATCTTAATCGGTTTTGACGACGTGGTCCTTGCGCGTGATGCTGAGATGGCCATGACATTATGCCGTCGTCACTCTTTTGATTTTGTGCTTAGCGATTTTCATTTGGGCCGCGGCCGTGATGGCTATCAGCTATTCGAAGTGCTGCGCTCAGAGCGTCTACTTAAAGCCAATTGTTGTTTTCTAGTGGTAAGCGCTGAACGCCAGCGCGCTTCCGTCTACGGCATGATCGAGTTTCAACCCGATGATTATTTGCTTAAGCCGTTTAGTTACGCTGAGCTGGAGCGACGGATTGGGCGATCGTTTCATTTGCGGCAAGCACTCCTCAGCGTCTACCAAGCAATCTTTAACAATAATTATGCCGAGGCCGTAGTAGCCTGCGATGAAGTTATTGCGCATAAAAGCAAGTACGCTTTACATGCCAGTCGACTGAAAGCGGAGTTATTAATCAAACTCGAGCGCCCATCTGAAGCGCAAGCGATTTATCAGTGGGCATTATCAATCCGAGAATTTCCATGGGCGCAATTGGGACTTGCCATCGCGCTGGGTTATCAAGGCCAACATGACGCAGCTGAAGCCATGTTGCATGAACTAACCGCTCGTGCCGAGACTAAAGTTGAAGCACTGGATTGGCTGACACGGCTATACATTAGCCAGCAAAAGCCGACCGAAGCTCTAACGGCGGTGGAGCAGGTCGCCAAAGTGTCGCCGCGCAATTATCTCCGCCAACATGTTCTGGCAACCCTTGCGGTTATCGATAATCAAAAAGACTTAGCGGTGCAGGTTTATTACAAATTGCTCGCCGCCGCCAAGTATTCGATGTATGACACCCCAGATAATATGCTGAATTATGCTAGGGCTCTCGTAGAACAAGCGCAAACCTTGCCAGAATCGGAAAAAGCTCAGCAAATCAGTAAGGTCGAATCCTTCATTCATGGGATTAAAAAACGGTTCCACCCTTCGAGTTATGAGCACGATCGAGCTGTGGTGGAAGCGAGACTTTTATTGCTACAGGGCAAAAAAGCCAAAGCCTTGCAACTGTTGCAACAAAGCGAAGAGTTAAGTCACGACAAACCTGTTTCCGCGATGGGCATGTTGGACAGAGCGAGGGCCTATTTTGAAAGTGGCAATCTTGCTATGTGCGACCATTACATCACTGCACTTTCGACCGTTACCCAAGATGACAATCTATATTGCAGTGCTTTGCAGCTGATGATGCAGCACGAGCAGAAGAAGTATCAACAATTGCGCGAGCAACTGATGCAACAAAATGCTGAAGGTATGCAGGCGTTTGGTGGTGGCGATTATGCGATGGCAATCGATTATTTTCATAGCGCGCTGCTGAACATGCCGGCCAATGGTAACGTTGCCTTAAACTTACTGCAGGCAATTGCCATGAGTGCAAAACTAAAACCAGAATGGCGATCTATGGCGGAGGATTGTATAGATTTGCTTAATCAGGCTCCACTTTCGTTAGAGCAACAAAAACGATTTAGCCTGCTTCGGCAGCAAATGCAACGACTTACTGGTAATTAGTGCCTGCTTTGATTACACTGCGGCGGTCAAAAATGAGGGCCAAAGCATGCAATTCCGCTTGTTTACTTTCGTAGTCTGTTTCACAGGGTTGGTCGCGTGCGCGCCACAAGATCCTATTCAAAAATTCTCTGGACCAGCGCAAGGCTCAACCTACAACATTAGTTATTGGTCAGAACAGACGGTAAATGCTGAAAGCTTGCAGCAACAAGTTGATGCCGAGCTCAGCCGCATTGACAAAGTCATGTCAAACTATCGCAAAGATTCAGTGATTGAGGCCTTTAATGCGCAAACGACTACTGATTCTTTTGAGGTAGGCTCAGAGTTAGTTGAATTGGTGCGGATCGCCCGCGAGATTTCTTCGCAAAGCCAGGGTTGTTATGACCTAACGGTGAAACCGCTGTTTGATTTATGGGGCTTTAAAGCCGATAAGTTTAATCAGCCGACATCTGAACAGATCTCTGAGACTCTGGCGCAAGTTGGTATGGCGAAAATCAGCGAAGAAGGCCCTTCAATGTTGTCAAAAAAACTGCCGACAATGCGGATTGACGTTAGCTCTATCGCGCAAGGTTACACAGTGCGTCGTTTGACAGCAATTTTGGAACAAGCTGGAGTCCAAAATTATTTGGTTGAAGTTGGCGGCGAACTGCAGGTCCGCGGCAAAAAGCCTGAACAAAAACCATGGAAAGTGGCAATCGAAAAACCACTGCCGGGTGAACAAACCTTACAAAAAATTATTACAATTCAGCAAGATGAACCTTTGGCTGTGATGACTTCCGGTACTTATCGGCATTACTTTGATGCCAATGGTAAACGCTTCAGCCATGTGCTTGATGCACGTTCTGGATCGCCGGTACAGCACCAAACGGTATCCACCACAGTGTTTATTGAGAATCCAACCTATGCAGACGCTTGGTCAACAGCGTTTTTATGTTTAGGTAGCCAAGATGGTAAAGCGGTTGCTGACCGCTTGGGTCTAAAAGTGTTGTTTATCGACCAACATGGCGATGAATTACAAGAACTCGCTAGCGATGCGCTAAGGCAAACGAAAGCAGTCACTTTGCAATAAGTGACTGACTTTTGTCAGTTTCGGAAAATATGCTAGGCTGGCGTTTTTGTCGCTAGTGCTGAGATTTTATGTTGCACCCATACATACAACAGGGATTTGCCCATATTCGGAATATGGCAAGGTTCATTCGCCTTTATATTTTGCGCTGCCAACACGACCAAGTAGGAATGATTGGTGGTTATCTTGCTTATATTTCATTGTTGTCATTGGTGCCGCTGGTCGCTGTGGCCTTTTCAGTACTGAATGCCTTTCCAATGTTTTCGGGGTTTCGCACCGAGATCGAATCCTTTGTCTACGCCAACATCGTGCCATCACGGGGTGAAGAGCTGCAGAGTTATATCAACGGCTTTGTTGGCAACATTGCACAGATGACCACCGTAGGGGTTGGTTTTCTGGTGGTCGTCGCTTTAACGCTGATCCATAACATTGATAAAACCTTGAATAAAATCTGGCGAGTACAAAAAAGGCCGCGCTTGATTATCTCCTTGTCGATCTATTGGATGATTTTAACACTTGGGCCTATTTTGTTAGGGAGTTCGATTGCCTTTACTTCTTATCTCGCTTCATTGACGCACTTGGCTGATAACTACACACCTGGGTTGTCGAGTTTACTACTGACGTTAGCGCCATATTTGTTCTCTTTACTGGCATTTTTCATGCTGTACCAGTTGGTGCCAAACGTCAAAGTGCGCTACAGCCATGCCTTTTGTGGGGCATTGTTCAGTAGTATTTTATTTGAAATGCTGAAAAAGGGCTTTGCGCTCTATATTCAGCATTTTCCATCATATCAAGCAATTTATGGCGCGCTTGCGTTAGTGCCAATCCTGTTTGTTTGGGTCTACCTGTCTTGGCTCGTGGTGTTATTAGGGGCAGAGTTAACTGCATTATTGCAGGAACAAAATGCCAGATTTCGTAAAAGTATCCAGCCGATGGAGTCGCCAAATGTACCAAGCTGAAGCAATCGATTGTTATAAATCGGAGTTTCTGGTTACCGCTGATGGTCATCGGATTTATCTTGAACAAAGCGGGAATCCCGATGGCATCCCGGTAGTTATGTGCCACGGCGGTCCTGGTGGCGGTTGTTCGCCGTTTCAGCGGACCCTGTTTGATAGTCAGCGTTATCGAATAGTATTATTCGATCAACGCGGTTGTGGTCAATCAACCCCTTTGGCCAGTTTGGAAAACAAGACCACCGCGGATTTAATCAAAGACATCGAATTGATCCGCGAGCATTTAGGTATTACTCGTTGGTTAGTCGCCGGCGGCAGTTGGGGTAGCACCTTGGCTTTGGCTTATGGCGAACAGCATCCGGAGCGTTGTCTAGGCTTTATCCTGCGGGGCATTTTTTTAGGTCGCGCCGAAGATATTGATTGGTTGTATCGGCCCGGCGGCGGCGCAAGCCAACTGTTCCCTGATTATTTTGGCGATTTTATGCAACCAATCTCGGCTTTTAATGGTCTGGATGTACTAGTTGCATATCGTCAGTTGCTGCAAGGTGATGACGCAGCTAAGCAATTGGCCGCAGCACAAGCTTGGAGCCTCTGGGAGTCGCGAGTCGCAACCTTAATGCCGAATGCCGCAATGCGTGCCGGCGCTGTGGATGCCGAGTATGCGTTGCCTTTGGCTCGAATTGAAAACCATTATTTCCTGCATCATTGTTTTTTCGCACC
>JACCDI011782554.1_pt1 | contig 13776 bp, 14 predicted proteins | sample 7442791 | NCBI WGS metagenome assembly JACCDI01 (sample SAMN15323434, study PRJNA562643) | freshwater metagenome | isolation source: river surface water | place: USA:Blue River Watershed | collected 2017-08-15
CTGCTAATTAGCTGTCAAGCGTGATAGATTAACCTCTAAATATTATTACAATTAGGAAGCCTGGACAAACTGTATTTACCTACCGTTCATAAAGTCAGGAAAAAGATTCTACCTATGAAAACCAAAAAATGTAAAAGAAAACTCAAATCAACTTCTTTCAATAAAGGTAAACCGGTAGAATTGAACCCTGACATGACAACTTACGACACCTCGCAGAATCTCATACCGATATCTCGAGATATGAAGTGAACAATGACCATTGTCACACCAACATGGAGTCATCTACACCGCCGTCACCAAATGCCTTATCCGGTATCATTATAACCTGGCCAATAGTTGAAGAATATGTTGACCTCGAATCGACCATTGCCGTGGCACAAACATGCCGAGCCCTACATCAAACCATCATCGATCCCAACACTCTAAAAATCAAGGTGTCTCATTTTGAAGTCTGTAGTTACCCGCCTGCTCCAACATCCCCGCCTGCTCCCTCGTTCGGGTCGAATTGGAAGGCATCCGCAGAGAGAATACCGCATTTTGTTTCACGAGCATTAAATTCTATCCATTTTCCATCATTGCATCGCTTAGATTTGGATTTCCCTCTGACTAAACGACGAAATGCCTCAGGACATGCTGAGATTATCGAAGATGTTTGCAATTGCGGTTTTCCAATTTTCGTCACTAACTTAGCTTACGCCTCGAATTTGGAACATCTGAAGTTGAATGCAAGTCGATTCATGGCGTTGGAGAGATCGGGCCAGTTGGAAGGGTTGTATGAAAATTTTGGGTCCAATCTCTCCAAATGCAAAAAACTCAAAGACATTCAATTAATAAATTCAGGAGTTGGGAGATCCAGCAGTGATTGGCTGTACAGCGTTGCAATGTTGAGGGCGTTGCTGCCGACACTAGAAAAGAGGAAAGGTGAATTGCATTCTTTTGACGTGTATTTCGCGGGGAACCCGTCGGATCCACTTTATGAACGATATCTTTCCACTACTGGCATTGACACCGCATTGGACTTTTTTGTGAGAGTGCTGTCAATGGAGAGGCTTACGACATTAGGAATAAGCATTACGGATTCCAATGCTCACCTAAACTCGTTGGTTCAGGCGGCCGTGAAATTATCTTCAAATGTTGAATGGAGGAAGCCTTCATGCCTCGAGACGCTTAAAATTAGTTTTACTCGGGTCGGCACTCTAGGTCGGAATGATATCTCCCCGGGGCTACGTTCGGGGTCTCCGTTACTTAATTTCTTTTCGCGATGTGACAATTTAAAAAACTTATTTTTGGAAATGCCATCAGAATGTTGGGAGGGTGGAGAAAACATTCATGCATTGAAAAATCTTTTACGCAACAAGCTTGGCATATCTTCGCTAACGATTTCTTTTTCTTGCTGCCCGGACCGAAATGGGAAAATCCTTGGAGTGCTGGCAGATTTTCTGATTGAGTCAAACTCCGATAACGTCACCCTGAGCAGATTTTCCATATTCGGCATAATGAACGCTAACAAATGCGATGTTGACGCCTTGAAATTATTGCTGGACGAATCAGGAATGTCTTGTACCAAATACTTGCTTCGAGATAGCAGCATAATTGGAAGAACAAACGTCATGATTGTAGAATATTCGCGAGAGCATTGATTTGGATCACATGTTCGTACTTTTGTCAAAGGCGAAATAGGGAAAAATAGTCATGACCATCTGAAGACCAAGTTGTCAATGATACGGAGAATTCATCATATACTCGCCAAAGTGGGTGTTGTGATAGGTTTAATAGCAAATTCATTATTTAGACAAAAGAATTCGTTGCAAATAAAAAATAAAAACAGCAGGAGTTTTTTTTTACGAGTCTCGTCGTTTGCAGCATTTTGAAGCTTTATTTGCAATCGATGACGATGACTTCGAGGAGGTCACAGAAAAATGCACGTTGGCACATCCTCGTGTGACATACTGCCATTAGCGACGTAGCCTCATTTGAATTACTGCCATCGCGAGGCTCCGAAACTTCATTTTTTTACAGAATATTTCAACACGGTCACTTAGTCTCTGGATTATCGTCAGCATTGTGTAAAGCTACTTCAGCATCTTCAACCGCTTCAGCTTCGTCAGAGATTCTGTGACGTTGTTTCTCGACTTTGTACATAAACAAAATCATAATGATAAATGATTACGTAAAACAGCCCAAAAAATCATTCACGATTTGAGTACATGTCTCTCACCATGATCAGCAACAAACCAAAAATTGAGACGCTTGATGCCAAGCCCGTACGGATTCTTCAAAAGTTATTAGAACCTTTCGACTTTTAATGCCTTTGTAAGCATACATTCCAAAGTTTTATGGCCACCATAGCAGAACTCGGTGGTCCTGTTTTTATGATGCTACGTAAGGGTTGTAGTATTCATAAGTCATTTATGAAAACAAAAAAATTTAGAGATCATCAAATTTCCTTAGTTTCTCAATAGTATGCTAACAGTACCGCAATCACAAGCCAATCTTGGCATTTGATTCATCATCAACATATCCGGGCGACCACCGAAAGAAACATAAAAGGAGTGAGTCATGTAGAAATAACACAGCAAGTCGGCTCGCATAGGGCACACGTGTCGAACACACTGGCTAGTGCAGCGATTAACCATCTCAAAGGTGTTGGTTCCAGGACACCCAGTGCAAGGTCGTCGAATCCATGCCAAATCATCGTATGAATATTATACGACGCAATCTTGGCAATTGGTAAGTAAATGGCCACGTCCAAAAGAAGCCTTGGACATTCACGCAATTGTTATGACGGGATTTTGAATATGCCGAGGCATTTTTTTGTCGCATTACGTATTGTGATCGAAGTAGTGTTTTCTTTTCTTTTGCGCTTGTTATGAGGGATTTTCACATGATTTCCAATGCTGAACAAAGAAGGACCAAGACCAAACCTCTGCTTGTTGCAAATCAAGGCAACTTCCACTGGCTCTCGAAAAGATGATCCAGATGGGATTCATGTTAAACACATGCAAAACTATTTTCTTCCCATTTGTATCAAAAAAGGTTTATTCAACAACTTTTCGTGAGTTGAATGTGCATTTTTTAGTTAATAAATAGTCGCTTCTTTCAAGTCCAATTTTCACAAATAATGCTTCGCATTGACTTCATAAAAAACATAGGTACACAGCAATGTGAGTGGAAAATATTTTGGTTCCCCATTACCAACGACTACACGAAATTCAAGGCATGAATAATCGTGGCAGTTGCCATAAATATGATTGGTTTCGATTTTTTGCTGAGAGAGCACCGATTGCTGTTTAAAACATCACCCGAAGGAGCACTTTTTGGGCTCAAAAACACAGAATACTTCAATACAACAGCTTGATCAGGATCATCTTGAGCATTGCATAACCACATCTCTTCAGCACTGTCGAATCTGTTCGATGCATTAGTGATTATTTGACGTTGGTTTTCACCTGTGTAGAAATTAAGACAATAACAGAATATTATGTGCTATATAGCAGGATTGAACTAACGATGCTCAAATCACATTCTCAGTTCTCAGACGGAGAATTCAACACTCACCGTGACCAGCATCAAACCAAAAATATGGAAGCTTGATGTCAAGCCCGTAAGGATTCTTGGTCACAACGAGAGCTTGTTGACTTCCAAAGCCTGTGGTAACATATTCCAAATTTTTTTGGTCACCATTGCAAACCTCGATAGTTCTGTTCGTGGCAGCCAAGGCAATTCACAATTGAGAATGCATTTAATTTAAAATAAACGAAAAATTACCCTGCTTACTTGTCGATAGTTTGATCAGAGCACCAATCCCCAACAAATCTAGCATCGCATCTATCATGGTTATCCGGGCGACCACTGAAAGCAATGTAAAAGGAGTACGTCATGTAGACACAACGCGGCAAGTCGGCTCGCATGGGACACACATCTCGAACAGTATCGCCGGTACCACACTTGCCAGTGTAATGATTCATCATCTCGCAGGTGTTGGTTCCAGGACACCAAGTGCAAGGTCGTCGAATCCAGGCCAAATCATCGTATGAATATGATACGACGCAATCTTGGCAATTGGTAAGTTCGGAACATCCGCCACGGTCCAAAGTGAATGGCCACAGTCCACAAACTGAACGTGGCTTTAGCAGAATGGCTAATATCGGAAGGATGGGAAAAATAATCATTGTTTCTTTTATGTGAGATTTTTCCTTTCATCATTATTTTGCTCTTATGGTGTTACCTTTTTGTTTAAGCGAAGCCCTCGTTACAAATTGAGGCACGAAGCCGTGACGACATGAAGTTTGATATCATTTTACATGTAGAGATCTTGAGAAGATGAATCGAAACACATCCTATTGAAAATAACGGGAGCATCCCACCCCAAAAGGGATGTGAACTTGAGAAGATGGAACGAAACACAGCATAATGAAAATAACGGGAACGACCCACAACGTACCCAAAAGGGATGTGGACAATTGGGTATGGTCACGTTACGGACATGGTCTGACAAATTGGCCACAGAAAAATTGTACACGCACAAAAAGGATGGAGTGGTTCGAGGTTCGACCATGGAAATATGGCAGTGACATCAAAGTCGAGTCACCGGGAAGAGATGTATATGAGATTTTTATGTTTTTATTGCATGTGATCACTGCTGGTGATGGTGGTGTAGAAAAAGAGAGACGATTATGAGCACAGAAAAAAGACATCGTACATGTGACACTCATTTTTGTGATTTCGACCCCATCCACCCCAGTTACTTTTTACAGCTTTTGAAGCTTAAGACTCATCTGAAAAAGATGAAGCAGAAGAAGGATGTGAATAGATATGAGTAGAGTGATATATTGCAGGTTCTTGAAAAGATATTGGACGTACCAAAACATCATCATGGACATACCTGCTAATGTAAAAAATGATACATGATGATCAGGGAATGATGAGAAAACCATATATTATGCATGTTTCAACTACATCTGGAATAGATTTGCACCCATATTATGTAATAGGCATAGTCTTTCTAACAACCACTATAAACATGACATTGATGAAAACAATGGGCAACCAGAACAAAGAAAACCAGATGATTGCCTTGGGGTTTTGCTTATTTGGACGAGGTTGGAGGGTTCACTGGGTCCTTTCCAAATGAAATTTGACACGTCCATGTCAAATCTGAAAATGCATCCAATTGAAAGGTGCATTTTTCTTGCCATTTTGCTTCATGATGATGATTTTAGACTGAGAATGCCCACAAAGAAGAAAGTTAAAAAAGATCACATTGCAATTAGAGTGATATGTCCCATTCTCAAGCATGCTGGTAGTAGAGGATAATGAAAGGCTTGAACTTTTGATTTAGAAACCACCAACAATGTGAAACAAATGAGTTTGAAAATGGTTAGAAACATGACCTTTGTTCATCCAATGTAATTTGATTTGCTCCAGATGAAATCACCCCTTCTGCTTATCTGAACTTTCCAGGATCATTCCATTACAGCATCCTTGCCAGGTATGGAAATCTGTCTGAAAATTTGAAGAAAGTCTATCAATCAACTCGGGGCATGTGTGTTGGAGTTTCTGGTTTTGCTGAACTCTAATGCACCATAATATTACAGAGATTACTGTCTGTGCCAATGGGACTATTGAGCAATGTCTGGAAGAACAATATGAGCATAAAAAGTTGAGAAGACAATCATTATAATGGGGAACTAGGTTCATACAAACATCATTCCCACAACTAAAAGATAGAATAGTCTATGATGAGCATGGAGAAAAGGAAGTAACAATGCAACTGGTAGTTCAACTGTTCAATCTGTAAGTCAGTCTGGTGTACATCAACCAAATATTGAATACCTTCATGTCATATTTGACAACAAATACTGAATTAAAGATTTTGGAAGTGGAATTGTAATAGATTATACACATACATCATGCAATTGAGACTAAACATGCAATGTCACTTTCCCCAATCTACAATCAACCCAGATCATTCAAAACTATCCCTAATCAGTATGAAGTCCCTGCAAGCACCTCAATTTCCTCACTGGGAGGCATGCTACTGTGGAACTAACAAGTTGTTACCATCACTGGTTTTTGGTCCATCAGAAACAGAATTGGTGTCACACTATCATCATGGCCAGGATTACTTGTCAACGAGTCAGCTCTAAGGAACCTGAACTGTCTGGGGAAAAGGTTGGTCCTTAACTGGTCTCTCTTTGAGTTGAATCTGGGATGTACAAGAATAGCTTACTCAAAAATAGAGACATATCATTTAACGGGACCCAAGAGAAATACATTTTTTGTATTATCCTTTTCTCACGGTATCGTAGGGTACCTCGATATCTATTTTATGTTATTTGTTGAACGATACACAACACTCGAATCAATGGACATTATGCTCATTATGTTGCTAATTTATTATGAGTGATGAAAATATAATCAACAGCCCGAAGAACTCTGAAAAACGTTTTGCGACAGCAGCATCTCCCCAAGATCAAGTTGCCAGTGAAACTAAATCGATTCGCGTCGCTCCTCCTTCGACATCGGAATGGAATGACCGCCGTGCCGTTCGTTGTCGAACCCGCCGCGAGCGACCTCGCAAAATTCGGCTCGAGGAGGTTCGCCATACATACGACACTGAACCAAAGGTCAATCAACAACGGTTGAATTTTTTTGTACCAGACGTGGAGTCATTTGTGTCATTCTGCATCCCCGGGGTCTCTTTTGCTTCTACCTACGTATCGAAAAATCAGGAGAGTTCTTCTTGCTACGACGAAATCAGTTTGGCACCAAGGAGAGTGAAATTGATTAGAAAGAGATCTTTGCCTCTCCTAGCTTTTCTTTCGTCTACTTCTTTGGCGGCTGCCGAGCAGAAGCGTAGAAAAGAGGAGAAAGAACAGCAGGAGACGATTGCACAAGAGGAAGCAAGGCGGATTGCGGGAATTGATTATTCAGATGTATTTGGTGATAATGATAATGTAAACGCTAAGACGCAAAATGTTTCATTGGAAGAAAGAATGATTCAGAATGAAGATATTCGTGCTAAGCTGCCATGCACAAGTCCTGCCGTAGCTGCAGGCTGTGGGAATAATGATGTGGCCATTGCGGAATGCAAAAGTAAGAACCTAACGCCACCATTGGAAAACCCAGACCTGAAGCCCTCAAAAACAACAACAATCACGATGGAAAGCACTTCAACCGTCCTAATGCCACCTTTGTTGGAAAGCTTTCTAATGTCGTTGAAGAAGGCCCCTCGAAAAAAATGCAGCTAGAACCAACATAATGGAGCACTTCAATCGGTGCAACTACGAATAAGAAAGAATTAACTTCAATAACATAATCTGGTTTTTTGAATCATGACTGCGGAGTTTAAGCAATGACAAGGTAGTAGGTCGTAACTCTGCTTTGTTGGGATTGATTTTTCATTACTAATATATAACATACATCCTCGATACTTGGATATCTGTAAGAAAACCAACATGATCGACTGTGCCCTCTAAGTTCTCTAGCAATTGTGTTCATTCATTTTTTGTTTGCATCACAGGGAGTTGACCTATAGGGATATGATTGAATTGTAGTGGTCTGCTCATGAAATCATAAGTACCCCAGAAATCATACCTCCTCAAAGCACTACAAAAGCAAACATAAAAATATATAGCCGACACGAAGGTGGACATGGACGTGTCCAAGTTGGCCAAAACTAGTGACATTGGTGATGAATCTGCTACTCCTTTCAGCAGTAATCAGTCATCGTCACCCAGTGATGATGCTTAACTACAAACACACACGGAAGAATAAGGTGGCTACATATTGGTTATTGTCATCGTCTTACCATGTTCTGCTGGATATTATGGTAATTTACCCCAACTGTCATGGTAATACCATATAATCATGCATGGGAACCATTTCTTGGTATGATTTTTTATTAAACCCTTTTGTCTCACATCTTCCAACTCATGATTGTTGACAATGTATTTCACAGTTGAATAAGAAACAAATTATAACTTTTTCTGAGCAAGAGATGGCATAGGATGATGATAACAACAACACACAAAAACACACAAAAAAGTTGATGACAGGTAAGGGGTAAGGGCTCCCATTGGCCCCTGGTTCTTGTTGGCCACAGCACCCACTGGCCTTGGCACCTATTGGCTCTCAGCTCTTCTTGGTGTCCATTATGGCTCAGTACTCATTGTCACTGGTTGACCCTTGTCTCCATGCAGGACTTGACTCCCCACAGCTCTCAGCACCTCAGCACCGTTCTGCCCTCAGCAAGGAATTAGCACCCAACCTTTGGCCCTCAGCTCCCATTTGCTCAGGGCTCAGCTCTCATCAGCCTTTGGCTCTCATTGGATTGGCATGGGGCTCCACTCCCTTCATCCCTTGGCTTTGCATGGAGCTTGGTTACTCTTGGCCCACAACTCATTCAACAGGCACAGTCATGTTTGATGATTCCAAACATCATATTGCCCATTGTTGCTGAATAAAAGGCTGAAATCTTACAAAGGTGGTGGCATGTTGGTTGGAAAGATAATGATGAATGAAAAATGCAGTGGCCAATTCAGTGGACATTGTCAAAAATCTACAAGTGACTGGATGACCATCTGGTCACCAATTCTGGTGAGTTCTATTTGCATGAAAAACTTGAGAACAATATTTTTTTGAAAAAAGACAAACAAAATCAATTTGATGGATTGCATGAAAGTAAATAGTCAAAGTAAAAGTCATGAATGAGTAGCTTGATTAGTTTATTTCATTGATCCCATTGGCTGCTTCATTTGTAAATTATCAACTTGTTTGTGGAATTATTCATGGAAATAATTAATTTTTTTCAAATTTTATCAATCATAGCATGATGGTATATTGCCAAAGTGTTCCCTACCACTAATCAGATCATGACAAATAATTCAATAGATGTGACAAAAATGTCTTGGTCTAAAAAAATAACATCATTTGTACAGTGGGTCCTGTTTGATGAATTGTCAAGAACAGCAATTAAGTACTACTTTTTGGTGAACAGAATACTTTATAGCTAATGGCGCAGCATAAGTCATCATTGCACACATCTTTGGATCAGATGTTTTCATTTTATTTGCTGTTTTTTCTGAGGATATACAGTTGTAAATTGTTGTGGCAGCTTGGGGCACTGGTGATCTCAAATGGCAAATTTGTTAATAATTTTTGCTGCTGCTTCTCAGCAACATCCACACTCGGAGTGTAACTTAAACTCAAATGAAAAAATCTAGAAATGAGCAAATGAATAAAGTTTTCTCATCTTTCTAGAAAGGTATGAGGTCCAGAATCTTCAATGAAATTTGAAGCAGATGGTATCTTTTGAAGTCATCAATCATGTTTTCCCCTTTTATTATGTTATGCATTTGCTTGTTTAAGTTTTTTATGAAATTCAAACCTGCATCATAAATGCATACATGCATTATATTCATTGATTTTTTGGAGTACATATGATATATATATGTGGCATATTTGGTGTGACTACAATGCATGTGTGACATACATGGTATGAGCAGCTATGATCCAGATTAACCCCCTTTTTGTTGTTATGATAGACTCATTTTTAAGGGATTGATAATGCATTGCATCACAACTCACATTCAAGACACATGCCAGGGAATTTGACTGAGATTTTTTGTTTCCAGTTCTACAAGCTCTCAAATTTTCACCCAATATATACTGAGTTCCTATTTATTTTTTCAAAATTGCACAAAACTGTCAGGAACTTCAAAATTACCTGAAAGTGTTTACCTTATATTTATGCAATTTTACATGAACATCTAGGGAATGAGAAATCCTAGGAGACACTGACATCATCAGCATGTGCCCATGTTGCAAAACAAGAAAAATTCATGCATTTGCTCATTCATGTTTTGTTTATTTGAATTTTACTCATGATCCATTAATAGAGCAGCCTTACATGATAATATTTTTTATTTTATTCGAAAAAAATTATGAATGAGAAGATCATAGTCAATTACAACATTTATTTTTGTCCCCTTGTGGCCCAGCTAACATAGTGTTTGTTTGTAATATTGGCAGAATCATCTGCACACATTGTAATACATTGAAAAGTAATCCCTGTCATTTTTCACATCCTTTGCTCAAAACAATCTTCCAACTATTATTTTACAGTCCCATCTGCAGTAAAAATTGATCAAATCTCTCAGTTATTTCTTGTGACATCACTAGTAATTGGACAAGTTGCAGAGACATGGCCTGGTCAAAATGAGTGTTTTTGGGGGGGAGGGTTGGCTGATTTCTTAGATAGCAGCATCAAGCAGGACTAAATTGAAATAAGAATAATACTGAATTAGAGTAGAAAATTTTATGTTTGGCACAACCTCCAACGACCCTATCTGGGTAGATGCCCTTTTGGCACCTGAATTTTATCCATTGCTCATTTAGCAACCATTTTATCCAATCCCAGCATGCACATCATTTGTATATAGCTCAGTTTGTTCTTAATAAGGTTCAATCAAAGTCTTCCAAGTAGTCTGCTTGTATTACTTAACATGATGCTTTGTTTGATACTTAAAATGTTTCATATAAATTGCCTTGAAATTTGAACAAATCATTGTATTGCTTTGAAGCCCACTTGATTGATTAATCCAAATAACCTCTGTTTCACTGGCAATCTTGACAATTCCCATCATTTGTCGCATCTTGGTGATATGTGCCTTCATTGTGCTAAGCTCAAGGACCTTCCTGAATAAGAGATAATCAGAGATAATTTGATTGATTTGCCTCCATAAAAACAGTAAGTGATGAGTGATGAGCAGAAAAATTTTTCATGATTGGGAACTTGATTTTTTGGAACTGTTTTGATTTTACCACCCTTGTTGATTATAAATTTGTACACAGATAACACTTACTTTCTTAAACTCTTACCTGTGTATATTCGTCACCATCAAGTTTAGCAGCAGCAACACTCACAGGATATTTTTTACTCTTGTTCCAAATTTCTCAAAATATTTTTCTCCATATTACCCCTAATTCAAATAATCATTTCAACAAAAGGGTTCAAAACATTTCTCATGGATCCATTTGGCTTTGAATGAAGCAATCAGTTGTTCTTTCATCTTCTTCAAGTCTTCTGATATTCCTTTACTGACTATCTTCTACCATCATGTCTTGGTATGTTCTCACTCACAACAGTTCCTGCTGTTGCCACAGTCCCTGGTAATCTCTGTCGTTCCCATCATCCCTGGCAATTACCTGTGTTCATTGCTATGGGCTACTAGTTGCCCTGGCAATTACTTTTGCTCATTTGTCCTTGGCATTCTCATTCATTTTAGGGCCAGTGCTTGCCTACAATCACCTCAATGTGCCTACCACATTCCCATTTCTGATAGCCTTGTTGTCTTTCCATGCAATTTTTGTTCATTCTTAACTAATGTTGTATTCCACTCCTTGAAGTCTCTTATGTTCACAACACAAACACTACCAAGGGTATCTATATCACAAAGGCTCTTGGAGAGTGCCTATATACCTACACAGTTACTGTCCATCTTGTCAAACCTATCTGAACACCTTTATGTCCACCAAGATAAATCTGGACGAAACCAAAAATTTCACATGTCTGGAGTTAGCTGGATTCTTCATCATCATCGCCAGGAAGAAGATCCAGCCACTCCTCCTCCAATCTCTCACAAAGCACAGCAACAACTGAATCAATTTGATTCATGGCACAACTTTCAACAGTACAAGCCCCCCAAATTTGGCTAGCATCCTGGTTGACCTGATGTACAATCATTTCATGGTTACACCAGATTCAACAGATTGACCTCAGGAAACCTTTTCTCCAAGACCAACCATTCTAACTTAGTTCCATTTCTCCCAACAGATGAGCCCAATGTGGAAAATCTCAAGTTTGTCAAATAATGGTTTGATTCCTGATTGCAAATGGATCCCAAGCCCTTTGTGGATCAGTCACCAACCAGATTTTTTTTGTTATCAGCAATCCTCAACTGGAACAACAACCTTCAGACTACAGTGCTCCAAAATTATGTCAAACTGCATCTCCCCAAACTGAGTATGAACCAATTATATGCCACTGCAGCATTTGTAACTCCCACAGGACTCACCAAAGATGATGATGACCTGTTGTCAGATTACATTATCTATATTGAAAACGAATATCAAGAAGCCACCCAACAAAATATGTCTGGATCCAATCGTACAACATCAATCAGTAGATTGCATTTCATTCCTGCTCTTGTCTCCATAATTGTCTGCATTGATTTCACAATCAGAGTTGAAACATTCACAATTTCACAGCCTCTTTTCTTACTAAGATGAAGCCAAAGGACTACTTGACCTACAGCATGAATCAAATTTTCCCAGGAACTCATTGCAATGGACAGCATAGCACAAGGCTTCCTCAATCTCAACAATGCAATCAACACTATCCTTGACATGGCTTCTGAGAAAAATGACTACATCTTGAGAAGTACCAACTAGCACCCTGACATCAGCATCCTTTCCAAAGTCCACCTTGCGCAAGGGCTCTTTTTCACTATGTTTCTGGAAGTTTGTCCAAAAATGTATTCCATCCTTTCTTTGTATGAGTGAATGAACACAGCTGGTGATTATTTCAGAGTATTCAAATGCTCTTCCTGCTATAAAAATCATAGAAAGTCTGGAGACAAGGATGTGAAGGATGAAATGTATCTTTAAACACAAGCAATCACCAACAATATGAAACTCAATCGTTGTAAGATGGATGGAGAATATATCTGGCCCAGAATGAGGGATTATTGGATTTTCAGTGGGACAATACTATAAATTAATAATAGAATAGACCTTGTAAGAACATAGGCAAAAATGAATTTCAAGTTCAGTTGATCTTGGTATTTTATTGCAAGGTGAATGGTTGAACTTAAAAATTCCCATGACAAAAGTTGTTTAAGGTTACAAGTTACACCAATTTCTCTAAAAATAAAAATTCCACTTATTTATTCAGAGCTTTTGTAGATCAGTGGACTGATCCCTTTCATGACAGTGGAACAGCAGGCTTACACTTGCAGTATATGGAGGTAAAAAATTTTCACTGCATAGTGAAAAACAGAAATATAGGTTTTTTGTTTGCTTCCCATTTCCTGTAGCAAAATTCCATGCAATGGTGTGAAGTGGACCCCACTTTTTCATTACTTTGGACTTTGCTTGCATTCCTTGTCTCAAGAGGAGAATTTTTGGGCTATTGAACAACTTCAATTTTATTGTTAAGCATTTCCATTGCTAGGTTATGACAATGAGTGAGTTGTGGGTCAGCATTTTCCTTCTTTCTCCAAGCTTGTGAGTTAATTGCATTCACCTCCACTACAGAACAAAGAAATGTGAAATTTTGAATTGGAAACCCTTGTGTTGCTCAATTTTTCATTCCCCATCACCGTTACTGTAAGAAATTTGGTCCTCTGCTTAATCCAATATCCTGTGAATGCTCATAATCTTCGTCACATACCTGTCATCTTTCTGGCAGTGCCTCAAAAATTCTTTCTGTCAAAGCATTTTTTGTAAGTTTCAGCCCTATCTTTATATCCTTCAGCAAAAATTTCCCTATATTTTTTATCAATGACTGACCATGAACACGAACATCATGCAATGTAAGAATTCCTGTTGCAACATTGAATCCACTATCCATTGTGACAGCTTTTTGGTGTTGTGGATTGGCTTTGTTGTGTAAAGCATGATAGCTGAGGTCTCAGTGTGCAACTCAAACTCTTTAGCAAAGCAAGTTGTCATCACTTGCGCAATCTTTTCCCTCCTCCAAGTTTATTTGCC
>JACCDI010390380.1_pt1 | contig 13773 bp, 9 predicted proteins | sample 7442791 | NCBI WGS metagenome assembly JACCDI01 (sample SAMN15323434, study PRJNA562643) | freshwater metagenome | isolation source: river surface water | place: USA:Blue River Watershed | collected 2017-08-15
ACGCCGTTGTAGGCCATGATGACGCCCGATGCCTGCATTGCCGTGCGTATGTCTATCGCTTGGGAGATTTCCATGAATGCTCCGTCTGGGCTGGCTGGTCGGCCACGCGGCGCGGTCCCGGGCAAGGCCAGGCCGGCGCGAGTGCGGCGCCCGGCAGGGCGGCCATCGCAGAACGGCGGGTCGGGAGTGCTGCGTGATTCGTTATTGTTTTTTGACCTGATGCGGCGTTGCACAGAGCAGGTTCCGCGTGATGGTATTACACATCAGACGTAAAGTTAACAGCAGCGCGTCGCAGGGTGCAGCATGGCTGCATGCATAGTTTTCAAATAGAGAACATGCGAACTGCGACCGCGATCTTGCCGGGCAAGGGGGAAGTCCGGGACTCAGGATCCGTCAGGACGCCGAACCACCGACAGCAGGCCGGGGCGCACCACCACACGCAAGCTGGACACGTGGCCCAGATATTCGCCATCGGCGGCGACCGGCAGCGGTTCGGCCGCGCTCGCCTCAAGGTCGGCGAAGCGCAGATGGCTGACGCCACGCTGGCCGATATGGCGGCCGCCCAGCATCGCCGGCAGCAGGCGCAACACGCGCAGCAGCCCCATGCCGTCGGCCAGCATCAGGTCCAGCTGCCCGTCATTGTCGCTGGCCTGCGGCGCGATCGGCATGCCGGCGCCATAGGTCGACGTGTTCAGGCTGCTGGCCAGCAGCACCGCGCCCTCGTGGCGCGTGACGCCATCGGTGCGGAGCGTGACAGGGTAGTGGCGCAGCATCGCCAGTTCGGCGAAGGTCGCCAGCAGGTAGCGCGGCAGGCCGGTCAGCCAGCCCGGTACGCCGGCGGCGCGTGCCGTCACCGACGCATCGAAGCCGGCCGCGAGGCTGGAGATGAACAGTGCGCGCCGCTCGCTGCGGCCACCGGCCTCGGTGAAGCTGAGCTCGCCGAGGTCGATGGTCGATGCCGGCGCATACAGCGCAATGTCGAGCGCTTTGCGCCAGTTCTTGCCGGCGACGCCCAATGCGCGTGCGGTGTCGTTGCCGCTACCGATCGGCACCAGCGCCATCGTGTGGCCGCCGGCCACCAGCGAGGGCAACAGTTGCTGCACGCTGCCATCGCCGCCGGCAATGATCACGCGGCTGCCGGCCGGCATCGCGTCGACCAGCTTGCGTGCACCGCGCACGTCATCGGTCATGAAGAACATCGGCCGCGGGTGGGCCAGCGCCAGGCTGGCTTCGATCTCGCGCAGCAGCTTGCGCGCGCGGCCGCCCCCGGCTTTCGGGTTCAGCAGCATCAGCGTGGGCGGGCGGCGCCCGGCAGCCGCTTGCGCTTCCTGCGCCGTGGTGGCGGGAGTGATCGGCGTCGTGGTGGGATCGGCCATGATGCACGCAAGTGTAACGTGTCAGGCCACGGTTGCTGCAGTCGCGGCGTGCCGGCGTCCGCAACGGCGACAGGCGGGCGAGCTGCCCGGCCTGTCGCTTCGCTGTCAGATGTCGGCGTTCACCAGGCGCTGTTGACGCTCTTCGTCGGTTTCCTTGAAGGGCGGCTCGAACCAGCGGTACATTACCGGCAGCACGACCAGGGTCAGCAGGGTCGACGTGATCAGGCCGCCGATCACGACGATGGCCAGCGGACGCTGGACTTCCGAGCCGGGGCCGGTCGCGAACAGGAAAGGCACCAGGCCCAGCAACGCGACCGTGGCTGTCATCATCACCGGACGGAAGCGCTGCGAGCAGCCCTGGCGCAAGGCCTCGGTCAGCGGCAGGCCATCTTCGCGCAGTTTGCGCACGTAGGTGATCAGCACCACGCCGTTGAGCACCGCAATGCCCCATAGCGCAATGAAGCCCACCGACGCCGGTACCGACAGGTATTCACCGGTCAGTGCCAGCCCGAACACGCCACCAATGGACGCGAACGGGAGCACCGTGATGATCAGCGCCGCCAGTCGTGCGGAATTGAACATCAGGAACAACAGGAAGTAGATCGCCGCAATCGTCAGCGGCACGATCACCATCAGCGTGCCCATCGCACGCTGCATGTTCTCGAACTGGCCACCCCACGAGAAGTAGTAGCCCTCGGGCAGCCTGACCTTGGCCTCGACCTTCTGCTGCACCTCGGCCACGAAGCCACCGAGGTCACGCCCGGTCACGTTGGCGCCGACCACGACACGGCGCTTGCCGGTCTCGCGGTTGACCATCGGCGGGCTGTCGACCACCTTGATGGAGGCCACGCTCTCGAGGGGAATCATCGCATTGTCGGCAGTGCGCAGCATGGTCTCGCGGATCACGTCCACCGAGTTACGGAAGCCTTCCGGATAACGCAGCAGGATCGCGTAGCGACGCTCTCCCTCGTACAGCTGGCTAACCTCGCTGCCGCCGATGGCGGTCTCGATGATCTGGTGGATGTCTGCCACGTTGATGCCATAGCGGGCGATCGCGCGACGGTCGATGTCGATGGTCAGGGTCTGCTGTCCTGACAGTCGGTCGACGCGGATATCGCGCGCGCCCGGCACCTGCTTGACGATCTGCGCGACCTGTTCGGACAGCCGGCGCAGTTCGGTCAGGTCGTCACCGAAGATCTTGATCGCCAGCTGCGAGCGCACCCCGGTCAGCATTTCGTCGACCCGCTGTGCGATCGGCTGGTTCATCACGATCTGCACGCCGGGCAAGTCAGCCAGTGATTTGCGGATGTCGTCTTCGATCTCGATCTGGCTGCGGCCGGCCTCGGGGTTGATTGACACCACCGGATCGGACTCATTCGGGCCGGACGGATCGGCCGGCGATTCGCCGCGGCCGAGCTTGGAGACTGCCATGCGCACGCCGGGGATCTCGCTGATGCGGCGCATCACCTCGAGGTCGATCTTGGCGGCCTCGTCGAGCGAGATGCTGGGCATGCGGATGATGGTCGGCGTGATCGAGCCTTCCTTCATGATCGGAATGAAGCTCTTGCCCAGGAAGGGCACCAGCGCAAACGACGCGAACAGCAAGCCGATCGCAGCCGCGACGGTCTTCTTCTCGGCGCCCATCGCGGTGTTCAGCAGCTTCAGGTAGTGCCGCTTCATGAACGCGATCGGCGGGGTGTCATGGTCGGCGCCGCCCTTCAGGATGTACGAGCACAGCGCCGGCGACAGCAGCAGCGACACCGCCAGCGACACCGCCAGCGCAATCGCGATCGTCAGCGCCAGCGGCGAGAAGGTCTTGCCTTCCATGCCGGTCAGTGTCATCAGTGGCAGGAACACCAGGATGATGATCGAAATGCCGTAGATGGTCGGCTTCGCGACTTCCAGCGTGCCCTCGAGCACGATCCTCATCCGTTCGCCGGGCGCGGCATGGCCGAGCTTGTGGAACACGTTCTCGACCACCACCACGGTACCGTCCACCATCAGGCCGATCGCGATCGCAAGCCCCCCCAGTGACATCAGGTTGGCTGACAGCCCGATCTTGTTCATCACCATGAAGGTCACGAGTGGCGTGATCACCAGCGTCGCGATCACCACCAGGCTTGATCGCAGGTCGCCGAGGAAAATGAACAGCACGACCACCACCAGGATGATGCCCTCGATCAGCACCTTGCCGACCATCCACAGCGATGCATCGACCAGTTCGGTACGGTCGTAGAAAGGAACGATCTGCATGCCGCCGGGCAGCATGTGTTTGCTATTGATTTCGTTGACGCGCTGCTTGATGCGGGTAACGATCTCTTTCGCATTGCCGCCTCGCAGCATCATCACGATGCCGCCGGTGGATTCGGTCACGCCGTTCTTGATCAGCGCGCCCTGGCGCACCGCGGCGCCGATCTTCACGTCGGCCACGTCGCGCACGTAGACCGGGATGCCGCGCTCTTCCTTCAGGATGATGTTGCCGATGTCCTCGACCGTGCGGGTCAGGCCGACGCCGCGCACCAGGTATTGTTCCGCGCCCTGGGACAGGATGCCGCCGCCGGAGTTGGCGTTGTTCTGCGCGATCGCGGCGCGCACATCGGCCATCGACAGTTGGTAGTGACGCAGCCGGTCCGGGTTGGCCAGTACCTGGTACTGGCGCTCGTAGCCGCCGAAAGAATTGATCTCGGCCACGCCCGGGATCGAGCGCAGCATCGGGCGCACCACCCAGTCCTGGATCGAGCGCCGCTCCATCAGCTCGGCCTCGGAGAGCTTGCGATTGCCATCATTCGGATGGTCGAGCGTGTATTGGAACACTTCGCCGAGGCCGGTCGACACCGGGCCCAGTACCGGCGTGATGTCATCCGGCAGCCGCGATCGCACTTCCATCAGGCGTTCCATCACCAGCTGGCGCGCGAAATAGACATCGGTGCTGTCGGTGAAGACCAGCGTGATGATCGACAGGCCGCTGCGATTCAGCGAACGCATTTCGGTCAGGCCGGGCAGGCCGGTCATTGCGATCTCGAGCGGCACGGTGACGAAGCGCTCGACTTCTTCCGGCGAGCGGCCCGGCGCCTCGGTGGCGACCTGCACCTGCACGTTGGTCACGTCGGGGAATGCGTCCACCGACAAATGGGTGGCGGCACGGATGCCAAAGCCGATCAGCGCGAGCGCGATCACCACCATCACGAAGCGCTGCGAGAGCGCTTCCTTGATCAGTCCGTTCAGCATCGTTTACTCCAGCTCGGCGCGCTTGCGCTGGCTGTTCAGGTGGAAGCTGCCGTCGACCACGACCGGCGTGCCCTCGTCGATGCCCTTGCGTACCGGGCGCAGCTCACCGGCGGCCGGCTCAAGTTCGACCTCGGTCAGGCGGAAGCGGTTGTCGGCAATCTTCACGAACACATAATCCTTGTCGTTCTCGCGCACCACCGCGGCGGCCGGCACGGCCAGCTGCTTCTGGAACGAGCCATTGAGCTTCAGCGTGGCCAGCATCTGCGGCTTGAGTTCGAATTTCGGGTTCTCGACTTGGGTACGGATAGGCACGGTGCGGGTGTCCGGCTGCACGGTGTCGCTGACGTACACGATGCGGCCCTTGAGCTTCTCGGCGCCGAGCGCGGCGACCTGGACCTCGACCTGCTGGTTCAGCCGCACCGAGTTCGCATCCTGCTCGGGCAGCGCGCCAATGACCCAGACATTCGACAGGTCGGCCACCGTGAACAGCGGATCACCCGGCTGTGCGACCTGGCCCTGGCTGACCTTGCGCTCGATCACGATGCCGGTGCGGGTCGAGGTGATCGGCACTTCGGACGTGATCGCGCCGGTATCGCGCAGGCGGTCGACGTGCACCTGCGTCAGCCCGATCAGGCGCAACTGGTCTTGCGCGGCGCGTAGTTCGGCACGCGCGACGCTGAGTTCGACTTCGCGCCGCTGCAGCTCGGCGTTGCCGATGACGTCAGCCGCCACCAATGCCTGCGCGCGTTCGACGGAGCGCTCGGCCAGCTTGGTGGAAGACAGCGCGCGCAGGAAGGCAAGCTGTGCCTGCGTCAGTTCCGGACTGGCGAGCATGGCCAGCGCCTGGCCGGCCTTCACGCGGTCGCCGACTTCGGCAAGCACATGCACCACGCGGCCGGTGACGGACGCGCCGATGCGAGTCGTGCGCTGTTCATTGGCCTCGATACGTCCGGCCACCAGCTGGGTAACGGCGATGTCGGACACGGCTGCGTTCTCGACGCGGAACTGCCGGGTCATCGCAGGATCGAGCGTGACCTCCATCGGGTCACTCTTGGCCTCGACCTTCGTTGCCTCGGGCTGCGGTTTGTCCTTGCCGCAGCCGGCGAGCAGCAGCGCCGCGCCCATCAGGCATAGGGCGGCCATTTTCTTGGAATTCAGTGCGTGCATAGTGCGCATGGTTGACGAAAGTGGGATAGGCGTAGAGTGGGCGCAAGTCGGCGTTGAACAGGCGTGACCAGACATGAGATTCATTGGGCGGTGCTGGCATAGCGGCCAGCCAGCGTGTCGAGTTCGATCAGCGAAGACTGCAACTGGAAGCGAGCCAGCAGCAAGTCCTGTCGTACCGAGCGCAGCACGCGCTGGGCATCCAGCACTTCAAGGATGCCGCGCTCGCCGAAGCGGTAGGCGGCCTCCGACACGCGCAACGCTGCCTCGGCAGCCTTGATCGCACCTTCGGACAGGGCTTGCACGCGAACGCGCGCGATTTCGACCGAGCGCCAGGCGAGCTCCAGCTGTTGAATCAATTCTGCCCGCCGGCCGTCGAGCCGCGCAATAGTGCGCTCGCGCTCGGCGATCGCTTCGGCACGTGGGCCGCGCTTCTGGTCGAACAGCGGCAGCTGTATCGACACGCCGACCATGTCCTGGCGGACGTCAGGATCCCGCACCTGTGATAGCCGGAACTCGACACCGGGCAGGCGGCTGGCCGAGGCTTCATCGATGCGTGACTTGTTGCGCTCGAGTTCAGCCTCCAGCAGCCGAATCTCGGGGTTCTGCCTGACGGCGGTCAGTTTCAGCGCCTCCAGCGCTTTCAGCGAAGGCAGCGCCTCGGCTTCGTCGAGCATCGCATCCAGCTCCCAGCGCGGGGGCAGCATGCCGGCCGCCAGCCGGTTCAGCGAGATCGCTGCCTGCGCGATCTGCAGCCGTGCGGTTTCTTCACGCTGGCGCGCGTTGACGATCTCTGCATCGGCGCGGATCAGGTCGAATTTGCCGGTCTCTCCGGTCTCGACGCGGACCTTGATGCGTTCGCGGGTCTGCTCCAGCAGCGACAGCGCGTCGGCTGCGGCTTGTGCCTCTTCGCGCCGAAGCAAGTATTCATAGGCGCGCAGCTTGACCTGGCCGACCAGTTCATTGCGCGTCAGCGCCAGCGATTGCTGGCTGCCCAATTCGGCATACAGCGCGGAATTGATGCGCGCGCTGCGCAGCGCCGGATTTTCAACGAATTGCGACACGCCGATACCATTCACGCGACCCGCCTGCGTGGTGCCGATCGGTGCCGAGTTGCGGCCGGCGTTCATCTCCAGCCGCGGGTTGGGCAGCGCGCCGGCCGTGGTCACGGCGGCGCTGGCAACGTCCACGCTGCGCTGGCTGGCCTTGAGGCCGGGATTGTGTTGAAGCGCCAGGCTGATCAGGTCATCAATGCCCAACACAGCCAGCGCGGGTTTGTCTTCCGGCCGCGCTTGTGCGCCAGCGGTCATGGGTAGGGCGGCGGTCAGTACCATGGCCAACAGCCAGCGGGCAATGGGAGGGCGCGACTGAAAATAGCGATCAATCATATCGATGAACGATCCGGAAGTTTCCAAAAAACAATAAATTGAGCAGCGAGTCTAACAAGTGACCGTCAGGTTTTTGTCAGCTTTAAACGCAGATTATGTCAGGAAAGGCCGACCATGTCAGGAAAGCACGAAACCCGCACTTGATTATGCTGCATTGCAGCAGCTGCAGGCAATGAAAAAGGCCCCGCATCATTAGATGGGAGGCCTTGTCTGGATATGCGCTGACAGAGATTAATAATTGTGCTGCCAGTGAATCCGCCAGGTTTCGCGTTCTTCGGAGGTCGGTGAACCTGCGTAGTCCGCATAGCTTTTCGTGAAGCGCAGGCCCAGCGTGTTGGCCGGGCTCAGGTCCCACAGCAGGGTCGAGTGCACCCGGAAGCTCTTGAAGTGCTGCGAGGCTTCGAAGGCATCGCGGTGGCGCACGCCGACGTCGAGTGCGGTGGTGCTGGTCATCGGGATCTTCAGGCCGGCGTCGACCGCATAGTGCGTGAACGACGTGGTGTTGTAATTGATCTTCTGGCCGAGGCGCAGGGCAACGTAAGGCGTGAAGAAGGTGCCGATATCGAAGGACTTCTTGACCTTGCCTTCGATGTTCGCGCTGATCGTATCGCTGGTGCTGTTCGGCACGTCTTTCAGACTGATGCCGGACTTGATCGAGTACTCGACCTTGTCGGCCGTCTTCACGCCAATCGTGATGTTGGCAGCGATGTACTCGTTGGCCAGTGAGTCTTTCTCGGTCGACGAGTCAAGGACGATGAAGGGCTTGTAGGGGCTGGCTGCGTCGTCGGCAGCGAGGGCCGGGCCGGCAACGCTGGCGCAGGCGGCGGTAATCCACAAGAGGTACTTCATTGTTTGTCTCCAGAAACTATTCCTTTTCTGGAGTCTAGGCCACAGGAAATATTTCTGTCACAAAAAAAAGTGTAAAGGCGATGAATTCCGGTCGGATGCCAACATTTTCGTGCAGGAAAGCGGTGGGTGCATGGGCTCGGCGCTTGCCGCGCGGCACTGCTGGCCGGTCGCAAGGCCGATGGCCCGGCGCTTAATTGGAACTGGTGACTTCGCGTTGCGGCCAGAACGCCTTGTTAAAAGCGAGTACTTCGGCAGCCGTGACGACGCGGAAGGCAGGCAGGGTATTGGCTTTCACCTTCTCGCTGGGTAGTGCGTTGTAGACCGAGGCCTTGACCGGATTGGGCTGGCCATAGCTGCGCTTGGCGACTTTGGTGGTTGGCGTGAACTGGCGCTCGGTGCTGGCCGAGCTCGGCAACGGCAGATCATCTGGCGTCGGTATTTTCTTGACGACGCCAAGCGCCGTGGTCGCCGTTGGCGCTTCATTCGCGAACGCGGCCATGCCTGCGAAAGACGCCAGGCTGTCATAGCCCATCGAGACCAGCTTTTTCGCGGCGGCCGATTGCTGTGCGATGTTTTGCGAGGTCATGCCGGTGGGCAGCGATTTCATTTCGCGGATGGTGTCCGGCAGATGCATCAGCACCGACAGCGCCTCCAGCGACGACAGGTTGTCCTTCTTGAAGTAGCTCTTGTCGACGCCGACCATCTGCAGCATCAGGTCGGCCTTGGGCTCGATCAGCGCTTTGGCTTCCAGCAGTGTAGTGCCGCGCGGGAAATTGACCAGCGTGGTGATGTCCATGGACTTCAATGCAGCCGCCGATGCCTTGTATTCCGCATAGCGATCCAGCGATACCTTGCCCGGGTCAGTCGGGTCTTCGATCAGCTTGAAGGCGGCGAAGGCGCTGGTGCCGTCCGGGAAAGCGGACAGGTCATAGATGCCTGAGCGCGCCAGCACCGAGGCCAGCTTGCCGTTCGAGGTCTGCTTGTACAGCGCGTCGAGGGCGCCGGTCACCGAGGTGCCCTTCGGGAATTTCGACAATGAGTTCACGCCCAGCTGCGCCAGCGTCTTGGTGGCCTTCAGGTTCGTGGCCAGCAGGCCGGTGTCGATGACCAGGGTGCCCGGGGTTGCGGGATTCTTGTCTTCCACCCGGCGCGTGACCATTTTGTAGGCCTCGGTCCAGTTGGTGGCGCTGCTGACGGTGCCATTCTTTTCATACGCAATCGGGAAGCCCTTCGGATAGGCATCCGTCGGCTTGGCGTCCACCACGCCGGCGGCGACCAGCGCCGCAGCAAGATCCTTCTTGATCTTCTGCAGTTCGGCATTGCCCGAGATCGCGCCCGCGCCTGAAGTGGCCGTGGTCGTCGTCGTTGTCGTGGTGGTCGTTGTGGTTGCCATCGTGTTTGCGTAGAGCCCGGCGCAAAGCCGGTGCGGTCGCAAGCAGTTGAGCAACATCCATTCCAGCCGGGCTGTCGCATGTTTTCCGACAGGAGGCGGCAAAAGCTTGCCGCGCTGGCGGCAGGTCTTTGCCGCTTCGGGGTCATTCAGAGGCGATTCAGGGGCCGACAGGCGGGACGGGGGGCAAGCCTGTCGGCCAGTCGAGTCCGTCGCGTCAGCCCAGTCGGGCCGCTCAAGCCCGCCGACCGGGTTACGCGGGCCGCGCTAATCGGGCAGGGCACGGCGCGCGGCTTCGAGCCGGTCGCGCGCAATGAAGAACAGCCGGTAGGCCGACACGCTGACGACCATGCCCCAGACCATGCCGGCGAACATGCCCGCCAACATGCGGCTGAGGCTGATGCCGTCGAGCGCCGTCAGGGACTGCGCAAACAGTGTCGCGCCGGCCGTCATGCCGACCAGCATCCAGGTCGAACACAGCGCGTTCTGCGTGAGCATCGAGCACAGGCGGCGGCATTCGGGGCGCAGCACCCGCAGCGTCGGTATCGCCGACAGGCCGCCGGCCACCATCAGCACATGCATCGCCGGCAGTAGCTGCGCATGGAACAGCATGGCGTCGCCAAAGCTGCGGTCCGCACTGCCGGTGCAAAGCGCTTCGATCACATGCAGCGGCGTGACCCAGGCATCGATCGTCAGCCCCAGCACCATGCCGCCTATGCCCAGCGACAGCATCACGTTGGGCGGCGACAGTCCGACTCGCTGCGGACGGAGCAGCATCAGCGCCAGGCAACCGCTGCCGACTGCAGCCAGCGTCAGCGCCAGCAGATTGGGGCCGCCCGTTGCCAGCGTGCCGACCTGCAGCAACGCAGCCGCCACCACAGCGACCAGCAACACCGGTATCGAAGAGTTCGCGAAGTTGTTCAAGAGAAATATGCCTTGCGTTACAAGTGGTATTCGGTGTTAATATAACTCGGCAGTCACAAAAATGTCGAACAAGTGCAAATAAATAATACGTAGCCATTTCAGAAACCAAATAGTCGTTACTTGCGCCGTACGGGGCTCGCAGATGTGCAAACCCGGTGCGGCGGAGCAGGCGACAGCAGAGGAGAGAGACAACGATGATTCCCCCGTCATTCGAATATCACCGTCCGGCTACCGTCGCCGAAGCCGTGGCTTTGCTGGGCAAGCTGGGCGATGACGCCAAACTGCTGGCCGGCGGCCACAGCCTGCTGCCGATGATGAAGCTGCGCTTCGCCGAGCCGGCCAACCTGATCGATCTGAACCGCATTCCCGAGCTGCGCGGTATCCGTGAAGAGGGCGGCAAGGTCGTGATCGGCGCGATGACGACCGAGAACGAACTGATCGCCTCGCCACTGCTGCAGCAGAAGGTGCCGCTGCTGGTCGAGGCCGCCAAGCAGATCGCCGACCCGCAGGTGCGCAACCGCGGCACCATCGGCGGCGACATCGCCCACGGCGACCCGGCGAATGACCATCCGGCGATCGCTATGGCGCTCGACGCCACCTTCGTGCTGCATGGCCCGAACGGCGTGCGCCGTGTGCAGGCCGTCGATTTCTTCCACGGCACCTACATGACCGACATGGCAGCCGACGAGATCCTGTCCGCGATCGAAGTCGCGCCGTTCGCGGCGGGCACGGGTTACGCGTACCGCAAGCTCAAGCGCAAGACCGGCGACTGGGCGACCGCTGCAGCGGCCATCGTGCTGCGCATGAGCGGCGGCAAGGTCGAGCACATTTCGATCGGCCTCACCAATGTGGCGCCGACGGCACTGCGCGCGACCGAAGCCGAGGCGCTGATGAAAGGCCAGGCGATCACGCCGGAACTGCTGCAGCAGGTGGCGCTGGCCGTGCGTTCGGCCTGCGAGCCGGCCGAGGACCTGCGCGGCGATGCCGAGTACAAGACCGCGATGGCCGGCGAGATGGCCAAGCGCGCGATCGAGCTGGCGGCCTCGCGCTGCAAGTAAGGCGCGGCCGCATCCCTGAATCGCAATAACGACAAGCCCAAGAACAACGGAGAGACGCTATGAGCAAACAAGTCGTCAGCATGACCATCAATGGCAAGAAGGTTGAAGAGGCCGTCGAGCCGCGCACGCTGCTGGTTCACTTCCTGCGCGAGAAAGTGAACCTGACCGGCGCCCACATCGGCTGCGAGACCAGCCACTGCGGCGCCTGCACCGTCGACATCGATGGCCAGTCGGTCAAGTCCTGCACCATCCTCGCGGTCCAGTGCGAGGGTTCCGAGGTCGTCACCGTCGAAGGCCTGGCCAAGGGCGGTGCACTGCACGCTGTGCAGGAAGGCTTCTACCAGGAGCATGGCCTGCAGTGCGGCTTCTGCACGCCGGGCATGCTGGCCCGCGCCTATCGCCTGCTGCAGGAAAACCCGAATCCGACCGAGGAAGAGATCCGCACCGGCATGTCGGGCAACCTGTGCCGCTGCACCGGCTACCAGAACATCGTGAAGGCCGTGCAGTATGCGGCGAAAAAGCTCGCTGAAGAGAAGAGCGTCGCTGCCTGAGGTCCCTGCGACCTTTCCCCTGCAAATAAAAAAATATCGGCACAGCCGAATCACATAACCGATTCGATGGACAACAACGAAATTCGCGGAGACCATTCATGAACGCACCTGATCGCAAGGCCGCCCTGATGGGCATGGGCGAATCCCGCCTGCGCAAGGAAGACGCCCGTTTCATCCAGGGCAAGGGCAACTATGTCGACGACATCAAGATGCCTGGCATGCTGCATATGGACATCGTGCGCTCGCCACTGGCGCATGCACGCATCAAGAAGATCAACAAGGAACGCGCGCTGGCCATTCCCGGCGTGCACGCCGTGCTGACTGCAGACGACCTCAAGCCGCTGAAGCTGCACTGGATGCCGACGCTGGCCGGCGACGTCGCCGCAGTGCTGGCCGATGAAAAAGTCCACTTCCAGATGCAGGAAGTGGCGATCGTGATCGCCGACGACCGCTACATCGCGGCCGATGCCGTCGAAGCCGTCGAGATCGAATACGAAGAACTGCCGGTCGTGATCGATCCGTACAAGGCACTCGAGCCGGGCGCGCCCGTGCTGCGTGATGACCTCGCCGGCAAGAACGAAGGCGCGCACGGCAAGCGCGAGCACCATAACCACATCTTCACCTGGGACGCAGGCGACAAGGCCGCCACTGACGCAGCCTTCGCTTCGGCTGACGTGACGGTGTCGCAGCACATGCTGTACCCGCGCGTGCACCCGTGCCCGCTGGAGACTTGCGGCTGCGTCGCGTCCTTCGACCCGGTGCGCGGCGAACTGACCACCTACATCACCAGCCAGGCGCCGCACGTCGTGCGTACCGTGGTGTCGATGCTGTCCGGCATTCCGGAATCGAAGGTGCGCATCGTGTCGCCCGATATCGGCGGCGGCTTTGGCAACAAGGTCGGCATTTATCCGGGTTATGTGTGCGCGATCGTTGCTTCGATCGTGCTCGGCCGCCCGGTCAAGTGGGTCGAGGACCGCGTCGAGAACCTGTCGTCGACTGCCTTCGCCCGTGACTACCACATGGATGGCGAACTGGCCGCGACCAAGGATGGCCGCATCCAGGGCCTGCGCGTGAACGTGGTCGCCGACCATGGCGCTTTCGATGCCTGCGCCGACCCGTCGAAATTCCCGGCTGGCCTGTTCCACATCTGCTCGGGCTCGTATGACATCCCGGCCGCGCATTGCTCGGTCAAAGGTGTCTACACCAACAAGGCACCGGGCGGGGTCGCGTACCGCTGCTCGTTCCGCGTGACCGAAGCGGTCTACCTGATCGAGCGCATGGTCGACGTGCTCGCGCAGAAGCTGAACATGGACAAGGCCGAGATCCGCCGCAAGAACTTCATCCGCAAGGAACAGTTCCCGTACACGTCGGCCTTCGGCTTCGAATACGACTCCGGCGACTATCACACCGCGCTCGACCAGGTGCTGGATGCTGTCGACTACAAGGCGCTGCGCGCCGAACAGGCGGCCAAGCGCGCCGACCCGAACAGCCCGACCCTGATGGGCATCGGCCTGGTGACCTTCACCGAGATCGTCGGCGCCGGTCCGTCGAAGATGTGCGACATCCTCGGCGTCGGCATGTTCGACTCCTGCGAGATCCGCGTGCACCCGACCGGCAGCGCGATCGCCCGCATGGGTACCATCACGCAGGGCCAGGGTCACCAGACCACCTATGCGCAGATCATCGCGACCGAGCTGGGCATCCCGTCCGAAGTGATCCAGATCGAAGAGGGCGACACCAGCACCGCGCCGTATGGCCTGGGCACCTATGGTTCGCGCTCGACCCCGGTGGCAGGCGCTGCGATCGCACTGGCTGCGCGCAAGATCCATGCGAAAGCCAAGAAGA
>JACCDI010980929.1_pt1 | contig 13772 bp, 9 predicted proteins | sample 7442791 | NCBI WGS metagenome assembly JACCDI01 (sample SAMN15323434, study PRJNA562643) | freshwater metagenome | isolation source: river surface water | place: USA:Blue River Watershed | collected 2017-08-15
CTACGATGGCAAGCCAGCAATCTTGGCATCAGATATCAACACCCCTGAATACTTTGTATCTACCCAGGAAGATCGAATTCCCCTGGTTGCATCCTCATTAACTCTCAATGAGTTTGGGGTAGCTATTGAAGCTCCTAACTTCATACCACTTAATGAATCTGAGTTTGCAACAGCAGATAAGAAGTACACCGGAACACGCTTTGCCTTTGATGATCAATACTTCATCGCACTTGAAGGTTTTGAGGCTGGCGTGGTTTCCCAGCAGATTCTTGAGTATCTTCCTGAAGTAGATCAATTCAAAAACCTAGTAACAGGGGCTATTTACACTGACAATGGACGTGGTAACTACGCCCTTGCCGATGATAAATCCGCAATCCTTGAGCCAGGATGGCGTGCGCCAATCTGGTTTGAGAACTATGTAAATATCGTGAGCGATCCACGCGTCCGTGAGCCGCTTATTCGAGTATTTATCTGGACAGTTGTTTTTGCTTTGTTAACGGTACTGACAACCTTTGCATTAGGCCTCTTGCTGGCATTGGCGCTCAATAAGCCAATTGGTGGCCGCCGCATTTATCGCTCAATACTTGTACTTCCATATGCGATGCCAAGTGTTATGAGTATCTTGATCTGGGGCGGAATGTTTAACACCGAATTTGGTGCGATCAATACCTTGCTAGGAACAGATATTGCGTGGTTCTCAGATCCAAACTTTGCTCGTGTAGCGGTGATTCTGGTTAATCTCTGGTTGGGATTCCCATACTTCTACTTAATCTCCAGCGGTTCTCTGCAGGCAATTCCAAGTGAGCTCATGGAAGCTGCTGCCATCGATGGAGCAAATCCTCGCCAAATCTTCCGCAAGATTACTTTGCCTTTATTACTCCAGATTTTGTCACCTCTACTCATTGCATCCTTTGCCTTTAATTTCAATAACTTTAACTTGATTTTCTTGTTAACTGGCGGTGGACCTCGTAATGAACTTGATGGTGAGATTGCAGGTGCCACCGATATCTTGATCAGTTATACCTACAAGATTGCTTTTGGTTCAGGCACCCAAGATCTTGGTTTAGCTAGCGCGATCTCGCTCATTATCTTCATTCTTGTAGCCTCGATCTCCTTATACAGCTTGAGAAAGTCTAAAGTTTTGGAGACCTTCGCATGAACAAGTGGCTAAGGCAAGATTTGTGGAGACACCTCGTAGGCATTTCAATCTGCCTTTTCGCCCTATTCCCACTGTATTTAGTGGTTATCTCTTCATTTAGCTCATCTGGCAGCTTGCAATTGAGTTCATTTATTCCACGTGAGATCTCCTTTGCAAATTACAACAAGCTCTTTAATGACCCAACGATTCCTTACCTAACGTGGGTGAAGAACTCGCTCTACATCGCAGGCTCTGTTGCGGTCTTTTCTGTAATCATCGGAACGGCTTCAGCCTTTGCCTTTAGCCGCTTAAAGTTCAAGGGGCGCAAATTAGGAATTCAATTGCTGCTCTTGGTTCAAATGTTCCCGGCAATCCTTGCAATCTCTGCGGTGTATGTAATCATGGAACGTGTTTATAAGTTTGCTCCAGAAATCGGTTTAGGAACACAACCAGGTTTGCTCTTGGTATATCTCGGTGGAGCTATGGGTGTGAACATCTGGTTGCTCAAGGGATTTGTGGATTCAATTCCAGCAGAGCTTGATGAGGCGGCAAAGATCGATGGCGCATCTGAGGTTCAGACCTTCTGGTTGATCTTCGTACCTCTAGCAGCTCCAGTACTCGCAGTTGTTGCGCTCTTAAGCTTTATCGGAACCTTTAATGAGTTTATTTTGGCTCGCTTGTTCTTAGTTGATATGGAAAGCCGTACCGTTGCTGTTGGTTTGCAGCAATTTATTGGTGGGCAGTACTCACAAAACTGGGGACCATTTGCCGCCGGCTCAATCCTGGCTTCTATTCCTATTGTCATCATCTTCTTATCTCTCCAGAAGTACATCGTTAGCGGATTAACGGCAGGTTCGGTTAAGGGCTAATGCTCACCAAAAGAATCAGTTCAGTTGTTGCAACCCTTGCTTGTTTAGTTTTTGCAACCAGCGCTGTGGCAGCATCTCCATCGGCACCATCAGACCAGGTAGGTCTATCAAAAGAGCTGATTTACTTTGTTTTTCCCGATCGTTATCTCAATGGCGATACCAGCAATGACAAATTTGCTGGCTACGACCCTCGCGATACAGCTTTCTTTCACGGTGGAGATCTCAAGGGGTTAACAGGTACATGTGCTGCCGGTGATAATGGATTAGCTCGAATTAAGAAGTTAGGTTTTACAGCTGTCTGGGTTACACCATTAGTTGTTCAACAAAAGCCAACACCATATGGCGCTGGGTATCATGGTTATTGGGGTGTTGATTTCTTAAATGTTGATCCACATCTGGGCACCAAAGAAGACATGGTTGCTTTCTCTGAGTGTGCGAAAAAACTTGGCCTCAAACTTATTTTGGATGTTGTAACTAATCACACCGGTGATGTTATTCAATACAAAGAAAAAGAAGCTTTTATTCCTTCAGATATGGTCAATGCCAAGAACCCTGCCTGGCTCAATGATCTAAGTAATTATCACAATGTAGGAGATATGAATAGTTGCTGGGGTGAAGGTTCCTGTATGCAGCTAGGTGATTTTTATGGTCTCGATGACATCGCTACTGAAAAGGCTGTGGTCTACAACGGCTGGGCTGATGTTTACGGTAAATGGATTAAAGATTATGGAATCTCAGGTTTTCGAGTTGATACCGCCCGCCATGTAGATGATAACTTCTTTAAGAATTGGTCCCCACAGATAAATGCAGCAGCGCAATCTGTGGGCATCAATGATTTCACTATCTTTGGTGAGGTCTGGGATGTTAATCCCATCAACCTAATGAACTACATCCGCCGTAACAAGATTCAAACCGTTTTGGATTTTCCTTTCCAGCGATCTGCAGCTGAGTTTGCTTCAGGGTATTCAGATGCAACAACTATTGAGAATCTCTTTGCTTACGATGATCTCTATACAACAGCTACTACTAGCGCTTCAAATATGGTCACCTTCTTGGGCAACCATGACATGGGCCGTGCCGGCAAAATCATTGAATCCAAGCGAATAAACCCGGCCGCTGAGCTTTTGCCTCGAACCTTGCTGGGCCACTCGCTCATGTATTTAACCCGTGGAATTCCATCTGTGTACTACGGCGATGAGGTCGGAATGACCGGTACCGGCTCTGGTAGCGATCAATTAGCACGCCAAGATATGTTTTCAACCAAGGTCAATATCTGGAAAACTGAAAAAAGAATCGGATCCTCACCAATTGGGACGGGTAATGCCTTTGACATTACAGATAAGCATCCAATCGCAACCCACCTGAAGGCTTTAGCTAACTTGCGTGCCACCAACCCCGGTCTTGCAAACGCTTCAATGCAGATCCGCTATGCCAAAGATTACCTGCTGGCTATTTCTAAGAAAGATGATGTTGAAAATCGCGAATATGTTGTTGCTTTTAATAACTCCAATAAAGCCATCAAGGCCACCATCAATACTGCAACAGCAAAGGGTGGCTGGAAGTTAATAATGGGCAAGAGTTCCTTTAAAGCAGTAGGTGAAAAGGTAACGATTACCGTTCCTGCGTTATCTACCGTTGTGTTAAAAGCAAATCAAAAGATTGATAAAACCGAGGTAAAGGTTGGAAAGATTTCATCCAAGTTAGATTTCTTAACTGGCTACTATGAAACTAAAGCTTCAGTTACAACAAAGGATTTAGCAAAGGTCACCTTCTATAGCCGTACCTCTTCTGATCAACCATGGAACTCCTTAGGAACAGATACAAACTTCCCTTATATCGTGTATGTCGACCCGCTTGAGTATGAAGGCAAATCTGTACAGCTCAAGGCTGAGGTAATTAATTCGAAGGGAGCAAAGTATGAGCTACCAAGTACAACCATTGTTATTCCCGCACCATGATGGCAGTGAACTGTATGTAAGCAATAGTGCTCCGCACATCGGTGACACGGTAGTTCTCAAGGTTCGGGTGCCCCACTCCTATACCTTTGAAAAGAGCTTTATCCGGATCTACGAAGATGGCGAACCACGCAGTTATGAGCTGGTTTTGGGAGCAAAAGGCGGCTCCGAAGATTGGTATCAGGTCGAGGTTCCAATTATCAATACCCATACCTTGTACCGCTTTGTATTTGTATCTCGCGAAAGGTATGACTGGCTCAACGCCTTTGGATTAGCTGATCATGATGTCCACACAAACAATGATTTTCAAATAGTGGCAGTACCGGCAAATCCTGAATGGATAAAATCCTCAGTCTTTTATCAAATCTTCCCAGATCGCTTTGCAAAGTCAGGCAATACCTATCCTGTTCCAGACTGGGCACATCCACGTGATTGGAATGAACTTCCTCGCGGCCGTGGAGAGTTCACAAGTAGCGAACTGTATGGTGGCGATATTCCTGGAGTAGAAGAGCATTTAGACCACATTCATGATTTAGGTGTAACCGGAATTTACTTCACACCATTCTTTCCTTCTCGATCAAACCATCGATATGACGCAAGTAGCTTCACCGAGGTTGATCCAATTCTTGGTGGAAACAAAGCTCTCTTCTCTTTGGTTAAGAAGGCAAACAAATTAGGGATCCGAATCATGGGAGATCTCACCTCCAATCACTGCGGAGCAGGGCATCCATGGTTAGCAAAGGCAAAGAAGAGCAAAACCGCAAAGGAACGCTCTTATTTTTACTGGGATAAATCTGTCAAGCATGGTTACGTTGGCTGGTGGGGTTTAGCCTCACTGCCAAAACTCAACTTTAACTCTGTTGCTCTCAAAAATGAGATGTACAAAGGAAAGAACTCCATTGTTCGCAAATGGATTTCCCCCCAGTATGGAATGTCGGGTTGGCGTATTGATGTTGGCAACATGACAGGTCGGTTAGGTGCCGATGATCTCCATGATGAGGTCATGCAGGGAATCCGTCAGGCGATGGATGAGAGTAATCCAGATGCATGGTTAGTCGCAGAGAATGGTGATTTTGTTGCCAGCGATCTCAACGGCCTTGGCTGGCATGGAGCGATGAATTATCAAGGTTTTATGCGCCCTGTATGGAACTGGCTGAATCGCAATTCTGAAATTGGCGGCGGTTTTCAAGGTCTGCCCTTTGCAATGCCACAGATTTCAGGGCAGCAGCTTGCAAACAGCATGAAGCAGTTCAACGCATCTGTTCCGTGGAGAAGTGTTACCGCAAGCATGGTGCTCTTAGATAGCCATGACACTGCGCGCTTTCGCACGGTAGTTAAAGGTGATGTCGCCTCTCATCTATCAGCAATGAGTATGGTCCTTACCTATCCAGGTGTGCCATCAATCTTTGCCGGAGATGAAATAGGCCTCGAGGGTTCATGGGGTGAGGATGGTCGCCGCACAATAAATTGGGAGGATCGCTCACAGTGGGATCACTCTTTTATGGCTGAGGTAAAAAAACTTATCTCAATTCGTAAGAGCAATGATGCCCTCATCAATGGTGGCCTTCGGTGGATTGCAACTGAGAAGGATTTCATTCTCTACCTGCGCGAATCAAAGAAACAATCGGTGCTGGTCTTTGTCTCGCGCAGAGGCGTTAATGCAAAGATTGATCTTTCAGCTTTAGGTTTGAAGGTAAGTAAGGTTCTTTATGGTGCGAAGGCTTCGGGTTCCAAATTTGCTGTTAAATCAAAGGAAGCAACCCAAGCAATTTGGGAAGTTACGCGCTAAGCCAAAAACGTAGTGGTTCTTGTAAGTACTTAGCCCATGATCTTTCATTATGACCGCTTCGCTTGTAAACCTTTGATTCGAAGTTGTTGGTAAATCCACGTTTGCGCATTAATGAATCAACAAAGTTTTGCAGCGGCACATACTCTTTATCTAAACCCTTATCTCCACGACTCATCCAGATTTTGTGGGTTAGCGGTAGTGCCTCAACCATCGCCCGTGCGAAATTTTCATCGCTAATAACCCAGTGAGGCGATAATGCTAAAGCTGTTGTGAACTTATCTGGATGCTGGATTGCCGCATAGAGAGTTGCCAAACCACCCATACTTGAGCCAATAACAGCGGTTTTCTCAGGGGAGTGCGGGCCTTGAATCGCAGGCACGATCTCTTCAAAAATCTTCTGTAAGTAGGCATCTGAGTGCAGAACAATTGATGAATCCTTGATCGCCCAGCGAGGATCAACATAAGAACCCGAGGTAAAGAATTTTTCAGGTGCTAGATCCTTGGCTCGACCCCACGGATTCTCTTTGGTAGCGCTATGCCAAACGCCAATAATTGTTGGGGGCTTAACGCCTTTCTCATGTGCGACATCGATGGCAGCTTGAGCCATCTTCCATGTCTGACGTCTATGGGTGCTTGTTGTTCCATCAAAGACATTTTGGCCATCATGTGCGATTAACAGGTGCTCACTTCCGCCGCGAGGCGTCCAGTAATCCACGATTCGGTCAGCAAAACGGGTGCGCACAACCTCGCCGGGAACTCCACGGATTTGGAAGCGCTTAATCTCCTGCATGATGATTTAATCATCCCATGTCAACGCCGAAAACATCAATTATCTGGTTTCGTCGCGACCTTCGCATCAATGATCATCCAGCCTTGTTGGCCGCGATCGAATCATCTGATCAAGTAATTCCACTTTTTATTCTCGATAAGCAACAGATCAAAGAGGCTGGTTCAAAACTTCTGGCTTACATGGGCCAGTCACTTCGTGCATTAGATGAGTCTCTTGGAAACAAACTTCACATTATTGAAGGAGATCAAGTTGAGGTTCTCTCAACTTTGATAAAAAAGTATGGGGTTGAGCAGGTTCACATATCGGCTGAGTATGAAAGATACGGTGCAGCTCGCGATGCACGTGTTGAAGCGGCAGGAATCACTCTTGTCAGAACAGGCAGCCCATACGCGGTTGCACCTGGTCGAGTGCTAAAGCCCTCAGATGCAACTCCATACAAGGTGTACACCCCTTTCTATAAGGGGTGGCGAGCACATGGCTGGCGGGCACCAGCAGTTACTCCCAAGAAATTCACCTGTGTTGAACCGACAGCCGAATACAGAGCATTCCCTGATTTTCCAATGCCAGAGGGCGTGAACGTTATTCAAGCAGGAGAAGCTGCGGCACTAAAGCGATTTAAAGAGTTCACCAAGAACGGCCTTGATTCCTATGATGAAAATCGAAACTTTGCCGGAATTGATGGCACATCGAAGATGAGTTCATATTTAAAGTTTGGAGAGATTCATCCACGCACTTTGCTCGCAGGCTTAGGTGAAAGTAAAGCACATGACACCTTTAGAAAAGAGATCGCATGGCGTGAATTTTACGCCGATGTCTTGTTTAACAACCCAATGACCGATGTTGAGTATTACTCGCCAAAGTTTGCACAGATGCGTTATGACAAACCTGGTGCGCAATTTAAAGCATGGTGTGAGGGCAAGACGGGTTACCCATTTGTGGATGCTGCGATGCGACAACTTGTACTTGAAGGATGGATGCACAACCGAACACGAATGGTTGTTGCCTCATTCTTAGTTAAAGATCTACATTTAGAATGGCAAATTGGAGAACGCTTCTTTGCAGAACACCTAGTTGATTACGATGTCGCCTCCAATGCACACGGGTGGCAGTGGACAGCTGGAACAGGAACAGATGCCTCTCCGTATTACCGTGTTTTCAACCCCATTGAGCAAGGCCGTCGCTTTGATGAAAATGGCGATTACATTCGAAAGTACGTGCCAGAGCTTGCCCACTTATCTGCAGCAGAGATTCATGAGCCATGGTTATTCCTCGATGGTTACAGTAAGGGTTACCCGGAAAGAATTGTTGATCATGCTGTAGAACGAAATGAAGCCTTAGCTCGACTACAAGAGATCAAAGCTGACAAACCCCCAATGCCTGGCGCTTAGCGTTATACATCGCATTATCAGCACGTAGTAATAAATCATCGCCACCATCATTATCTGCAATTCCAATACTTACTCCGATACTTATTTGGTGGCCATCGATAACAAATGGATAAGACAGAGTGCCGCGAATTGCTAAGGCGATCTCCATCACCGCCTCTTGTGAACCATCGATCAGAATTCCAAACTCATCTCCACCTAAACGAGCAAGCAGTGCGTTGCTGGGCAAGACCCTGGAAAATCTCTGCGCTACCTGCTGTAAAACCTTGTCTCCCACCTCATGTCCGTAAGAGTCATTAACCGGCTTAAATCCATCGAGATCTAAGAGCAGCAATGAGCCTTTTCGTGAAGCAAAGTTTGGAATCTCTGAGATGAATCTTCTGCGATTTGGCAGCATCGTTAACTCATCGGTTCTGGCCAAGATTCTTTCATGCCCAATACTGCGGGCCTGATGGAGCGCGATACTCATTCTCACAAAAGCTAAAGCCAAGGTGCCAATTGCTGGGAGCACAATAAAAAGTGGAAAGCTATCTGGAGCGATAGCAAGGAGTGCTAACAAGGTAGCGCTTAAGAAAACAGAGATTGTTATGAGCACCGGACTTACCCCACCCCTGTTCTTGTTATCTGTCGCAGGGTGCCAGCAACTTTCTGCGATAACAATGAAAGCTAAGAGCCAGCCATGATCAACTAGTGAGCCAAATTCGTAACTCAAATTGAGATTTTGCCAGAGAAAGAAAAGATCGGTTGCTGCATACAAGAAAACTCCAAGAGATAGAAGTAATCCTCGTAGAGAGAAGCCCTGCATCACCGCTGTGGCAATAATGGAACAAAACAACACCAAGTCAGCAACTGGGTAAATGATGGCTAAAAATGATTGCTGGAGATCACCATCAAAGTGGGGAAGTACCGGGTGAAGGGCAAAGGCAGCCCCCAAGGTGCTCAAACCCAAGCCAACAATTGATGCATCTACAACCTCAAGAACAGTGAGCCTTTGTTGAATCGAGATGAGTAGTTGAAATCCAAGTAGAGCTAGGGGATAGAAGAGCAGGTACATGGCATCAGATACTTGGCCCAATGCGGGCCAGGAATCAATGTAAGAACTAGCGGTGGCCATGATGGAGCCGAGGCTCCAACTTCCGATCGCAAGTGCGGTCATAGGTTGCGCCCACTTGGTGTTGATTCTTGGTGCAGCTAGAACGGAGGCAAGTGTTGCAATAGCGATGCTGTTAAAGAGGAAGAGGTCGCTCCAGATTCCTGCAAAACTTTTATGCAGAGCAAGCTGCACCGCAAAGAGAATAGGGGCTATGAACCGCACAGCACGCATGCTTTAAGAGTAGGAACATATTCAGAGTTTAGGGATAGGGGTTCCCATAGATAAAAAACCCCGCCACCTGAAAGGCAGCGGGGTTTTTACTAATGCGGTTTGAGTTAGAAGCCCTTAGTACAGATTAATTGTGCACTTGCGCGAGTGTCTGCAATATTTGCTGCAAGCTCTGCTGGCTTATTGGTGGCTGCAAGCTTAGCTGCCTCTAACTTACGAAGTGTGATGTCGATGTTACGAATCTTGCTTCCGTAGGCACGTACCGCTGATGTCCATGAGCCAACTGCGGTTGTCAAAATCTTTTTATCAGCATCGGTTGTGGCAGCAGCTAACTTAGCTTGGGCTGCAACCTGACGCTTTGTCGCTTCATCTAGTTTGGCTTGAATCTCTGCCTTATTTGCAGTTTCAGTTGTGATCCCAAGTTCAATTACAGGCAACTGGGCCTTGAAATCAGCGTTGGTTTTTACCGCAGCACGTTGCGCCTTCACCGCATCATTTGCCGCTGTTAAGCAATCAACTGATAACCAAGTCAATCGTGTGCTTGAAGTTAATGGATTTCGTGCGCAACGGTAGGTTCCGCCACTTGTCTTAGTAGTTTGACCTGACTTCTTGCATGCAACTCCATTAGAAATCTTTACAGCTGCATCTGCAGGTACTGCGATCATGACGCCACCGGCGACAACGAGCGCTACAGAAAGTGATGCGATCTTGCGGAACATGTATGTGCCTTTCGTAGTAATGAGGCAATACTATCGATTAAGCACTTAAAGAAGGCTGAAAACCCGCCGTGAGTCCGGTAGGTATGACCACTACTTTCTCTGCTTGTTCCTCAAATTCATGCCAACCTTTCTAACAAGGAAACGCGGAACCAAGGTCTGTACAACAAAGACAAGCAGCTTGTACTGCCAACCCGGAACACTTACCGCCTTGCCCTTCATGGCATCTTTCCATGATTGCTCAACCAACCGATCGGAATTTAGCCACATGAAGTTAGGTAGCCCCTTCATCGACATCTTGCCTCGCTGATGGAATTCGGTGCGTGTGAAGCCTGGGCACAGTGCACTCACCTTCACATTTGTTGCAGCAAGCTCTGTGTGGAGAGATTCAGTGAGAACGGTTAAGTAGGACTTAGAAGCGCTGTACGAGCCGCCGGCGATGTAACCGGCTACCGATGAAACATTAATGATGACTCCTTGGTTTCTCTGCTTCATTAATGGCAGAGCCACATGCATCAGACGCATTGGTGTGCGCACTAGTACATCGAGCAACTGTTGTTCAACCTCTAGTGTCGACATTGTGAAGGCTTTGCTAGTGCCAAAACCTGCATTATTAATGAGTACCTCAATCTGATTCTCAGCGATGTACTTTTCAACTGCGAAGCAACCCTCATCGGTAGCAAGATCTGCTTGAATTACATGGGTTTTGATTCCAAACTTACTTTCAAGAGCTTGAGCACGTTCTTGCAGTCGTGGTAGATCACGAGCCACCAGTACCAGGTTGTATTTATTGGATGCTAAGAGTCGAGAAAAGCTCTCACCAATTCCCGCTGTCGCACCTGTTACCAAAGCCCATGAAGACATGTGTTCTCCTAACGAACTGTGAGTTCACCAACTGCACCTTTGGGTACAAATGGTGAGTGTGGCGCAATAGGTGAGAGCATTACATAACCTTGATCTTGTGTCGGGCGATGATCTTTTTCGCCCTTATTCGGCCATAGCGACAGTGCGCGTTCGGCTTGAGCTGTGATTGTTAAAGAGGGGTTAACGCCAAGGTTTGCGGTAATTGTGGACCCATCAACAACATGAAGCGTTGGGTAGTTCCACACTCGATGGTACGGATCTACAACACCAAGCTTTGCATCCTGGCCGATTACACAGCCGCCAACAAAGTGGGCGGTAAATGGCGCATCGATTAAATCGCCAATGTGCCCACCTGCGATTCCGCCATGTTTTTCTGCAATCCGGCGAACTACTTCATTTGCGGCGGGAATATAGGTTGCATTGGGATGTTCTGAGTCATTAGTCGATGTTAAATGCCAACCAAACCAGCTTCGTTTTGGCTTAACTGAAATGGATGAATCCACATTTTGCATCGTTAACGCAATTACTGTGCGCTCACTCCATTTGCGAACATCAAGAATTTTCTTCAAGAGATTGGGATTTGCCAGGAACGCTCTCCACCATTGCTTCCGGCGTAACTTTGATGAACTGCCATCAGTCATAATGGTTTGGAGCAACCCCATCAAATTACTACCCTTGCCATAACGCACCGGTTCGATATGGGTGTGCTCATCCGGGAAGAATGAGGATGTAATTGCACTTCCTTGACTAAAATCAATATCGGTATTTTTCATCATCGCTCCAGTGAGCGCTTCACTATTTGTTCGTGAAAGATCGCCCAATCGATCTGAAATCAAAGGCAAAACTCCAGAATCCTTCATTTTATGGAGGAGTTTTTGAGTGTTGTAGGTACCGGCAGCAACTATTACCTCATTGGCGAAAAATGTTTTGCCGCGTGAACCAAATGGATCATTTGTTTTGGTTGTTGTGATCTTCCAACGCCCATCCTCAAGCTGCTGAACTTTTGTCACAGTTGTCAAAGGAAATACCTGGGCACCAGCAGACTCTGCCAGCCCTAAGTAGTTCTTCGGCAAGGTATTTTTTGCGTTAAATTGACAGCCGGTCATGCAAGAGCCACATTGCTGACAACCATTTCGATCTGGGCCAACACCGCCAAAGAATGGATCTTTAGCGGCTACTCCCTTTCCTTCACCAAAGAAAACGCCAAGCGGTGCCATTTGAAAGGTATGTCCAACCCCCATTTCATTGGCCACATCCTTCATAGCTTGATCACTATTAGAAAAGTAAGGGTTTTCAGTCACACCTAACATACGTCGAGCTTGATCAAACCAGGGCTCAAGCTCTTTCTTCCAATTGGTAATTGCTGCCCACTGTTTGTCATTGAAGTAATCATCACCCGGTTGATACAGAGTGTTGGCATAGACCAAGGATCCACCGCCAACACCTGCACCACTAAGAATCAATACATCGGGTAGAACATGAATTCGTTGAATTCCGTACAGCCCAAGTTTTGGAGCGAAGAGAAATTTGTTTAGTCGCCAGGAAGTCTTAGGAAAATCCTTGTCCTCAAAACGACGCCCAGCTTCAAGAACTGCAACTGAATAACCCTTTTCGCGCAATCGAAGCGCAGAGACCGAACCACCAAAACCTGATCCGATCACTACGACATCGAATGAATTATTCATTTAATCAAACAATGATTCCTGAAGGGTCTTCATCACGAATCTTCCACTCTGTTCCATATGAAGGAAGTAGATCCAAGAAAGGTTTTGCATCAAACCATTCTGGTCCAACAACACCTTCAGGCTTCCAAATACCCTTATGAATCAGCTCCATTGCGATAACTGGGTTCACTGCGGTCTGCCACACAACTGCTTGATCGCCGTACTCGGCCATCGACCACTCGTTATCAACCACGTTATACATGTAGCAAGCGTAAGGCTTACCCTCTTTATTGAGGCCTTTAACAAGGGCTCCCGCGCAAGTTTTGCCCTTCATGCGCGAACCAAGTGTTGCTGGATCCGGCAAGGCTGCAGCAAGTAGATCACGAGGTGAAACCTGAATGCCTTGAACATCTACATGGTCTTTGCGATCCATTCCCAACATATGAATTGTCTTCAAGGTTGTAATGAACTGTGCACCGAGTCCGTACTTGAAGTTAACCTTCTTTGCATCAACTTTCTGTGGAATTAGTACTACCTCTTCATGCTCAACATTGACGCACTCAACAGGTCCGATGCCTTCAGGAAAATCAAATACTTCAATCTCGCTAAATGGTTCAGTTGTGTACCAACCGCGTCCATCCTCCCAAACCAACGGGGGATTCAAGCACTCTTCAATTGTTGTCCAAATTGAAAATGATGGAGCAAAGTCATAGCCCTCAACAGTTAAGTTGGAGCCATCAAAGATTGTGAATGAATCAATTCGGCTAAAGAGATGATCTTCAGCGTAACGCGCAAAGACATCGCTCATACCTGGCTCGATACCCATACCTACGAGAGCATAAATCTGTCGCTCTCCCCAGTTCCAGTCACGGGCAAACTGCTCATCTCCAAGCTTTACACCGGTTTCAGAGTTTGGGTAGTGAGGATGCGGGCGAGAAAGTGACATCGCCATATCGATGTAATTTGTATTTTCAATTTCGCACGACAAGAAAATTGGCATAACAAAACGTGGATCAACAGCGTTGATAACAACATCAGGCTTTACCTTGCGAATCAACGCACGGATATCCTCCAGTTCGGCAGCATTCACCTCCGCTGCTGAAAATCGTGAATCCTTGACTCGGGTAACTGCTTCTTCCGCGCGTGACAGAGTGCGATCAGCGACAACCATCTCAGTAATAAATGATTTACGTGATGCGATATTGACAATAGCTCTGCCAACTCCGCCCGCGCCTATAACTAGCGCCTTCATTGTTGGCCTCTCATGAGGGAATAACTTCC
>JACCDI010099182.1_pt1 | contig 13770 bp, 12 predicted proteins | sample 7442791 | NCBI WGS metagenome assembly JACCDI01 (sample SAMN15323434, study PRJNA562643) | freshwater metagenome | isolation source: river surface water | place: USA:Blue River Watershed | collected 2017-08-15
AAAAGTATCAGCAGTTCAGTTTAATAATCAAAATCTTAATTGTACCAACAATATTATAGACATAGTTGTCATTCTGACGAAGGAAGAATCTCAATTAATAAACGCCAAAATGTTAGAATTTCAAGAAGGTTACCATACGTATTATACTTACATTATAACCAATAAAACTAAAACAGTTTTGTATATTGGTGTTACAAATAATTTGAAGTTAAGATTACAACAGCATAGTGAAAAGTTGAATGTAAATTCTTTTACAGCTAAATACAACGTTCAATTTTTATTATATTATGAAAAATTTACTTGGATACAACTAGCAATTGATCGTGAAAAAGAATTAAAAGGATGGAAAAGGGAACGGAAAATGGAATTAATCAAGTCATTAAATCCAGAGTTTAAGTTTCTAAATTATTTATTTGAATAACTATGTTGAGATTCTTCCTTCGTCAGAATGACAATAATGGATAAAATTGAATAAATTTGCACAACCGCTTATCACATTCCAATGCAAACACCCCAAAAAATTGCCGTTGTTGGTTCGGGCTTAGTCGGAACTTTACTGGCAATATACCTCAAAAAACTAGGTCATACGGTTCATGTCTATGATCGAAGTCCCGACATCAGAACCGTTGAATTCTCGGGTCGTTCCATCAATTTAGTTATGTCGCACCGCGGCTGGAAAGCCATGGAAGATGTTGGCCTCGACGATGAAATCCGCAAAATCGGAATTCCAGTTGATAAGCGAGCCATTCACCTCAAAGACGGACAACTCAATTACCAATACTACGGCAAAGAAGGCGAGGCTATTTTCTCTCTTTCACGTGGCGTTTTGAACCGCAGAATGATCGATTTAGCGGAAGATGCAGGCGTAGAGTTCTTTTTTGAACATCGAATTTGGGACGTAACTCTTGCCGATGCCACGCTTCACATGGGCGAAACCGAAAGAGGCGCGTGGACCGACTTAAAATACGATAAAGTCTTCGGAGCCGATGGTGCTTTTTCCCGAATTCGCCACCGCATGCAGCGTCAAAGTATGTTCGATTATTCGCAAGAATTCATGAAACTCGGTTACAAAGAGTTACACATTCCCGCCAATCCAGACGGAACGCATAAAATCGATAAAAACTCGCTCCATATCTGGCCCAGAGGCAATTTTATGCTCATGGCGTTGTCCAATTTAGACGGTTCGTTTACCTGTACGTTGTTCATGCCTTTTGAAGGCGAAAATTCGTTCGAACAACTCAAAGACGAAGCCACTTTAGTTGACTTTTTTGCCGAATTTTTTCCCGATACCAAAGAAGTAATTCCCGATTTAGTCAAAGATTTCTTCAAAAATCCAACGAGTTATTTGGCGATTATGAAATGCTATCCGTGGACGTTCGAAGATAAAGTGGCACTAATTGGCGATTCCGCTCACGCCATTGTGCCTTTTTACGGACAAGGAATGAACGCAGGTTTTGAAGACATTACGGTGTTGAATGAAATGATTTCCAAATACGGTAACGATTGGAAAATGGTGTTTTCCGAATACCAAAAGTCGCGCAAACCCAATGCCGATGCGATTGCCGAACTTTCCCGACGCAATTTTGTCGAAATGAGTACCAAAACCGCCGATGCGCAATTTTTACTGCAAAAGAAAATCGAAAAATGGTTCTCTGACAAACATCCCGATAAATGGTTGCCGTTGTACAGCCGCGTAACCTTCAGTTTGCATCCGTATTCAGAAGCCTTGGCCTTGGGCGATTTCCAAAATAAAATCATGGAAGAAGTCATGCAACTGCCCAACATCGAACAAAATTGGAACAGTCCAGAAGTCGAAAACAAAATCATCGAACTTTTAAACAAGTAGATCTAAGTCCAAAACTGTAAACTGTGACTGCGACTGAAAACTTAGTCATTGCGAGGCACGAAGCAATCAGAAGCTAATCCAGCTTTATATTACAAGTTTTTCCAAACAACGCTTTTTTTGTTGGTATAAAACAGCTTCCGTTGGTCGCTTTTTTATACCAACAAAAAATAGCGTTCTTAAGTAAAAAGCTTTTCATTTCAATCTGGGCTATTGATCCAGTATTCTATAGATGTAATTTATTGCACAACAAAATCAGTGCATCTGCGGCGAATAAAAATGAATAAAAGTTTATATTATAAAGGAGCAAAGCGAAAGCAAGCAGTATACATTCTACAATTTGCAGTATACAAAAACTACTCTTCCCGATGCACTTTCTCAAAATCAAAAGCCGGTGTACAAATCGCAATGTACTCACACGGTTCATCAAACGGATTCGAATATTGAACGCGCGTATTTTTCTCAATTTTAATCGATTGTCCAGCTTCTATGACAACAGTTTCACCTTCAATAATGAATTGCTTTTTCCCCGAAATTATATAAGTGTATTCCTCAAATTCGGGCGTTTGAAACGGTTCGCTCCATTTGGGCGGCGCAATCATGTGTGCAATCGAAATTTCAGTATTTCCCGTAGTCGGAATTCCGTGGTGTTCTTCAATTAATTTACCATCCGTAGTCGGAACCACAAAAGGCGTTTTTTGTATCAAATATTTTTTCATAATGTCATTGCGAGGCACGAAGCAATCTCGTTATTCTTTAACTATTTTCTCCACTTTTACACCATTTTCAGTAATCACTTTAACAAAGTAAATACCTAAATTCTGCTGACTTAAGTCTAAGTTAAAAGTGGTAGAGTTGTTCAGTTGAGTAGTGATTAATCGACCTTGAAAATCATACATTTGAATTGATGTAATCACATCATCTGCTGTAATGCTTAAGCTGTCTTTTACTGGATTGGGTGACATCACAACAGAAGTATTTTCAAATTCATCAACTCCTAAAGCAACAACAGTTGTGTTCGTTGTATTAGTAATAATTGGGAAATTATAGTCAAAATAGATGTCTGCTGTATTGGAAACCGTATTTCCTAACACTAGATTGTTTTTAGTTCTGATTTTAAAAGCGATGTAGCCATGACTTGCAGGTTCGTTGTCTTGCTCGGCAGGAAGTTGAATACCTTCAAAAATAAATTCGACTTTATTTCCAGTAATTCGGGTTACTTGCGGGTGCGAAGTTGAAGATAGTTGTAACGAAGCCAAATCAAAATTAGTAGTATCAATTAGATCTTTTATCACAACATTTTCAGCTGGAGCAGTTCCCGAATTTTGAAAACGAATCAAATAATGCAGATAATCACCTACTTGTTCAGGTGTAATAAAATTACCTTCCAAACACGTTTTATCATTCGGATCATAAGAACCCACTACTATTTGCTGCAAATCGGAAACATTATCACCCGGTGTTTCGTCGTTGATGATCGGTTCAATCATAACTGCTAGACTCAATACATCGTTAATATTTACAGCCGGAGTTTCAGTTGGCGCATTCACATTCAACGTAAAATGAATCGTTCTGCTTTCAAAAGGCAATAAATTAGAATAATTCCAACTCAGTACATTTACGGTTTGCGTATCAACCACTGGAGTTGCCGTTACAAAATCCAGAATGGCATCATCAAAACTAAAATTGACAGTTCCCGACAGCGCTTGGTTTCCTTTGTTTTTATAAACGATTTGATAGGTAGCGTCAAAACCCGGACGAGCAGGAGTAATCGGCAACAAAACTACATCAATATCATTATGAACTCCATTGGGTGTAATACAAAAATTTTGAGTTTGAGTTGAACCGTCTAAATCAGCAAAATTCAAAGTAGCCGTGGTTGGAGAAACCGTGAAATACGGATTTTCGAATTGAGGAGTCAGCGTAAAACTACCAGCTTGCGTATAAAAAGCATAATCACCATTATTGGAAAATGTAGCACCCGATGTTATTCCATCGTTTATATTTATTTTCAGATCATCAGGTTGGTAATCGGAAGTATCACAACCATTATTATTAATATCTAAAGTTGCCGTTCCTGAAATGGTATTGTAAATTCCACCGGGAACAAAAGAGCAGTAAGAGTTGGCTTGAGTGTTTTGGTTGCCAAAAGAGGAGAAATAGGCAACATCAGTATCATTGCAACATATAAAATTTAAATTTAAACAATCTTGAATTAATATTCCGCTTGAAATACTGTAACCTGTTTTAAAATTCAAATAATTCAAATTAGGGCATTCTTGAATTTGAAGCATTGAAGAAATGAGTGGATTGTTAAAAAAACTCTCAGGAAGATTGGACAAATCAAATGATGTGCTATTGGTTTTTAAATATAAGTAGGTTAGATTAGAAAGATTGTTAAAATTAAGTGATTGTTGAATTCCTCCCCAAAAACCCAATTGAGTAAGACTATTCAGCATGCTGATATCAACCGTATTTAATGCATCATTTCCAAAATGTAAAACAGTTAGATTGCTTAGTCCACTTAAGTCTAAGTTGGTTAACTGATTTTCATGGCAGCTAAGATAGATTAAATTGGTTAAAGGCAACACATTTAAAGAAGATAACTCATTGAGTTCGCAATCCAAATGTGATAAATTGACTAACGAGGTTACATCTAATGAGGTCAGCTGATTATTACTGCATCCCAAATGGACAAGATTGACTAAATTTGAAACATTTAATGACGATAAATAATTCCAATGGCAATCTAAATAAGTTAAATTAATTAACGGATTAACATCAAGCGATGATAGTAGATTCTGGTAACAATTCAGATAAGTTAACTCAGTTAAATCGCTAACGTCCAAAATTGAAATTTGATTACGACTGCAATTCAACTCAATTAGGTTTTGGTTTTGAGTCAAATCCAGTGTAGCTATTTGGTTGGCAGAGCAATTTAAATAGTTTAAGTTTGTACACGAACTTAAATCTAAAGTAGTCAAATTGCAATTACTGCAATCTAGATAAGTAAGATTATTGTTTCCGGATAAATTAATTGAAGATAATTCACTGCTATTAGGACAATTAAGTGTTTGTAAGTTGGTATGTTGAGACATGTCTAGCGATATAATATCGGAGTTGCGACAAATAAGAGATGTTAAATTAGTTGTTCCTCCCATATTAAGTTGAGTCAATAAATCACAGTCATGACAATTCACAGTCTGTAAATTTGGAAGATTGTTTAAATTTAGAGTTGTTAGTTCGTTGCCATATATTAAATTAAGACTTTGGAGGTTGATTAAGCTGCTCAAATCCAATGAGGTAAAAAATAAGCCTCCATTGATAGATAAGTCGTTCAAATTGGTAAATGATTCTATTCCAATTAAATTACTTAAATAGTTTGTTGATATATTCAAACTGGTTACACTCAAAGCCTCACTTACTTCAATTTCTCCATTACTATTAGTATCAATCACTGGTTGGTAATTGAGTAATGCTTCTTTAAAATTGGCATCGGGAATGTTTACAATTTGAGCATTGCTCAAAAATCCAAAAAGTAAAAAAAGTAAGTACTGTTTTTTCATAGTAGACATATTAATAGGTATTGAATTCTGGTTTTCCAATCAACAATAAAGATAAAAAATAATCGTCAGTTTTTCTTAAAATGAGCGTTTATGTATTCTAAATGAGAAATATACAGTTTTGACCGAGAATTTACTTCTTAAAAATAAAATACACCGACAACACCAAAAAGCACATTCCTACCAAATGATTCCATTTTAAGGTTTCATTTTTGAAAAACAGTAGAGAGAAAATGACAAAAATGATCAGTGTAATCACTTCCTGAATTACTTTCAATTGCAATAAAGAAAACGGTCCGCCATTGCCTTGAAAACCAATTCGATTCGCCGGAACTTGGAAACAATATTCAAATAATGCCAAACCCCAACTGAGTAAAACGATAGTGATTAAACCGGCGTTTTCAAACCATTTGAGTTCTTTAAATTTCAAATGACCGTACCAGGCTAATGTCATAAAAAAATTAGAGAGTACGAGCAAACCTATAGTCACAAAACTTTTCATCCAATTGTCTAAATTCTCTGTTCTTTTTTCTTTCTTCTTACAGCGCAGCGGTCTATTTTCTAAACATCTTCATCAAAATACCAAAAACACCTCTAATAAACGAAGCGCTGGTTACAACTTTGGTAACTGATTTTCCAATCACTTCTGCAGTACTTGGTTCGTTGCTTTTTTTCTCTTCCTCAACTTCTTGCTCTTGGGCTTGTTCGATAGCTGATTCAATTTTTTTAGTCAGAATTTCATAGGCGCTTTCGCGGTCAATTTCCTCTTGGTATTTTTTTACCAATTTGGATTGAGCATTGATAGTTGCAATTTCACTATCACTCAAAATATCCATTCTACTTTGTGGTGCACGAAGCATGGTTGCAGCTAGTGGAGTCGGAATTCCTTTTTCGTTCAAAGCCGTTACAAAAGCTTCACCAATTCCGAGTGAAGTCAGTACTTCGTCGGTTATATAATACTCCGAAGTAGGATAATTATCAGCTGTTTGTTTGATGGCTTGTCGGTCGTTTGCAGTAAATGCTCTTAACGCATGTTGTATTTTTAAACCTAATTGTGCTAGAACACCTTTCGGAATATCCATTGGGTTTTGGGTGATGAAGTATACACCAATTCCTTTAGAACGAATTAATTTGATGATAGTTTCAATTTGATCCAGCAACACTTTACTAGCTTCGTTGAAAATCAAATGGGCTTCGTCAATAAATAAAACCAATTCGGGTTGGTCTACATCGCCTTTTTCGGGCATTTGCTGGTAAATTTCAGCTAATAAACTCAACATGAAAGTTGAAAAAAGTTTTGGTTTGTCTTGAATATCGGTCAGTCGAATGATGCTCACGTAGCCTTTTCCGTTTTCATCAATTCGCATTAAATCATCAATTTCAAAGGACTTTTCACCAAAAAAGAAATCGCCTCCTTGTTGCTCCAATTCAATGATTTTTCTTAGGATGGTTCCCGTAGTAGCTGTTGATATTTTACCGTATTCTTCTGAGATTTCTGCTTTACCTTCTTCGGTAATGTAATTCAATACTTTTTTGATGTCTTTTAAATCCAAAAGAGGCATTTTATGGTCGTCGCAGTATTTGAAAATAACAGAAACTACTCCAGCTTGAGTATCGTTCAAATCTAATATTCTAGAGAATAAAACAGGTCCAAATTCAGAAATAGTGGCTCTTAAACGAACGCCATCTTGAGCTGAAAGCGTCATCAATTCTACAGGATATTCGGCTGTAGTGTAAGGAATGTTGATTTTTGTATGTCTTTCGGTGATGAATGGTTTTTCTTCTCCAGGTTTTGCAATTCCAGAGAAGTCACCTTTGATGTCCATCATTAAAACCGGAATTCCGAATGAGGATAACTGCTCAGATAGCACTTGTATGGTTTTGGTTTTACCTGTTCCGGTTGCGCCAGCAATTAATCCATGTCGGTTAAGTGTTTTTAATGGAATTTTGACCTGAGTTTCTCCGATAGGTTCTTTATCTAAAATTGCGGCTCCAAGAAGGATTGAATCACCTTTGGTTGTGTAACCATCATTTATATGTTGTATGAAATTTTCTTTAGTGCTCATTTGGAATTGAATTTTAAGGTAAAATAGATAATTTTAAGCGCAAGATACTATATTTTTAGGTTATTTTATAAAGTAAAAAGTCAGTATTTTTTTATCTTTCCCAACCTTTTTAACCTTTTTTAACTCTATGTAAATAATAATGTTTGTTTTTTAGTCGTTATGGTTAATGAAGATTATAGGTTTTAATTGTTTAGTAGTCAGCTTAGTTTTAAAGAGAATAAAAAAACACTTAACAATTTGTTAAAGTTGCTTCTTAAATAGGTCTTAACAATATCATATAAAAAACAAAAAAAGTTTTTTTATTTAAACTAAAAAATTAAATTTGCTCCTATTCAAGTTTTATTTAACAACTAAAAAACTTTATAATTATTAAAAACTATTAAAAATTTTAAAAATGGCAAACGTTAAAAAAGAAAGCGGATCAAACGGAGGAGGAATGTTCTCTGGAATTATTATTGTAGTATGTATTTTAGTCGGTGTTTTGGTTTGGAAATTCCTTATGGGAGCTAGTTCAAACTTTGAAGGAGGGAACTCAGAAACAGGACATCCACTTAACACACTTGGAATGGTATATAAAGGAGGATTTATCGTTCCGGTGCTTTTGGGAATGTTATTGATGGTGGTTGTGTTTTCTATTGAGCGTTTTATGGTGATTACAAAAGCAGCTGGAACTGGTAACTTAGATTCTTTTATGAAAAAAATCCAAGGTCAAGTTACTTCTGGAAACATTGATGATGCAATCGCTACTTGTGACAAACAAAAAGGTTCAGTAGCAAATGCTATCAAATCAGGATTGGTAAAATACCAAGATGTTAAAAAAGAAGGATTCAATAGTGAAGAGGCTTCAGAAATGATTCACAAAGAAATAGAAGAAGCAACATCTTTAGAAATGCCTATGTTAGAGAAAAATATGACAATTATCTCTACTATGGTTGCTTTAGGAACTCTTGGAGGTCTTTTAGGAACAGTATCAGGTATGATCAAAGCGTTTGGTGCATTGGCAACTGCAGGAAGTCCTGACCAAGCAGCTCTTGCAACAGGTATCTCTGAGGCGTTAATTAATACTGCTACAGGAATTTCAACTTCTGCTTTGGCAATTATAACGTACAACTTCTTTACATCTAAAATTGATACATTAACTTATTCTATCGACGAAGCTGCTACCTCAATGGTAAATACTTACAGAAAAATGAGAGGAAGTTTGAAATAGTATTTTATAATTTTATTATAACGTATTTAAATAAAAATTATAAATTATGGCTAAAGTAAAATCGCATAAAACGGTAGGCGCAGTAGACATGACAGCAATGTGTGATGTGGCATTCCTTTTGCTTACGTTCTTTATTCTTACGGCTACAGCTAAACTACCAGAACCTTTAGCTGTTGATACGCCGGCTTCTACTGTGCAAACTAAATTGCCAGAAACAGATTTGGCTACACTAACAGTAGGTAAGAAAAAAGTATTTTTTGGAGTAAAAGGAAAAGATGTTCGTATTAAAACATTGGAGTTTATGGCGCAAAAGTACAACATCACTTTTACCGAAAAAGAAAAACTAGAGTTTTCATTGATGGAGGATTTTGGAGTGCCAATTGAAGCGCTCAAACAAATTCTTGCAATGAAAGGTGCCGATAGAAATAAAGAAGGATTACAGCCTGGTATTCCTCATGATTCTATCAATAATCAATTGAAAGATTGGATCTATACTGCTCGTCAAGCCAATATTGAAGTGGCAGACAAAGAGCTCAACTTCGCTATCAAAGGCGATGCGCGAGAAGAATATCCTCAAATTAAAAAAGTCATGGATATTTTACAAGATCAAAAAATAAACAGCTTTAATTTAGTTACCGGTTTACGTGCTAAACCAAAAGTAAATTAAAAGTACAACCATTAATACTATACAAAATGGCTGAATTAAATACCGGCGGCGACGAAGGTGGCAAAAAAGGCAGTAAAAAGGTAAGAAGTAAAAAAGCAAATGCCAAAGTAGATTTAACTGCAATGGTGGACTTGGCTTTCTTATTGATCACTTTCTTTATGTTAACTACGTCGTTATCTAAACCACAATCGATGGATTTAGGTTTGCCTGATAAAAAAGACGATGATAAGCCGCAAGATGAGATCAAAACAGATCAGAGAAGAACGGTTACTATCATTTTAGGTGATAACGATAAAATAAAATGGTTTCATGGACTTTTGGAAAGCCCAGAAGCAGGAGGAGCGCCAGCTGATGCAACTTATGGGAAAGACGGTATTCGTAAAGAAATTTTAAAGCGAGTAAAATCAATACCAGAGGTTACAGGTAGTAAGGATAAAGGAATGATTGTCATTATAAAGCCTACTAAAAAATCCAACTACAGAAATTTAGTGGATATTTTAGATGAAATGGCAATTTGTTCGGTTCCGACCTATGCGATTGTAAATGATTTTTCTGATGAAGAAAAAGCATTAGTAGAAAAAATGAATTAATATACTCTCAGAGTAGTTAAAATATAATTCTTATGAAATTAGACATATTTACTAAACAATGGCTTGACATCGTCTTTGAAGGACGAAATAAAAGCTATGGTGCCTATGAATTGCGTAAAAAGAATGTGAATACAACAGTTCGCGCAATGCTGATTGGTGCTGTAATTTTTAGTTTGGCCATCGCTACTCCAAGAATTATGGAGTTGTTCGAAGGCTTAGGCGGTGACGATGAGGTTGCTTTGGATACCAAAATCACGACTGTAAAATTACCTCCTAAAGAAAAGCCAAAAGAAAATCTTCCACCTCCACCACCGCCACCGCCAAAAGTGGATCAGGTGAAATTCGTTAAGCCAGTTGTGGCAAAAACAGAAGAGGTGACCGAAGAGCCACCAAAAGTGGAAGAAATTAAAGATAAAAACTTGGGTGATAAAGACATCAAAGGTGATCCAAATGCTGAACTTACAGTAGAACCACCAGGAGATGGACCAAAACAAGTTGAGGTTGTAGAAGAAGACAATAATTTGTACAACACTGCAGGAGTTGAGGTTAAGCCCGAATTTCCAGGAGGAATGGATAAGTTTTACAAGTACATTCAAAATAATTTTGAACAACCTGAAGATGAAGGTTTTCCAGGTGGTAAATTATTTGTACAATTTACTGTTGAAAAAGATGGTTCGTTAACTGATATCAAAGTGAGAGATATCGGATACGGTACAAAAGCTGCAGCTGAAAAATTATTAAGAAAATGTCCGAGATGGACACCTGCGGAACAAAATGGAAAAAAAGTAAGATGTTCTTACACTTTGCCAATTACATTGCAAGCCAATTCTGAATAATGATTCCGAATTTAAAAGATAGTTTTTTGAAGAAATCGCTTAAAGAGCGATTTCTTCTATTTATGGGGTTTTTGTTTTTTTTGATATATTTAACATTTGGGTTAATTATAATTTTTTGGGAAAAATTGCCTTTGAAAATGCCCTATTCTTATCGTTTAGCATTAGGTATAGTTATGATTGTATACGCATTTACACGCCTTTTGCGTTTCCTTAATTCAAATAGTCAAGAATGAAAAAATACATTAAACACCTTTTTATCTTTACAGTAGTGGTTTTTGCTATTGTTGTTGCTTGTGCAAAAAAAGAAAATAAGGAAACCATACTAAAAGGAACTACTTCAATTCTTGTTGATGAGTCATTAACTCCAATTATTGAAGATCAAGTTGCTGTATTTGAAAACGATTACGAAGCCAAAATAAAATTGATTTCGCAATCAGAAAAAGAAGCGGTGGTTTCATTATCAAAAGGTATTTCTGATATAATTGTTCTTCCTAGAAATTTAACTAAGCAAGAGCAACAATTATTTCAGCAAAAAAAAGTTAAACCCAGAACAACGCCTTTTGCAAAAGATGCTATTGCTTTTATCAAAAACAAAAAATCAAACGACACTTTGATTTCAATTGTTGATTTGGTTGGATTTTTAAAAGGGAATGCATCTAAAATACAAGGTTTGGTTTTTGATAACCCTAATTCAAGTAATGTGAATTATATTCTTAAATTAGCGGGCTTAAAAGAATTGCCTAGTGAAAAGGTGTTCTCGTTTAAAACTAATAATGAGGTAATTAAATATGTTGCAGAAAATGATGGAATGATTGGTGTTGTTGGTGTAAACTGGATAGTACAGCCTTCTCCAGAAATGGTTGATATTGTAGACCAAGTGAATGTGTTGAGCGTCAAATCTACAAAGTCAGATAAATACTTTAGCCCAAGCCAAGAGAACATAGCAACAGGAGATTATCCTTTGGCACGTGATTTGTACATTATCAATTGTCAAGGATATGAAGGATTAGGAATGGGTTTTGCCTCATTTATTTCTGGAGAGAAAGGACAACGAATAATTTTAAAATCAGGTTTAGCTCCAGTAAGAGTTCCTGGTCGAAACATTAGAATAAAAAATTAAAGAATAGAAACTAAATAATAAAAAGATGAAGAAATTAAAGATTTTCAGTATTGCAATGTTGGCTACAACGGCATTCAATTATGCTCAAGATGTTGATGCAGCCAAGAAAATAATTGATGCTGAACAGTATGAAAAGGCAAAATCTATGTTAAAAGGTATTTTACAAGCGAAACCATCCAATGGTAAAGCAGCCTTTTTATTAGGTAGTATTTATTTGAAACAAAACAGCGAAGATTCTGCAAAAATTTATTTTGATAAAGGAGTAGCAGCATCTGAAGGGTCAAAATTTAATACTATTGGTTTAGGTCAACTTGATTTAAACAACGGAAATACTAGTGCAGCAAAATCAAAATTTGATGGTGTTGCTAGTAGCCTGAAAAAGAAAGAGTTTGAAGAATTGGTGTACATTGCTCAGGCTTATATTAATTCGGATAAACCCGATTTTAAAGCGGCAATTGCCGTACTAGAAAAAGCTAAACTCGCTAATCCCAACTCAGCTGAAGTGTTTTTAGCATTAGGAGATGCTTATTATGGTGATAAAAGTCAAAACGAAGCGTATTCAGCCTATCGTTCTGCCTATCAATTGGATCCATCAATGATTCGTGCAAAAATGCAATTGGGTGTTTTGTTAAAAGGTGCAAAAGCATATACAGAAGCAGTAAAAGCCTACGATGAAGTGGTTAAATTGAATCCAAATTACGGTCCGGTTTACAGAGAATTAGCCGAAACTTACTACTATTGGGCAAATAATCAACCCAAAACGTATACTGAGAACATTGCTAAAGCTTTGCAAAACTATGAGAAATACATGAGTCTAACTGATTATTCTCTTTCTTCTCGTATGCGTCACGCCGACTTCTTAATCTTAGCTAGAGATTATAAAGCTTTGGAAGTGGAAGCCAATGAAATGAAAAAATTGGATAAAGTAAACCCAAGAATACTTCGATACTTAGGTTATGCTTCGTATGAGAATGGAAATATTGATAGTGCAATTAGTTCGTTGACAGAATTCATTTCTAAAGGTTCAAACAAAATTATTGGTGGTGATTATTATTATCTTGGTTTGGCACAAATCAAAAAAGCAGCCAATCTAGAAACTAAAGTAGTAGATCCAACTTTGATGACTGCTGGAACGGACAACCTTAAAAAGGGAATTGAAATGTCTGCTTCTTTAGCCAATGCGTTAAATGAAGTTGGAAAAGATTACTTTTCTAAAAAAATGTACACCGTAGCGCAAGCCATTTTTGAAATTGCAATTTCTAATGCAGAATCAAAAAATTACTTAGAAGATAATATTTACTACGGATTAAGTGTTATCACTAATAATAGAGGAAAAGACTTAAAAACTATTGATACCGCCTCTTTAGAAAAAGCAAATACAGCAATGGACAATGTTATCAAAGCAACACCAAATTATCAAGAAGCGTATTTGTACAAAGCAAGAATCAATAGTACTTTGGAAAAAAATGATATCATGACAGAGAATTTCCAAAAGTATGTTGATATGGTAGTGGCTAAAGGTCCGGAAGAAGTGACTAAAAACAAATCAAAAGTGATCGAGTCGTACAATAATATGGCCGTTTTTTATTCTGCTACTGATAAAGCAAAAGCAAAAGAGTTATTGAATAAAACACTCGAATTAGATTCGGCAAATACTTTTGCATTGAATGCAATACAAACATTGGAAAAGAAATAATAGAAATAATCTAATTTAAATAAAAACCGACTCATTTTCTGAGTCGGTTTTTTTATTTTGATACAATAAATTAAATCAAAAACTTGTTTTCAATTACTGAACACTGAACACTGAACACTGAACACTGAACACTGAACACTGAACACTGAACACTGAACACTGAACACTGAACACTGAAC
>JACCDI010790417.1_pt1 | contig 13767 bp, 13 predicted proteins | sample 7442791 | NCBI WGS metagenome assembly JACCDI01 (sample SAMN15323434, study PRJNA562643) | freshwater metagenome | isolation source: river surface water | place: USA:Blue River Watershed | collected 2017-08-15
CATCGATGGTGATGAATGGTTGATAGGTTTGGTCTTGATTTTGTAATAGAGCAATCTCATCCGATAGGGGATCTAACTGGTACTTATTGGCTAATCTCAGTAGTTGTACTTGAGGGGCGGTCACTTCGCCGTCGCGCAGGCGGACCAGGATTTCAGGGCTGGCGCCCACCACCTGAAAGCCGCCGAAGTTGAAAAAGAACATGAAGGGCGAGGGGTTCGTGCGGCGAAGCGAGCGGTAAAGCGCAAAGGGCGGCAGTTCAAAGCGCTGTTTCCAGCGCTGTGAGGGGACCACCTGAAAGATGTCACCTGCGCGGATATAGTCCTTGGCCTTTTCCACCGCGGCCTTGTAGCCGTCATGGGTGAAATTCGATTGCATCTCGCCGACCTGCGCGGCCTCACCCAGATCGCGGGGGGCGGCGGGGGCGCGGTCAAGGTCGCGCAGCGCATCCATCACCCGTTCCGCCGCCTGTGCATAGGCCGCGCGCGCTGAAAGGCCCGAGGCAACCCAAGCAGGGGCCACGAGTGTGACCTCGCCCTTTACCCCATCGAGCACCGCCACGACCGAGGGGCGCATCAAGACCGCATCAGGCAGGCCCAATGGGTCTGGGTTCACATTTGGCAGGGTTTCGACCAGCCGGATCATGTCATAGCCAAGATAGCCAAAGAGCCCGGCCGAGACGGCGGGCAGCCCTTCGGGCAGATCGATGCGGCATTCGGCCAAAAGCGCGCGCAGCGTTTCAAGAGGGTGGCCAGCCAGATCGGTGAAGGCGGCCTTGTCAAAGCGCGCCTCGCGGTTGATGCGGCTTTGGGTGCCGTGGCATTGCCAGATCAGATCAGGCTTCATGCCGACGACGGAGTAGCGGCCCCGCACTTCACCGCCGGTGACCGATTCCAGCATGAACGTGTCGGTGCGCGCCTCGGCCAGTTTCAGCATCAGGCTGACGGGCGTATCCAGATCGGCAGCCAGCCGGGCATAGACCAACTGGTTGCGCCCTTGCTCCCAGGCTGTCTCAAAGGCTTCGAAGCTGGGTTCTAGGCGCATTGAGAGCCCTCAATTGCCAAGCTGGGTGTTGACCGCGTCGATCACGGCCTGATCAAGCGCAATGCCAGCCTGTTGGCCAACGGTGGCGGTGAACAAGGCGGCCATATCCTCGGCGATGGAGCGATCAAGGTTCTGCCGGATGGAGTCCTGCATCTCTTGGCCTTCCTCGCTGGTGACCTCGGCGGCGGTGATGCTGTCAAGGCGCAAGAGCGCCACAAAACTGCCCGCCTCAATCACCCGGATTTCGCCCGGTTGCATTTGGAAGGCGGTCTCCAAGACAACCGCAGGGCCAACATCCAGCGTAGCCTGACGATCGGTCGGGGCGACAGCGGTGACAATGCCTTGGCTCTCCAATGTTGCACCTGCCTCGACGGTGGTCTTGGCGGCGGCAGCGTTGGCCGCCAGCGCGCGGGCCAGCGCCTCGGCGCGGGTCGCCTCAGTCACCTTGTCGGTGATCTTGTCCAAGGGCACCGGGCTTGGCGGCAGGATTTCGACAAGCTGCATGGCGACGAGGCCGCCATCCTCCAAAAGGATCGCCTCGGGGAAGTCGCCTTCGGCCAGCGCATCGGCCGCGCTGCGAAAGGCGGTGTAGCCGGTGATGGCGTCATTGTCCTCGGCCCCGGCGGCATAGTCGGTGCTGGCAAGTGTCATGCCGAATTCGGTGGACAGATCCTGCAGCGTGGCCCCACCGGCCAAGGCGTCATCAATCGCCTCGACCTTGTCGGCAATGGCGCGCGCCGCAGCTTCGGTCTGCAGGATTTGCAGCAGTTCCGGCCGCGCGGCGTCAAGCGTGGTTTCCTGGGCGGCCAAGATGGCGTTCATGCGGTAAAGGGCTGGTCCCAAAGCTGAGGGCAAGGGGCCGACGGTGCCGGGTTCGGTCAGGGCAAAGACGGCATCGGCCGCGCCCTCAAGCTCTTCGCGGGTGACATCGCCAAGGTCGACATCTTCCAAGGTCAGGCCACGTTCGGCCACCAGATCGTCAAAGCTGGTGCCTTGGTCAAGCCGAGCCTTGGCTGCAAGGGCTGCCGCTTCGTCGGGGTAGACCAGCCGTTCGACAAGGCGCTTTTCGGGGATCATGAATTCGGAAAGGCGCGCGTCATAGGCCTTTTGCACCTCATCCTCGGGCACCTCCATCGTGGCCGCGAGCGTTTCGGGCAAGAGGGCCGCGTATTCGACGCGCTTGGCCTCGGGGCGGGTGTAAGTGGCGATATTGGCGTCGTAATGGGCTTGCACTTCGGCTGGGGTCGGTGCGGCAAGCGGGGCGTCCAGCGCAGTGTCGTCAAGCACCAAAAGGCTGAAGCCGCGCTTTTCGCCCGCGTAGGCGACCAGCGTATCGGTCAGCGGCGCGGGCGAGACCACGCCACCCGCCACAGCCCCGGTCAAGAGCGCGCGCGCCACGTCGCGGCGCAGGTTGGCCTCAAAGGCGGCCTCGTTGGTGCCGTTTTGCTGCAATGTCATGGCATAGGCCTCGCGGTCAAAGGTGCCGCTGATGCCTTGGAAGGCCGAGATTTTGCCAAGTTCGGCGGCCACCGTGGCATCCCCGACCGACAGGCCCAACCGGGCGGCCTCATTGTCGAGGGCGGCGCGGTTGACAAGGCCTGCCAACACTTGGCGGTCAACGCCGAAGCTACGTGCATCGGCCATGGACACCGGGGCGCCAAACTGCCGCGTCAGGGTGTTGATTTGGCCCTGCATTTCGCGGGCATAGTCATTCGCTTCAATCTCGATCTCGCCGACGCGGCCGATCTTGGCCGTCGCGCCGCCGAAGTTTTCAACCCCAAAGCCGCTGAGACCCGCGATCAGCATGGCGACCAAAACCCAGACCACAAGGCTTCTGCCGCCCTTCTTTTTGCGCGGGGTGTCGTCGTGATCGGCGGATTGCGGCGCTTTTGACATCGGTATGGCTTTCCCTGAGGGGATGAATGAATTGCAAGACTGTCTAAGGGGTCAAGGGCGAGGGGGCAAGATGGGCTTAGGCCCGCCACGCCGCCAAACGGCGGAACATTTCCGCGATCCCGGCCGCATCGGCATTGGCAAAGGCAATGCGGATCTGGCGTTTCCCGGCCTCGGACCCTTCGGGCTGGAACATCGTGCCGGGCAACATCAGGATGCCAGCTTCTGCCACCAGCCGTTTGCACAGCGCATCTGAGGCGAGCGGGAAGGGGTGTTCGACATAGGCGAAATAGGCCCCACAGCCCAGAAGCTTCCAATCGGGCAGGGCCGTGAAACCGCCCTCCATCGCTGCGCGGCGGGCGAGAATTTCGGCCCGCTCGCCTGCAACCCATTGCGACAGGTTCTGCATCCCCCAAAGCGCGCCGATCTGACCCAACTGGCTGGGGCAGATGGCGACGGTGTCGAGGAACTTTTCAATCTCGGCCAGACGGTCGGTGCCTGCGACAACTGCGCCCACGCGGTGGCCGGTCAGCCGGTAGGTTTTCGAGAAGGAATAAAGGTGGATGAAGTCGCGCGCCCAGTCTGGGTCGGTGAAGAGATCATGCGGGCGGCCGGACCGGCTGTCGAAATCGCGATAGGTCTCGTCCACGATCAGCGCGAGCCCGTGGCGGCGGGCCAGGGTGTGGAAGGCGGTGAGCGTTTCCGCCGGGTATTCACTGCCGCCGGGGTTGTTGGGCGAGACCAGCACGATGGCGCGGGTGCGCTCGGTGATCAGCTTGGCGGCATCTTCGGCCAAGGGGATCAGGCCGGGCCCGGCGGGCAGGGGCACGGTTTTGACGCCCTGCATGTCGAGCCACATTTTGTGGTTGAAATACCACGGGGTCGGCAAGATCACCTCATCCCCGGCGCCGGCGAGGGTGGCCATGACGGCGCAGAACGCCTGATTGCAACCTTGGGTGATGGCGACCTGATCGGGTCGGATGGTGCCGCCATAAGCGGCTGACCATTGTGATGCAATCTCGGCGCGCAGGGCCGGCAGGCCAAGCACGGGGCCGTAAAGATGGGCGTCAGGATTGTTCAGCGCCGCATCCGCGATCGTCTGGCGCAGACCCAAGGGCGGGCTCTCCACCGGGGCGGCTTGGCTGACGTTGATGAGCGGGCGTTCGGGCGGGAAGGTGACCCCGGTCAACCAGCGCCGCGCCTCCATGACGGGCGGGGCAAAGGTGGCGGCCATGGCGGGGTTCAGGGGGTGGGTCATCTTATGTCCTTGCTCATCGTCGGCTGCGCCGCTCTTCGCGACGGCGCCCCTCGACGAGAAGCCGAAGGCGCCCGAGGAGGGATCAGTCCTTGCCGCGGAAGGGCTGCACGTATTGCAGCGCCATGTCCCACGGGAAGAAGATCCATGTGTCCTGGCTCACCTCGGTGATATAGCTGTCCACCATCGGCTTGCCGCTGGGTTTGGCATAGACCGTGGCGAAATGCGCCTTGGGATACAGGCTGCGCACCAGTTCCAATGTCTTGCCGCTGTCGACCAGATCATCGACGATCAAGACGCCGGTGCCGTCGCCCATCAGATCGGCCTGCGGGGATTTGATGACCATCGCCTCTTGGCGCTGATCGGCGGCCCCGCCGCCGGCGTGATAGGATTTCACCGAGATGGTGTCGACCACCCGGATGTCCAACTCGCGGCTGACGATCATCGCGGGCACAAGGCCACCACGGGTGATGCCGACGACAGCCTTCCACGTGCCGCCCTCGCCCGGACCCTTGCCATCCAGTCGCCACGCCAGCGCGCGGGCATCGCGGTGGATCTGGTCCCAAGAGACGTGAAAGCCTTTTTCGTGGGGCAGACGGTCATTCATGGCAGGCTCCGTTCAAGTTGCAGCTATTTTGACACCCAACAGGGCGAGGATACCGCCAAAACTCCGGTCAATCCCAGTTTTGAGGCGGGCATAGGCCCGACGTGGGCCGTCAAATGAAAACGCACGCGCGACGACAATATTGCAGATCAGTTCGTTCAGAAAGATCGCGATCAGCAACAGGCCAATCCAAGGCAATGTTGTGCCCGGTGGTACGGTGCCCACAAACACGGCCCCAAAGAAGACCGCCGGTTTCGGGTTTGACAGTTGCGTCACCACCCCCAAGCGAAACGCCGACTGTGCCGAGCGGGGTGTCTGGCCTTCTGCATCCATAATCAAAGGGTCCGTTGCATGGCGCCACATGTGCCATGCAATCCAGCACAGAAACATACCGCCTACGATCTTATATCCCCACAGGAGGGCAGGGGCCGCCTTGAACAGAATGGCAAGCCCAAACAACGCTGCCACGGCCCAGAACACCGCGCCGATGCCGATGCCCACCGCCAGCCAAGCCCCGGTCCGAAAGCCTTCGCTGACGCCGGTGCGGGCGGCCATTAACACGGCAGGCCCCGGGCTTGCGGCGGCGATCAAGTGCAAAAACCAAGCTGCCGTGAAGGCGGCAAGTGTCATGCCTCACCCTTTTGGGCTTTGGCGGTGACCACATCGATATCCGGCGCATCCACAGCCTTCATGCCGACCGCATGATAGCCGGCATCCACATGCAAGTTTTCGCCCGTGGTGCCAGAGCCCAGATCGGAGAGCAGATAAAGCGCGGCCTTACCCACCTCATCTTGGGTCACGTTGCGGCGCAAGGGCGAGTTCAACTCATTCCAGCGCATGATGTAGCGGAAATCGCCGATGCCAGAGGCGGCAAGTGTCTTGATCGGGCCGGCGGAAATGGCGTTCACACGGATGCCGTCCTTGCCCAGATCTTCGGCCAAATATTTGACCGATGCCTCAAGCCCGGCTTTGGCCACGCCCATCACGTTGTAATGCGGCATGACCTTTTCGGCGCCGTAATAGGTGAGGGTCAAAAGGCTGCCGCCTTCGGGCATCATGGCGGCGGCGCGCTGGCAGACGGCGGTGAAGGAATAGACCGAGATGTCCATCGCCATGGCGAACCCGGCGCGCGAGGTGTCAACATAACGGCCGCGCAGTTCGTTCTTGTCGGCAAAGCCGATGGCGTGAACCAAGAAATCAATCTTGCCCCATTTGGCCGACAGTTCGTCAAAGAGCGCATTGATGCTGTCATCGCTTGCGACATCGCATTCGACAAAGGTATTCATCCCAATCGATGCTGCCAAAGGTTCGACCCGCTTCTTCAGCGCTTCGCCTTGATATGAAAAGGCGATTTCTGCGCCATGGGCCGCCAATTGCTGGGCGATACCCCAAGCGATCGATTTGTCATTGGCCAGCCCCATGATGAGGCCACGCTTTCCTGCCATCAGTCCGGTTGACATTTTGTCTTCCCCGCCCACCCTTGATTGTGAATGAGACGAATAGGCCAAAGCCCCGCCGCTCGCAAGGGTGCGGGCGGGGCGGGTTGGGGCGTCGGGAACATAAGGATGCGGACAGATGAGCGACCGGAGCGGGATTTTCACGGGCGAGGATCCCTTTGCCATTGCGCGGGCTTGGCTGAGCGAGGCTGAGGCGAGCGAGCCCAATGACCCCAACGCGATTGCGCTGGCCTCGGTGGATGCCGACGGCCTGCCGAATGTGCGCATGGTGCTGTTGAAAGACATCGAGGACGCTGCCTTTGTGTTCTACACCAATTACGGCAGCGCCAAAGGGCAAGAGCTGACGCAGTCGGGCAAGGCCGCTTTTGTGATGCATTGGAAATCGCTCCGCCGCCAGATCCGGGTGCGCGGCACGGTCACCCGTGAGGAGGGACCGCAGGCTGATGCTTATTACAACTCGCGGTCCTTGCAATCCCGGCTCGGGGCATGGGCAAGCCAGCAGTCGCAGCCCTTGTCGTCGCGTGGCGCCTTGATGGCCGACGTTGCCAAGATCACCGTGACCCAAGGGCCGACCCCAAAGCGCCCGCCGTTCTGGGGTGGATTCCGAATTGATCCGGTGGAAATTGAGTTCTGGGCAGACGGCGCGTTTCGTCTGCATGACCGTTTTCGTTGGACCCGCAAGTCGGCAAAAGACGCTTGGGACGTGCAGCGGTTAAACCCCTGAAATTCGCGCTTCGTGAACGGAAGAGACCCCGCGTTAGCCCAAAAGAATGGCGGATTTGACTTGCAACCGCCAAAGGTTTGGGAGCATGTCACACGGATGGGCTCTATCTGGGGAAACGGCTCGGCTATGATGGAAGAAGAAGGTACGACGCACACCGTTCAGGGACGCGTCAAATGGTTTGACCCCTCAAAGGGGTTTGGATTCATCGTTGCCGAGGGTGAGCCGTCGGACATTCTGTTGCATGCCAATATCCTGCGCAACTTCGGGCAAAGCTCGATTGCCGACGGGGCAGGCATTACGGTGAGCGTTCAGCGCACGCAGCGCGGAATTCAGGCGGTTGAGGTTTTGAAGATCGAGCCGCCGGTGGGTGCGCCGTTCCCCTTGGAGGACGACGCGGTCCACGGCTCGTTGGAAGATTTGGCCGCGCTGCCGGTGGAACCGGCAAGGGTCAAGTGGTTCGACAAGGGCAAGGGCTTTGGCTTTGCCAATGTGTTCGGCCGCGCCGAGGATGTGTTTGTGCATATCGAGGTTCTGCGCCATTCTGGCTTTGCCGATCTGCAAGCGGGCGAGGCCGTTGGTTTGCGCATCGTAGACGGCAAACGTGGGCGTATGGCGGTGCAGGTTGTATCATGGGACAGCGCGTTGCGGGTCTGAATGTGGTTTGCGCTGCCGCCGTGGTCGGGGGCAGCGCCTTTGCACAATGCGCGCCGGACAGCCTTGAACTGCGCAACACCGCAGGCACCGTCCACCGCTTTTCCGTCGAATTGGCCGATGACCCGGATGAACGCGCGCGCGGGCTGATGTTCCGCGAAAAGATGCCGATGGCCTCTGGCATGCTCTTCGTCTTTCCCGAACCCAAACATGCGACCTTTTGGATGAAGGACACGCCCTTGGCGTTGGACATCCTTTTTCTCGATCAAGCCGGGCTGGTGACCCGGGTGCATGAAAACGCCGTGCCGCTGAGCGAGGCCTTGATCGATGGTGGCCCGGATGTGGCCTTTGCGTTTGAGATCAATGGAGGGCTTGCTAGTCGCATGGGAATTGGTCCCGGCGCCGTGCTCCGCCACCCCGCGGTTGCCGCCAATTTTGCCGTTTGGCCTTGCGAGGCACCCTAAGCCTTTTCATTCCTGAAAAAGCCAGCTAGGAAGCGCGCGTCGGGGCGTAGCGCAGTCTGGTAGCGCGACGGTTTTGGGTACCGTAGGCCGGGGGTTCGAATCCTCTCGCCCCGACCAATCTTCCTAAGTCAGAGACTTGAATCGCCCCGGGTCAAACCCTCAATGGGCGTAACTCTGGTGCAGCCCCAGCAGTGCTGTCTTTTGCCATGGTCTTGCATCGTGCCCTCAGCGAGGCATATCTGGCACAGGTGCAAACGGGGGCGGCGGCGATGATCGGGTTTGACAACAGCTGGGTGCGGGACTTGCCGGGCAGTTTCCTGCGGCTGGCGCCTGATGCGGCCCCCGCGCCGGTGCTGGTGGCGTGGAATGACAGCCTTGCCGCCGATCTGGGGTTGGACCCGGGGGTAAAGGCCCATGCGGCGCAGTGGTTTTCTGGTGCGGCCCTGCCGCCGGGGGCAGAGCCTGTTGCACTGGCCTATGCGGGCCATCAGTTTGGGGGGTTTTCACCCCAGTTGGGCGATGGGCGGGCGCATCTTTTGGGCGAATTCCTGGATGGGCAAGGGCGGCGCTGGGATATCCAGTTAAAAGGATCGGGCCGCACACCGTTTTCGCGCGGCGGGGATGGCAAGGCGGCCATTGGCCCAATGCTCCGGGAATATGTGATTTCCGAAGCGATGGCGGCGATGGGCATTCCGACCACGCGCGCGCTGGCCGTGGTGGCCACGGGTGAGACGGTCTGGCGTGAGGCTGGTCCCTTGCCCGGTGCGGTCGTCGCGCGGGTGGCGGCGAGCCATATTCGGGTGGGAAGTTTTCAGTTCTTTTCCGCGCGCGGTGAGACGGACAAGCTGCGCGCCCTGTTGGATTACACCATTGCCCGCCACTACCCGCATCTTGCCCCCGGTGACGCGCTGGGCTTGTTTGATGCCGTGACGCGGGCGCAGGCGCGGTTGATTGCGCAATGGATGGGCGTGGGTTTTGTGCATGGGGTGATGAACACCGACAATATGGCGCTGTCGGGGGAGACCATCGACTATGGCCCCTGCGCCTTTATGGAAGCCTATGCGCCGGGCACGGTGTTTTCCAGCATCGACCGGCAGGGGCGCTATGCCTATGCCAACCAGCCGCTGATTCTGGGGTGGAATCTGGCGCGGCTGGCGGAGGCATTGCTGCCGTTCCTTGATCCTGATGAGGCCCGCGCGGTGGCCTTGGCCAATGAGCGGCTGGGCGCGATTGCCGGGATTTATGAGACCGAGTTTCAGGCCGTGATGGCGGCAAAGCTCGGGCTTGCGGCACCCGATGCGGGGCTCGTCGGCGATTTGCTGGGATTGATGCCGGGGCTGGACTGGACACTGTTCTTCCGCCGCCTGTCTGAGACGGGGTCCGACGGGGTGCGCGGCATGGCAGAGGGCTTGGCGGGCTGGTTGGAGCGCTGGCAGGCGATGGGTCCTGACCTTGGCGCGATGCGCGCCGTGAACCCGGCGATCATTCCGCGCAATCATTTGGTCGAGGCAGCCTTGGAGGCCGCCACATCGGGCGACATGGCGCCGTTTCACGCCCTTGTGGCCGAGATCCGCCGTCCGTTTGAGCCTGCGACGGGGCGAGAGGCCTTTGCCTTGCCCGCGCCCGAGGGCTTTGGCGATTATGTAACATTTTGTGGCACCTGAGCCTCCTCGTGCGCCTGCGGCGTCTCGTCGGCGTGGCCGAGGAGCGACGAAGTCGACGACGAGGGCGAAGTTGCGGTTGACGAGCCGCCCCGAGCTTGGGCAGGGTGCAGCCATGAACCCGCGTTCCGATATCCATGACCGGCTGGCGGCGTCCTTGCGCGAGGCGCGCAAGGCGCGTGGGCTGTCGCTTGATGCGGTGGCCAAGCTCTCGGGCGTGTCGCGCAGCATGGTCAGCCAGATCGAGCGCGGCGAATCCTCGCCCACGGTGGCGACCTTGTGGAACCTGACCCAAGCCTTGCAGGTGGATTTCGCAGGTCTCTTGGAAGGTAAGCCCGAGCCGGGGATCGTGGTGATCCGGGCCGCGGCGGCGCCAGTTATCTTGGGTCGCGGCATAGCGGTGTCGATCCGCATCCTGTCGCCCGCCGAGGCGGTGGGTGAACATGAGGTTTATGATCTGAGCTTTGGGGCCGGGGGGGCGCTGGAAAGCGAGCCGCACAGCCCCGGATGCCGCGAGCACCTGACCGTGGTCGAGGGCGCGCTGCGGGTGGTGTCGGGGGACGAGGAAAGCCTTTTGGGCCCCGGCGACACGGCGCGCTATCCGGCTGACCGACCCCATGCCATTCGGGCTGAGGGCGGGCCGTCGCGCGCCATTTTGATCGTTCAGGACAGTTGACGCCCCGGGGGCGCTTCGCCCCCCGGACCCCCCGAGGATATTTGGGCCGCATTGAAGGCGTATTCCGTTTTGATGGATTTATTCCGTTATCTTGACATTCGCGTCGATCAATTGAATTATCCGTTAAGTTGGAGGATTTCCGCCATGACAGATTCCGGATTTTTGAACCATTTGAGTGCAACCTTGGCCCAGATTGAGGCCGATGGGTTGATGAAGCGTGAGCGGCTGATCGAGGGCGCTCAGGGGGCCCATGTCACGATTGGTGGGCGGCGGATGTTGAACCTCTGCGCCAACAATTATCTGGGGTTGGCCGATGATCCGCGACTGGTAGCGGCGGCCGAGGCTGCGATGGCGAGCCATGGGTATGGCATGGCTTCGGTCCGGTTCATTTGCGGCACGCAAGATCTGCACCGGGCCTTAGAGGCGCGCTTGGCGCGGTTTTTCGGGATGGAAGATGCCATACTGTTTGCCGCATGTTTTGACGCCAATGGCGGGTTGTTTGAGCCTTTGTTGGGTGAGGAAGATGCGATTGTCTCGGACAGTCTGAATCATGCCTCGATCATCGACGGCATCCGGCTGTGCAAGGCGCGGCGGTTTCGGTTTCAGAACGGTGATATGGCAGATTTGGAGGCCCAAGTGCAGGCGGCGCGGGCAGGTGGCGCGCGGTTTGTGATGATTGCGACGGATGGTGTGTTTTCGATGGATGGCTATCTGGCCGATCTGCGCGAAATCCGCCGGATTGCCGATGCCTATGACTGTTTGACCATGGTGGATGATTGCCATGCCACGGGGTTCATGGGGCCGGGCGGACGTGGCACGCCGGCCCATGCCGGGTTGAGTGTCGACATCCTAACCGGCACGCTGGGCAAGGCCTTGGGCGGGGCTTTGGGCGGCTATATCGCGGGCCCGCAGCCGGTGATTGACCTTCTGCGGCAGCGGGCGCGGCCTTATCTCTTTTCCAATGCCCTGCCCCCGGCGGTGGTGGGGGCGGCGCTGGCGGCTTTGGAGATTGTGGAGGGGGCCGACGATCTGCGGGCGGATCTTTTCCGCAATGCCGCGCATTGGCGGGCGGGCTTGGCGGCGGCAGGGTTTGATCTTTTGCCCGGTCAGCATCCGATCATTCCGGTGATGGTCGGGGAGGCGCCGAAGGCGCAGGCCTTTGCTCGGGCTTTGGATGCGCGCGGCGTGATGGTTTCGGCCTTCTTCTACCCTGTGGTGCCGCATGGGCGGGCGCGGATTCGCACGCAGATGAATGCCAAGTTGACTTTAGCCGATTTGGATTTCGCGCTGGAGGCCTTTGCTGCGGCGGGTCGTGAAACGGGGGTGCTGTGATGAAGGCTTTGGCGAAGACGCGCCCAGAAATCGGGCTATGGCAGGTGGAGCGTCCGGTGCCCGAGATTGGCCCCGAGGATGTGCTGATCAAGGTCAAGAAAACCGGGATTTGCGGCACAGACATCCACATCTGGAACTGGGATGACTGGGCCGCGCGCACCGTGCCGGTGGGGCTTGTCACAGGCCATGAGTTTGCCGGAGAAATCGTGGCCAAGGGGGCTTTGGTTGAAGGCTTGGAGATTGGCCAGCGCTGTTCGGGCGAGGGGCATTTGATCGGCAAGCTGAGCCGTCAGTCGCGCGCGGGCAAGTTCCATCTGGACCCAGCGACGCGCGGCATTGGGGTGAATGAGCCCGGTGCCTTTGCCGAATATCTGCGGCTGCCGGCGTTCAACGTGGTGCCCTTGCCGGATTCAATTGACGATGAGATCGGCGCGATCCTGGACCCTTTGGGCAATGCTGTGCACACGGCCCTGAGTTTTGATCTTGTCGGCGAGGATGTGCTGATAACGGGGGCAGGCCCCATTGGCATCATGGCCGCTGCCGTGGCCCGCCACGTGGGTGCGCGGCATGTGGTGATTACGGACGTCAATCAGGCGCGGCTGGATCTGGCGTCAACCGTGGCGGATGTGGTGCCGGTGAATGTGGCCACGACCGATTTGCGGTCGGTGTTTCCGTCCTTGAAGATCGCCCAAGGATTTGACGTTGGCATGGAGATGAGCGGCAATCAGCAGGCGCTGGATCAGATGGTGGACAATTTGGTGATGGGGGGGCGCATTGCGATGCTCGGCATCCCGCCGGGCAAATCGCCCGTGGATTGGAGCCGCATCGTTTTTAAGGCCATCACCATCAAGGGCGTTTATGGCCGCGAGATTTTTGAAACCTGGTACAAGATGATCGCCATGCTGGAAAACGGTCTGGATGTGCGCCGTGTCATCACGCATCGCTTTAAAGCCGAGGCCTTCGCAGAAGGGTTCGAGACGATGCGTTCGGGTCTGTCGGGCAAGGTGGTTTTGGATTGGGCGTGACGCGCGGGGCCAGCTTTGGCCCTTACCGCTTTATTTTCGGTGGCAGCGGGGCGGCGTCATACCGCTTGATGCACCTCGATGACATTGCCTTCTGGGTCATGAAAAAAGACCTGATGCCATTCTTTCGCGAAGGCCGTTCCATAATCTGAGTATTGGATGCCGTGCTGATCAAGGAGGGCCTTGAACGCTGCGATGTCGTCTGTCCGAAAGGCGATATGGCCGCGCTCCACAGGGTTGATCACTTCATTGTTCTTAAAAGCGACGGTCAGATCCTTGGTCGCAAGGTGCATTTGCATACGACCGTCCGTGGCGAACTTGATCTTTCCAGCATACCCGCTGGTGGCTGTCGCATCAGGTCTTGGGAAAGACGAGGTCGGAATATCGCCCAAGCCAAGAACCTTGGTGTAAAAGTCATGCAGCCGATCGACGTTCTCTGAGACATAGTTGATGTGGTGGAACTCTAGCTTCATGGCCTCAACCTTTGCTTTTGATGGTCACGGAACATGCCGTCTTGCGGATGCCCGACGTCACAGTAGACGCCGCATTCTGCGGATGTATAGCGGCAATGCTGACCGGGCATAAGCGGTGATTGAGGGACCATGGGGGAGCGTGGTGCAGAGGTTCTCTTCACGGCCAAGCACATTTGTTAGCCCAAAGGAATTTTGAGATTTTGCCCTCACTGTCATCTCGCTTTGGACGCGCTGTGCACTGTCACATTGACATGTTGAATGGTGGTCTGCGCATGGATGCGGGCCGCCAACGCGAAAGAAGCGTCTGCTGGTGTAACCAATTGGATCAAGTATGCCAGCAGGAGGCAAGGTGGGCACATCAATTCTTTAGTTGCAAAGCAGTGTAGATCCACGGCGTCTGGTATCGTGTCCAGGTGGCTCAACCGGGTTTTGCAGTATCCTGAATTGCGAAGAGACAGTGTGGCGGGTAATGCAGTAAAGATCTAATTCAGGGTTATAATGCCATTTGGAACG